>OGRL01002012.1_pt1 | contig 14198 bp, 8 predicted proteins | sample 1553481 | NCBI WGS metagenome assembly OGRL01 (sample SAMEA2580036, study PRJEB22360) | human gut metagenome
CGTCCCTCAACCCTGCAAGCTTTTGAAAAAGCTTGAGCAAAACTTTTAATTGTCTTGGGGAAGTGCGTTAGCTAAAGTTTTAGTTAGTTGCACTTGCAAACTGGCTATTATATAGATTAGCATAGAAACCGTTTTTAGCCATAAGCTCATTATGATTTCCTTGCTCGACAATGTCACCGTTATTCATAACAAGTATTAAGTCAGCATCTCTGATGGTACTAAGTCTATGTGCGATTATAAAGCTTGTTCTGTCCTTCATAAGATTATCCATAGCCTTTTGAATGAGAACCTCTGTTCTTGTATCAACAGAACTTGTTGCTTCATCAAGAATCAATATCTTAGGGTCGGCAAGAATTGCTCTCGCAATAGTTAAAAGCTGTTTCTGACCCTGCGATACATTGTTGGCTTCTTCGTTGAGAACCATATCATATCCACCAGGAAGTGTTCTGATGAAGTGGTCAGCCTGTGCTGCCTTAGCCGCTTTGATGACATCTTCATCGGAGGCTTTAAGGTTGCCATAGAGGATATTATCCTTAATACTTCCGCTATAAAGCCAGGTATCCTGCAAAACCATTCCAAAGAGTGACCTTAAATCATTTCTCTTGAAATCTCGAATATCATAACCATCAACAAGAATAGCACCCTCGTTGACATCATAGAATCTCATAAGAAGCTTGACCATAGTTGTTTTACCAGCACCAGTAGGTCCGACAATAGCAATTTTTTGTCCAGGTTCGACAATAGCTGAAAAATCATTTATTATGATTTTATCGTCTGTATATCCAAAATGAACATGAGCAAATTGAACACTGCCCTCGATTGTGACATTAAGGTCTGAGTCTGGCTTATCACTTTCGTTAATTGTGATTGGGTGGTCGGATTCTGGAATTTCTTCATCTTCTTCGAGAAACTCGAAAACTCTTTCAGAAGCGGCAACAGTTTGCTGCAAAACATTTGAAATATTTGCAATCTGCATAATAGGCTGTGTAAACTGTCTTACATACTGAATAAAAGCTTGAATATCACCGACAGCCAAGCCCTGACTTACTGCAAGATAACCGCCAAGAATACAAACTCCGACATAACCTATATTGGAAACGAAGTTCATAATTGGCTGCATAATTCCAGAGAGAAACTGTGCTTTCCATGCGGACTCATAAAGCTTATCGTTATATTTATTAAAGGTTTCGAGAGATTCATCTTCTCCGCAGAAAGCCTTAACAACAGTATGACCACCGTACATTTCTTCAACATGGCCGTTTACATTGCCGAGATATTCCTGTTGATTCTTAAAATGCTTCTGAGATTTCTTGATTATTGCGATAATAAAGATAAAAGAAATAGGTGCTATGCAAAGTGTGATTAGTGTCATATAGAAGTTAATCGAGAACATCATAATCATAATACCAATCAAAGAGGTAACAGAGGTTATAATCTGTGTAAGACTCTGATTCAGCGATTGGCTGAGGGTATCTATATCATTGGTTATTCTTGAAAGAACTTCGCCGTTTGTTGTTCCATCAAAATATTTCAAAGGAAGCTTGTTGAGCTTCTTTGAAATATCTTTTCTAAGATTGTAGGTTACTTTCATAGAAACATCGGTCATAATAAAGCCCTGAATATAAGAGAATAAAGCACTTACTATATAAAGTCCTACAAGCCAGAGAATTATATTTCCTATTCCTATAAAGTCGATTCCTTCGCCACTTCCTGTGAATGATGACATAAGACCATTTGCGAGGATTGTAGTTGCATTTCCTAAGATTTTAGGACCAACAATGTTAAATATTGTCGAGCATATCGCAAATATAATAACGAGCGATACTCTGCCTTTATATTTGCCCATATATTTTAAAAGTTTTTTTGTACTGCTTTTGAAATTTTTAGGCTTTTCAACAGCTCCCATAGGGCCTCTGTGTTTCTGAGGTGAATTATTTACTTTTTCGCTCATTTTAATTCCTCCTCATTTAGCTGTGATGAAGCAATCTCACGATAGGTTGGACAGCTTTGCATAAGCTCTTTGTGAGTTCCCTTGCCCACCATCTTGCCTTCGTCAAGAACAATAATTTGTTCAGCGTCCATAATTGTACTTATTCTCTGTGCAACAATCAAAACTGTTGAGTCGCCTGTATATTTTTTAAGGGCTTTTCTGAGAGCGGCATCAGTTTTGAAATCGAGTGCAGAAAAGCTATCATCAAAGATATATACAGGGGCTTTTTTAGCTAAGGCTCTTGCGATACAAAGTCTTTGTTTCTGACCACCTGAAACATTCGTTCCACCTTGGGCGATAGGTGATTCATACTTTTCAAGCTTGGAATTTATGAAGTCCTCTGCCTGAGCAACTTTAGCAGCTTCGGCAATTTCGCTATCACTTGCATCTCTCTTACCATAACGGAGGTTAGATGCTATATCACCAGAGAAAAGCACACCCTTTTGTGGTACGAAACCGATTTTACTTCTAAGCTCGTGTTGGGTTATATCTCGAATATCAATACCATCAAAAGTGATTGAACCAGTTGTAACATCATAAAATCTTGGAATAAGATTTACAAGTGTAGATTTGCCTGAACCAGTAGAGCCGATAAAGGCGGTCGTTTGACCAGGCTTTGCGGTAAAGCTTATATTCTCAATGACATTATCTTCTGCATTTCCATACTTAAATGAAACATTATTGAAAGAAATTTCACCCTTTGAATTTTCTCCGAGAGATTTTGGATTTTTGCTGTCTTTAATAGAAAGCTCACTCTCAAGAACCTCTGCTATACGAGATGCGGAAACAGATGCTCTTGGAATCATAATAAACATCATTGAAATCATAAGGAATGCCATTATAATAATCATTCCATATTGCATAAATGCCATCATATCACCAATCTGAATTTGAGCGGCTTCAATTTGATGAGCACCTACCCACACAATTAAAAGTGTAACACCATTCATAATAAGTGTAATGATTGGCATAAGTATGACCATAACTCTATTAACAAAGAGGTTTACTGAGGTTAAGTCTTTATTAGCTTTATCAAAGCGTTCTTCTTCGTTCTTCTGTGTGCCAAATGCACGAATAACCATCATACCTGTAAGGCTCTCACGGGTTACAAGGTTGAGCTTATCTACCATTTTCTGTATAGATTTGAATTTCGGCAGAGCAACTATACATATTACAACCATTACAATAATTAAGAGTACAATAGCAAGCAGAATTATCCAACTAAGTGAAACGCCCTGCTGTAATGCCATAATCATACCGCCTATGCCCATAATAGGTGCAAAGCAGATAAGTCTTATTGCCATAACAACAAACATCTGAATTTGTGTAATATCGTTGGTTGTTCTTGTTATGAGGGAAGCGGTGGAAAAACTATCAAATTCACGATTTGAGAAGCTTTCAACCTTTTGGAATAAATCTCGTCTAAGGTCTTTGGCAACACCTGCGGCAACCTTTGATGCTATAAGACTAACCAAAATAGCGAAGATACCACCTGCAAGTGTTATCAAAAGCATATATACACCAATTTTAGCGATATAGTTGAACTGATACTGTCCCATATCAATGCCAACTTCCTTATAAAAAAGCTTGGTCATCGCACAGCCAACAGTGTTTGTAATCTGATTATCAGCATTATTGCTATCATTAATATATCCATCAAACTTAGCTTGAGGTATCATAGAAAGCATAGGATTTATTTTATACATTTCTGTTATATCAGCATTTGATATATCCATATCTTTACTTGAGCTTGCTGATGTATTTCCTTGCTTTGCAAAATCCTGCATCATAGCAATAAGTGCTACACTCGCTTTTCCAAAGATGTCATCAAGAGCAGACCTATCAGAATAATCTGTAAGGACATAGACGCCTTTTCCGCTTTCTTTTAGGATTGGGTAAGCATTTTCATAGTCCTTGGCAGAATCTGTTCCGCTCTCAACCAGCTTATAGGATTTTTCTATGAGCTTTTTTGAATTATCACTCATAAAAGGTTTCAGAAGCGTCATACCGTCAGTACTGATTACTTCTGGGGAGGCATTTTCTACACCTGTATTCTGAATACCGACATTGACTATATCGGACATCAGGTTTGGAAGTACAAGCTCACAGACAGCTTCGCCAAAGAGAAAAAGTATAGCAAGAATTACTGCAACAATATGCGGTTTAAGATACTTTTTCAGCTTAAACATTCCGTATCATCTCCTTAAAATGTGTATTAGTGTTGTGATACAAGTATAGTCATTAAAATTTATAATGTCAAGAAAACTTATAAAAAATATTGATTATGGCTTAGTTGACGGACTTTTCAAGGCGCTTAATGTTTAGGCTTGCGGATTCCAAAGGTAGTTGCCTAAGGCAGAGCCTTTAGCGGGTTTTAAGGACGAAGCCATTAATATCAAATAAGCAGACAATATCCGCACTTTTTTACTGATGTTACTTACAAACGAAATTAAGCGGTGGACAAATTCCACCGCTCAAAGAGCAAAGAATGTTAAGGGCATTGCCCTTAAAACCTATCAGGGACCCCGTCCCTCAGCCCTGCAAGCTTTTAAAAAAGCTTGAACAAAATTTTTGAGTGTCTTAGGGTAGTCGGTTAGTTAAAGTGTCGATTTAAATTTTGTATGAATTAAGGTTGGAGCTTTATGCTTTGTTGTTTTATGTTGAAAAAACTTTTCAATCTCTACTACAACAAGCGGTATAAACGATAAGCCCGCAACTATAAGCCATTGAATAGGCGAAAGAGGCACAGCTTTAAAAATCGTTGCTAAAGCTGGTATTGATATAACTGAAACTTGCATTATAACTCCGATTATAAAAGATAAAATCAACTTTGGATTGGTAAATAACCCACCCTTAAAAATTGATTGTTCGCTTTTTATGTTAAAAGCGTGTATAAGCTGGCAAAGACTAAGTGAAGCAAAGGTCATAGTTCTGCCAACAACAGGTTCACCACCATTATCGAAGAAAACTCTGCCAATGGTAAAGGCAAGAAATGATAATGCACCAATAAAACAGCCCTCTATGGCAATGTTGAAAATCATTCCGTCAGCGAAAAGGCTCTTTTTTGCATCATTTGGTTTGCGTTCCATAATGTCTTGAGGAGTAGGCTCAACACCAAGAGCAAGTGCGGGCAAGCTATCAGTTACGAGGTTTACCCATAGTAATTGAATAGCAAAAAGCGGTGACGGAAGTCTTAAAAGAAATGCCGTAAATACAGTTATAATTTCGCCAATGTTGCTTGAAAGCAGAAAATGAACAGTTTTTTTGATGTTTTCATATATACCTCTACCTTCAGAAACCGCCTCTACTATTGTTGAAAAATTATCATCAGTAAGAATCATATCAGCCGCACCCTTTGCGACATCTGTTCCAGTAATACCCATAGCACAGCCTATATCGGCGGCTTTGAGTGCAGGAGCATCATTAACACCATCACCAGTCATAGCTACAACGGCAGATGCCGAACGAAAAGCTTTTACAATTCGCACCTTGTGTTCAGGCGAAACCCTTGCAAAAACCGAATATGAAAAAATGTTTCTTGTCAAATCTTCGTCTGAAATTTTATCAAGCTCCACACCAGTCATAGCTTTATCATTCCCAGAAAAAATGCCTAAATCCTTTGCAATAGCCTTTGCAGTTGCGATATGGTCGCCTGTTATCATAACAGGCTTGATTCCAGCGGTTTTACATCTTGCAACAGCGTGCTTTGCCTCTGGGCGAGGAGGGTCTATCATTCCGATAAGCGCTGTGAAAATCAAGCCTTTTTCAGCCTCATCAGCAGTTTTGGGAATAGTGACTGTATCACGATAAGCAACTGCAAGAACTCTTAAAGCGTCTGACGCCATAGCTTCATTTTTTGAAATGACAGCTTTTTGGGAAATTTCGGTCATACCTCTGCCGTCTGAACTTGCCGAACACAGCGGAAGCAACATATCAGGAGCACCCTTTGTGATAATTCGATAACCGCCATTTTTTAGTTTATGTATAGTGGTCATACGCTTTCTTGTTGAATCGAAAGGAAATTCCTTTACACGAGGAAGCTCCTGTTCAAGCTTTTCTTTTTTACGACCAGCCTTCAGCGCCGCAAGAACCAAAGCTCCCTCGGTAGGGTCACCTGAGGCTGTACCGTCAGAGTTGATACGACTGTTGTTACAAAGTGTGCATAAAGAAAGAGCAAATACGCCTTCGGGAGAATTAAAGCTTGCCGAACCCTTCGGAAGCTCTAAGCGTGTAACAGTCATTCTGTTTTGTGTAAGAGTGCCTGTTTTATCTGAACATATGACATTTGCTCTGCCGAGCGTTTCAACAGCTGGCATTCTGCGGACTATTGCCCGTCTTGCCGCCATTTTCTTTATGCCAAGTGCAAGAACTATTGTAACTACCGCAGGCAAGCCCTCAGGAATAGCCGCAACAGCAAGGCTTATTGAAATCATAAACATATTAAGTGGCGGAATTTGCTGTAATAAGCCGAGCACAAAAATAATTATACAAATTGCAATAGCACCTATACCGAGCATTTTACCAGTTTTCGCAAGACTTTTCTGAAGTGGGGTCTTAGGGCTTTCCTCATCATTTATCATTTTGGCGATTTTTCCTACTTGAGTTCGCATACCTGTTGCAACAGCAACAGCAAGGGCATTTCCCGAGGATATAATTCCAGTAGAGAAAAGCATATTGTGTCTATCACCGATAGGTGCAGATTTTTCACAGATTATATTGGCACTTTTTTCAGACGGAACAGCTTCTCCTGTAAGAGATGATTCCTCAGACTTAAGAGATGCTTCGGATATTATTCTTGCGTCACAGCAAAGAATATCGCCAGTTTCAAGTACAAGAATATCTCCCGGAACGACCTCCTCTGATAAAATACTTTTTTCTTTACCGTCACGAATAACCTTTGCGTGTGGTGCAGATAACCTTTTAAGTGCTTCAATAGCTTTCTCCGCTCGATTTTCTTGAATAACGCCTGTTACAGAGTTTATTACAACAATAAGTAAAATCATTATAGGGTCGATGAAATCTCCAGTTCCCTCGATTATAGCGGTTACAAATGAAACTCCAGCCGCAGCTAAGAGTATAAGAACCATAAAATCAGAAAACTGTGCTATAAATTTAGCAAATAGAGATGGCTTTTTAGGCTCATTCAGGCGGTTTTTCCCATATTTTTCAAGTCTTTTTTTAGCTTCGGCAGACGAAAGTCCGTTTCTTTCATTTGTTTTAAGAGTTTTTATTACATCAGCTGAAGATTGAGCGTGCCAGTCCATTATTTTCAAGCTCCCTTCCGAAAATTCTTTATTAGCCATTATATTATTGTTGTCAGAATTTTATTCATTCAAAGTAAGAAATTACTCGTAAGCTTACAGATTTTCTCAAAATTATTATAAATTAATCATCAAGCTTCTATTAATTCTCATAATAGCCCTTTACGCCTAAACGTTTTTTGTAAAAAGTGCTTGGATTACATCATAATTTATGGTAATATAGATACAAATTACTATATTAACGCCATATTTTTATAAGGAGGCGACCCTATGAGAATTTCTTCCCTCTTGAATGAAGATGGTATCTTACTTAAAAGTAAACCAAAATCAAAAGAAGAAGTAATCAACACTCTTGTTGAATGTCATTTCAGGCTTGGCAACCTGAATGACAAAGATTCATTCAGAAAAGCTGTTTTAGAGCGTGAAGCAAGTACAAGCACTGGCATTGGTGGTGGTATGGCTATTCCCCACGCTATGACAGAAGCAGTTAAAAGACCTGCCATAACTGCTATGACAGTTGAAGATGGTGTAGATTTTAAATCTCTCGATGGTAAACCTGTAAACCTTATATTTATGATAGCAATGCCCAATGATGGCAAACAACATATGAATTTGCTTTCTCATTTAGCAACGCTTATGATGGATAAAAGCCTTTTTCCATCATTAACAGCCGTTGAAACTCCCGCCGAATTCATAGATTTCATAGATAAATTAGAGGATAAGCTTTTCCCAGATGAAGCTTCGGAAAAGTCAGAGCCCATAGAAGAAAATAAAGGCTATAAAATTCTTGCTGTTACCGCCTGTCCTATGGGAATCTCACATACATATATGGCAGCAGAAGCTCTCGAAAAGACTGCAAAAGAAATGCACTATTCTATAAAGGTTGAAACAAATGGCTCTGCTGGTGCAGCAAATGTTTTAACTGATGAAGAAATAGAAAAAGCCGAAGTCATAATCATAGCCGCTGATAAAAATGTTGATATGGAACGCTTTAATGGCAAGCGTGTTTTTATAACTTCTGTTACTGATGGTTTAAGAAAGCCAAAGGAAACTATAAAAGCCGCTCTCAGCAATAAAGAGCTTTATAAATATAAAGGTGATACATCAGGAAGTGAATATATAAGTAAGCCGTCCATACCAATGCACGAAACTATTGCACATAAATGTTATAAGCACCTTATGAGTGGTGTTTCATATATGCTTCCCTTCGCCATTGGTGGTGGTATATTACACGCACTGTCATATTTTTTAGATATGATAATGCTTGGAAATTCCGCACTTGATTTTGGTGTATTTGGTACAGGAACACAGGTTTCCGCATTTTTAAATACTCTTGGAGAATACGCCTTTCAATGTATGATACCGATTTTCTCAGGCTATATCGCCATGAGTATTGCTGACCGACCGGGTCTTGCTATCGGTGCTGTCGGAGGTCTTATGGCAAATATAGGTATGACCTTCACTAATCCTCAAGGCGGCGTACCTTCTGGCTTTATTGGTGCGTTATTTGCAGGATTTTTCGCTGGTATTTTTATGTGGCTCTTAGAGCGTCTATGTTCACATATCCCAAAAAGTATAGCTGGCATAAAATCGGTCTTGATATATCCTGTTGCAGGTATGATTGTAATAGGCTTTGTTATGGGTGCTATAAATCCATTCGCCTCGTTATTAAATGAATATTTAATGTATGATTTGAATATGCTTGACGGAAATGCCAGAATAATGCTTGGTGCCGTTCTCGGCGGAATGATGGCTCTTGATATGGGCGGTCCTCTCAGTAAGGCTGCGTATCTTTATGGAACAATTTCACTTACTATGGGTAAATATGATGTTATGGCAGCGGTTATGGCTGGTGGCATGACACCTCCGCTCGGCATAGCACTTGCAACAACCTTCTTTAAAAGTAAATTTTCAGACGCAGAGAGAAAATCCGGTGCAGTAAACTATGTTTTAGGGCTGTGCTTTATAACAGAAGGAGCTATCCCCTATGCTGCGGCTGACCCCTTGGCGATTTTACCATCGTGTTTCTTAGGCTCAGTGCTTGCAGGAAATGTATCTATGTCCTTAGGCTGTACGCTTCAATTTCCACATGGTGGAATCTTTGTAATTCCATTTATGGGAAACCCATCAGGATATTTATTTGCAATTTTATCAGGTTCACTTGCAACTATGCTTATAATTGCAGTACTAAAACGAAGAGAACCAATAAAAAAACATAGTTTAGATACAGGAATTTTTGATTAATCAAAAATGGATTTTATTATTAAAGGTATATGGAGGAATATTAAAATGCTTAATAAAAAATTTACTATCATCTCAGCAGAGGGTTTACATCTTCGGACTGCTGGGATTCTGGCAAATGAACTGTGCAAATACGATTGTGATTCTGAAATTTTATATAAAGGCGATATGATAAATGCAAAAAGCCTTTTAAATATAATGGCGGCTTGCATTAAATGTGGTGACGAAATCGAGCTTCAATGCAATGGTATAGATGAAAAAGAAGCTATTGAAAATAAATGGATAAGTGATTTTGTAGAATATAATTTAGCTGTTGAATTAAGTGATGATGATAAATTCAAATATGCTAAATATACAAATCTTATACATGAAACTCTTGATATATTTAAAGGAGTTTATAAAGGAGTTAATTCTGTATTTCATAAGAATGTTTTTGATTCAGATTTTGATTTAATTATTGCCTGTTTTGCCGGTAAATATATTAAAGATACTAATGGATTTAGAACTTTTGTAAAATCTACAATAATTCGTAAAATTGTTGCTGAATGTCAAGGTTGGAATGCTGATTTGGATGTATCCTCAGATTATGGTAAGAAAATTAATCTTTATTGGAATCCGGATAATATATATGAACGAGCTAAAACATTTAAACAAAATGTAAGTAATAGAAATAATATACTTATATTTAATAGACCTAAAATTGAAGCTGTAATGGATATTCTTAAAGCAAATCCTGTTCCAACTATATGCTTTAATGAATCTGTAGAAATGGCAGAAGAGCTTGCAAATTATTATCCAAAAAATAGTATAGCTTATCATAATAATATTGAATCAAGATATATGTATGATAGTAAGACAGGTGATATTATAAGAACTAAAAGTGGTGAACCTAAAAAGATTGGTAAAACTACTTTAAAAAAGATGGCTATAGAAGGTATGAGAGATGGTACATATAATAAACTATTTACTGTTAAATCTCTTAATGAAGGTCTTACTATAGAGAATATAGAACAAGTTATAACAACTGGTGGTTCATGTAATACTCAAACTCATGAAAATAGAATTGCACGAGGTAAAACATTTGATTATGCAAATCCTAATAAAGTTTGTGTTATTATAAATCTTTATATTGACGATTTTACAATAAAAATAGGTGTAAATCAAGAAGATAATACAGATATACTAAAAGATGTTAAAAGTAGGGATAAACAAAAACTTATAGAAAGACAATCTACTACTGTACAAACTCCTATATGGATATCGAGTATAAGCGAAATATTTTACTAAAAAAGCTACTGCAAATTTTATTATTATAATTATTACTATTACATTTGACTATGAACAAGCAAGTAAATACAATAACTAAGGCTAATGGTAGTAAAGATACTAATGAAGTAACTAAGTATTCTACTGAAGATGAAAGTACAATTTTAACTCTTGAACGTGCAAAGGGACTTGCTGAATATATTTCTAAAAATAATGCTTTTGCCGCTCAATTTGGAGAAAAAGATGAAAATGGTAACGTTACTATAAACGTTCCTGCAATAGTTACTTGTTTAATGCTTGGTTCTGAAATGGGTTTGAAACCTATGGAAGCTCTTCAATTTGGAAGAATGTTAAATAGGTTATCTGTTATTAAAGTTCGTAAAGGTAAAACTCTTGGACTTGACCCTATTACTGCTATGCAAAATATTTATATTTGGGATAGTGGTAAAAATGAAATTATTTATACTGGAATTAATATTGTATTAAAAGTCCTTAATGAAAATAATATCGCTGTTGATGTTATAGAGGATGGAAATAAGATTCATTATTATTATCGACTTCTTAGAAATGGTAAGTTAGATGAAGAAGTTGAATTTGATGAACGAGATGAATTTTTAAATAATAAATATACAGTTGTTAATGACGGTAAATCTGCTACTAAATTAAAAGCTGATATAGATGCTGGTAAAATAATGCTACAAAGATTTTCGACAAGACGCGCTCTTGTTAAATTAACAAGGATTAATTCTAATGGTAAAGAATCTGTTGTAGCTATACCATATACTCTTAGAGAAGCTATTGAAGCTGGTTATTATCCTGGAATCAATAGTTTTGGTGAAGAAGTAAAAGGTAAAGATAATTGGATAAGTCATACAGCAGCAATGCTTCGAAAAATGTGGAGCAAGAATTATAGCAAATGATAAACTTAATGGTATTTATGAAACCGATGAAATAGGTTCTGTTAAAGTTTATACAAATGCAGAAGCATTTAAATTTAAAGATGCTGTTGTAGAAAATGTTGTAGCAGAAGATGTAACTGATGTTACTAATAATATAGAAAATTCCACTAATAATGATAATTAAATTTATCAATCTATCATTAAATTAAATAACAAATAAAAACATTTTAAAATTATGAAAAAGTCAATTTTCAGCGCATCAAAACTTTCTAATCTGAACGTTGTTGCAAAAGGAACGAAAACTACTAATGACGCTCGTCCGGAAGTTGTTACTGGTCGTGCTATTAACAAATTCACTATGAATGCTTCGGCAGCAGCTCTGTTGGATGTAGACAATGGTGATAATGTAGTTATGTTCTATATTCCTGATGCAGAAAGTCTTGATGAAAAGTTCTTTATTGCTAAGGGTACAGCTAAGGATGCTAAACTGGCTTCCAGTAATAAAGCTATTGGTGTTCCGAAAGTTCTCAACTTTAGTTATTCTTCTCTTTGGAGCCTTATGATACAAGAAGATTTAGATGCACAGCCTCTTGGTGAACGCGCTCTTGTAGAAAAAGGTATTATGGAATATGTTCCTACCCAGATGGGTCGAGACAAAGGAGATGGTAAGAAAGAAATGTGCTATGCAAATCTCGTTCCTTATCAGCTCGCTTATGAAGTAGAACTTGTAACAGATGAAAATGGAGTAGCTATTCCTGTAACGGTAGGTGATACTACTTATGAAAGGGTATTCGTTCTTAAGAATGTTATTAAGCGTTATCCTGATGAAAAGAAGAAGGAAGCTATTAAAAACAAAGATGTAGAAAATGAAGTTGAAGATAATAATGTAGAAACTGAAGATATTGATATACTGGTAAATAGTAAAAGTGATATAGAAAATCTTCTTTAATCTTCTTTAATATCTATCATTAATCTATCATTTAAAGAGTAGTAATTCTAATTGAATTATTACTCTTTTTCGTCATTTATAATAAGATATATAAACAATGGACACTAATGTAAATTCTAATTCAAAAATGAAGAATCAAGTTTCAAGTTCGATGATTATATTTGAAGATAAAAAAGTAGAACGTCGTCTTACTATGAAACCTGAACCGGCAATAGGAAATCTTTGTCGTGTTACTATAGATGATGTACGAATAGAAGAACATGAAACTTCTAAAATTAATCCTGAAACTCAGCAGGAATCTACTTTTGAATATGCTGGTTATTCTATTCCTACATTGGTTATTACTTTTAAGCAAATTCCTACTAATGAAGACCCGAAACCTCGTTATTACGAACATAGATTTAAAGTTGTTCCTGTAATTAATAATAATGGTGCACCTATAGAACGTAAGTCTATAATTGGACTTATTAAGATGCAATTTGACCAACTTCAACATATTGTAAATAGTATGGTAGGAATACCCGGATTTACGGATGATGAAGCTGTTCCGGGAATTGATATAGAAGCTAATGTAGAAGTTAGAATTAAACAGTTCCGAGCTTTCTATACACATTTCCTTAATACTATTAAAGGTAATGATGAAAAACCTTATTATAAAGGTGTAGGATTTTATCTTAAACTTGTAGCTAATTATGGAACAAGAAAATATCTTACTATTCCTAATTTCGTAGGTCGTGGATTTATTGAAAGAATACTTCCTAAAGTAAATCCTTCTATAGCTCTCGAACCTAATGAAACTGTAGTTTTAGCTAAAGATGTTTCTGCAAGTAAAACAGAAAAGGCTATAGCAAATGATAGCGTTCCTATTGATAATGGTGGTATAGACCCCGAAGTTCAAAAGATTATAGATGGTTATAATTAATCTATAAAAATCATTATTAGTGGAGATAGTGGCGGTAGTAGAAATATTATCGCCACTATTCATATATACGAATTTCGGAACGCCCTCTCGCCCTTGTGGCCATTAAACTGTGCATCTAAAAATATTTCAAGATATTATGGATTTAAAACAATATATTATCGAGAATATTAATCAAGAACTTGTATTTAGTAAATATCTTGGAATTAGTATTGAAGATATAAGAATTAGTATTATAGATAATTGTAAAATACTTAATTCTTATAGATATGAAAAAAGTCCTTCACTAAAATTTAAATATTATAACGATAAACTTATTGCAAGAGATTTTGGAGATAATAGATATAGTGGAGATATATTTGAAGTTGTAGGAAATATTATAAATAAAGATTGTAGAAGCAGACAAGGATTTATAGATATATGTAGTGACATAATTGTTACATGTACTAAAGATAATGCAGATATTATAATAGCTAAAGAAAGAGAAGAAAAAGAATTATCTAAAAATAATACTATAATTGAATATAATTCTCGTAAACCAAATCGTCTAAATTATATATTTTATGAACAGTTTGGAATTAATGAAGAATATTTTAATAAAAATGTAGAAGTTGTAGATAGTTATTATATTAATGGTCGTATGTCTCCTTATAGATATACAGGTTATGACCCT
>OGRL01002027.1_pt1 | contig 14144 bp, 27 predicted proteins | sample 1553481 | NCBI WGS metagenome assembly OGRL01 (sample SAMEA2580036, study PRJEB22360) | human gut metagenome
TTCCTCTAAGGTATTCGCTTTCGGCAAAGGTCATATTATCTATTGGTACTTTCATACTATTTACTTATTTAGCCCATTCGGACTTAGGTATACAATTCATTGACTTAAACCTGCCGGTCACTTCATTGTGACCGTATGAGTACACATAGCAGATACCTTCTCCGGTAATGTTAACAGTAGATTCTGCACCCACATACAGCTTGCAAACGCTCCCTTTCGGAACATGGAACTCAACCTTTGAAGCAAGCACCATTGTAATTGTACAATCCTGTTCTATTTGCCCATTAAAGTCCACGTACATGCACGAAGTATATCCGTCCTTGCTCCTCTTCCATTTACCGTTTATATAGTCAGAAAACGTCCGTTTCATATACTGAATATCCATACCGAATCCAAAGCTATGAGCATCTGCCAACAGCTCCACACCGTTTGAATCCAACGCCATATCCATTAACGCTTCCTTACTTGTCGCTGCGTCCCATTTATTTTTATACCCAGTGCAAAGACCGAGCATGATGGCATTACGTTTAAAAGCAAGCAAATCACTCATAAAATTGGAAATTTTTTTAGTTCAACTTCTATAAGTTCTTTTATCATCATTACGGCATTGTCTGAATCAGGAATGCTCTTATAAGTCTTTACAGATCGTATAATGTTACGTGCATGAATATGAGAATGCTTTTCTAGCGCACTGTACGATACCCCAAATCGGTCATGCGCAGTCACAAACACAGCCGGTCTCGCCATTCTCTTTACGAACGGTATATTTGTCTTCCCTTCGTATAAAGACAATGGAGATATAGGCGAATATTTGTCCTTACAGAATACTTTATTTACGCAATCGCACACGATACGTTCAACTTTTTTTACAACGTCCGATTTTAAGAAATCCTCTTTTTCTGACATACTTTTCTATTATTTTCTTTTGGTCTTCATTAAGTATTTCACCCATAACATACATACTGCCAATAGTAGCCTTTCTGAAATCCACTTCCTTTTTCCCACATTTACCCAAATTACAATCTACACCTTTTGAAACATTCGGTATTATCACATGGGTATTTATGCATCCTTTTACGGGTATCGCCTTAAAGCTAAGAAACATATTACCGTTTCTCACCTTAATACACCCTGTTTCTACATCGGGAATAAAAAGCCCCTTTGTCACTTCTCCGGTCTGCTTGTCCTTGAATGACACCCATTTCACACCGGGATGCCGTTCCATCTTTATGTAGATGTGATATACATTGTCCGGGTTATACCTGTCCTTTCTCGGTTTCAGTTCCATCGTCAAACATCTCTTTCGCTTCTTCTGCCATGATAGCCTTCTGTTCAAATTCCGCATTAGCTTTCAAGTCTTCTTCGGGCGGCGTAGTGTTCATAGCTTTATTTAAATCTTTCATCTGACCTTCCATCCACTTCATGTAGTTTTCAGCCTCTTTCTGCACTTCATTTATGTCAGTAAACACGGTCATAGGCTTCACAAGGTTGGTTTCTGTAAGCACTTTCATACCGTCCAAGAACTCCTTGTTGGTGGAAGTAGTTTCCCCGAACATTTCATTCTCCTTGCCTTTGATGGATTTCTTGAAGTCCACCATATACTTCAACCATGCATAGAGGGATGTTTCATGCGCCACACCGTCCAATCCTACTGCGTATGGAGTAGTGAACACCCGGAATCCTGTGTAGTTCTTAAAACAGGCATATCCTTTCGTGATTACAATCTCAAACGAGCCGAAGTTTTCTCTCTCCAACACATCACTTTTTTTGATGATGAACTCAAATCCTTGTTGTTTCTTGTTCTTTTCCATAATTACAATATTTCTTCGTTTACAACATCAGTAGTTATCGTTTCTCTTAACTCTTTAATTACTACACGTTCATTCGGCTTCTCTGAATTTCGCATAGCAGAACCTGCGGCTTGCAAACATTCCTCTTTTGTGTTGAATTTAGTAGGAGTATCATACCACGTATAAGATGTAAATTGAGGTTCAGACCATTCATACAGGTATTTATTACCGCATTTGGCGATAAAATAGGTTCTTGTTGTATTTTTCATGTTTATTCCTCCACCCTTTCACTCATTTCCTTGACATACTTATCAAACTCGGCTTTCAGACGATTCATTTCATTTTTAGCTTTAACGACTTCCTCTTTGGTGTAATCTTGCTGATTTTCAATTACTACAATACATTGAAGCACCAAGTCTCCATCTCGTTTTTCAAGAATCTCAGAGAACGGTCTGACAAAACAAGAGTTTCGCAATTCTAACCTTGCTTCCTTTCTCGCACACTCGGCACAATATTCGATATAATCTTCATCGCTCATATTGTAATGAGTGATATTATCAACCACACTACTCCAACGGCAAAGTAACCCGTTAGGTTGTCTTGCTATAAATGCGCCCATACCTATTCCTCCGTCTTAGCATTTCTACCTCTCTTCGGTCTGAAAGCCGTCTTGGCATCCTCAACCTCGATAATACACTCTCCCTCATCTTGAATGGTAGCAATGGTTTCGTTCTCTTTTAATTTTTCCTCAATCACAGGATTAACCGTTTCCTCCGCTTCCTCCACAACAGACTTCCCGAATCTAGGTTTCTCTTGGTTCATGTTCAGCTTCTGCATATCCATAGCGTACTGCAACTGGTACGCCTTGAACTTTTCATCGTCCGAGTCAATGATTTCATCCGCATAGCCAGCATAGTGCATGGCGATAGTTCGTCTGTTTGCTTTCATAGCCATTCCCAACGCTTCTTCATCTACGTACATATACGGATGGATGGAAATAAGCCCATCAATAGGAGAAAGCCGTCCGAATGTCTTCTTGTACTGGATAAGTCCGTCTGCCCTCTGCTCCACAATGGCGTAGGCATTCATGAGGTTCTTCTTTTTGATAAGAGCGATAGCCAATATCCAAGTAAGCCCCAGTTCGGGATTGAACTTCTTTGGCAAGTCTTTCAGCTTGGCGAAAGACAATGCTTCTGATAAGGTCTCTGTTTCTAAAAACATAGCAATATAGAATTTAATTTTATTCGTTAGGAAAAGTTTCGTCATATCCGAAGGAATGTCCGTAAACGTTCTTGAACGTAAACGTCACTTCCTTGTATTTCTGCCCGTAAAGGGTGTCGCTTTTAGGCTCTGTGGCTCCTGAAAGGTACATCAGAACCTTTCTCTTCCTCGCTGTATCACGGTAGGCAATCTTGGAGCCAGTAATGAAAGCCATAAAGTCACGGTAAGACTTATCATCCTTGGTATCATCCTCCAAGAATATCAATGTCAGTTTTATAGTTGTCTGCTTGTATGCCGGTGTGCTGGAAACATACACCTCCGCCTTACTTGTTTCGGCAAAATCCTCTGCATACATATTTGTAGGCTCTCCATACGAATTAAGGCCTGTACATTCTTTATACCGCAATCCGGGAAAACCCGTTTCCAAGTCTTTCCAAACGGCACCAAGCTCACCGTAACGCATCATATAAAACTTATAGTCATTCATATTATAATATTATAATACACGCAAATATAATTAATTAAATTCATATATTAAAGCTTTACTTTAATATTTATCACTATGATATATTTAAATCCGTTTCAACATTAAGTTTTTAATCTTAAAAGTAAAAGCATATTTGTAATATTGATATCTGTACTTTGTATTGCATAGTACTACATCATTGCATATTAGACATACCCTATATAAATAAAGGAAAAATGTCTAATCCAAAATACATAGAAAGAAAGTAACATAAAGAAAGAGTGAGCACAGCGAACACCTCACTCCCTTTGATTATTTAAATAAACAAAGGGGAATAAAAGCAATCTGCATAGGAAAGCATCAACGCAAAACATGAATATTGATATAATGATGAATAATATTATTTTACATAATAAATTATGTTGTAGATACGAAATATTGCAACACTGTAAGACGTGAAAATTCAGAAAAAAAATTAAAAAAAATCGGGAGAGGGCGGATGTTTACGGCTGCACTGGCATAGAGGGGGCGGGGTATACTTGCAACGCATTGCAGCGCTCGTTTGATTCGTTGTATACGGCTTTAATAAGGGCAATATAGGGCAAAGATAGGTGTAGGCGATACATTGTGAAGATGAAAGCAAAAGGGCTTAATATTGCACTGATTAGGCTTCTAATTGTATGTTATTTAACATGTAATATTTTTATGTTTGTTTACAAATTTAGTGGTTAAATATTTGGTAGAATGGTAACTTTTTTGCACCTTTGTATTGTGAAAAGGAAAGGATATCACATAGTACTAACACAAGATATCCGATTACTTTTCACAAGGATAAACGTAAAGCGAAGCATATACGTTGACATCCAAAAGCGTGTTATTAAGTGTTGGAATAAAAAGAGAGCCTTAATACTGGAATATTAAAGCTCTCAAAGGATCGAAATACTAAAGTACTTTATCCCTATCACACGGAGCAAAGGTACTTCTCTATTTTGATTCTTGCAAATATTATTCCATTAATCACGCTGTAAGTTTGAATTATTAACAATTAAACATTATAGCATTATGAAAACATTTTTAACGGTATTGTTATTTATTGCAAGTTGGTTAATTCCTACTTTTCTGCTTCCTTCTTTCTATTCTTTGGCTTATGGGTTATTATACGGTGTTTCCTGGATCGTGTTTGTTATTGTGATGGCAGCAAGAGAGCGTGAAAGAGAGGAACGGATATTTAAAGAAGAATGCAGGAGGGAACGAATAGCGTACGAACGCGAACGTAGACGTAGGCAAGCCTATAATAGGAATAATATCGTACGCGTAAGAATAATGTAAGAATAATATAAGGAGAAAAAGATATGAAACCAATGAATTTCTACACACAAAACGGTTGGGCTGGTTCAAATTATGACAGCAAGTTATCAACTAAAGAAATATCCGCAAAGGTTAGATCTTATGCTAAGAAGAATTTCCCGGAGTTTAAATTTTCGGTTCGTTCTGAATGGAGCATGTACGCTGATTCAATGTATATCGAATTAAAATCCGGCCCTTGTGTTCCTTTCGTTGAAGGATCAAGAAGCGCGAAACGTGGTTATATGTCCACAATGTCAACCGTAAAGGGCTGGGAAAATGAGTTAACGCCGGAAATGTTTAAAGTGTTGGACGCTGTTACGACTTATGCTAGTTCTTTCCGTTATAATGATTCAGACGGCATGCAAGACTATTTTGATACTAATTTTTACATCCATATAGAAGTAAGCGACGAATATAAGGTTATAGAGCCGAAAGCAAAGAAAAGCAGCATTAAGACTGAAAAGGCTGAGGAAGCCAAAGAAATGGAAGCCGTGACGGTTGAAGGTTTGGAAATGGTGGACTATTCAGAAAAGGCGATTGCAGTTTTTGGTGATACGAAGGCTATCAAAGAGCAATTAAAGGAACTGGGTGGACGCTTTAACCCGTCTTTAAATTACAACGGTGAAAAGCGTGCCGGATGGATATTCAGTAAGAAGAAAGCGGACGAAGTGCGCAACCTGATGGCTTTCGAAAAGGTGGAAGCCGTGGAAGAACTTCCGGCACTTTCTGAAGAAATATACATCCCGGAATTAGAGGAAGAAACGAAACAACCGGAGAAGTTAGGTAATATCCATTTAACCGAAATGGGCAACTTTAACGGCGTGCGCTATTATAACATTGAAGGCGCTGGAATCATAACCAGTGCGAAAGTACGCGAGGACATGCAGCCGGGCGATATTTTCAACGTGTACACAGATAAGGAGCGAAAATATAGTGTAACTTATGACGGTGTAAGCCTGGAAAGCAGTTTAAAAAACGATCTGCCCGGTATAATTGAGTTTAATTGCAAAATAGAATCGGGCACGCTTAGCGCTTCATCACATTATACCCCGCTTACTGAGGGAGTGGAATTTTATGAGAAGAAAGTAAAAGGAAAGCGTTACACCGTCAAGGATAAGCCGTTAACACTTGGATATTACGGCATATTAGATAATTTGGACAACTGTATAATAGAATGCTATCCGACTAAGGAAGAAGCCGAAAAAGAGGCGGAAATACTTAACGGGTTTACGGATGGTAACGGACGATTAAAGACGGCCATTTAATTAGCTGAATATGGTTTTGTTGGTTTTGTTATTCGGTGTTGTGATATTCATTTCCGGCACCGACAGGGATAAGCTACGCGAATTTTTAAACAAAAGTGATGAATCAGATAAGTTTTAAGGATATGACATCAAAAGAAGCATTAAAGCAATTGCAAGTATATTGTGCGGCAAATGGTTTCGCCCTCTATCCATCAAGTTTGCCGAAACAAACATACTCTATAATATTGGCGGATGGTGACAACGGCGAAATAACAACACGTTACCCGAATAAGCGTATAAGCGGGTATTTCACCCCGAAAGAGTTATTAATATGGATCGGAGGATACTACGCAGCATTGCAAATAAAATAAAGTGATTATGAGAGTTTATTTTGCAGAAGTAAAAACAAGATATCAAGCGATTAAAGAATGTCCGTTTACGCCTTCAAATGTCGCCAAAGTGTGTGGAGGCTTCATGTGTTTTGAGTCTACGAATGACTACAATACATGGAAAAACCAAAAGTAACCAATTATCCCGTATCGGCTTAACCGTGGTCTTTGATGAATATACGGGAACTAGTTTTATGAACTTAAAAACATTAAATCATGAATATATACGAATTTATACACAAGAATGGATATAAAGCCTTGCAAGGCAAACAAATTGATGTATGCGGTGAAAAATGCTTCATCCATGAACGATTTTTCACACCTGAACAAATTCTTGAGCATACAGATATAGAATACCGAATAAAGCAGGGGAGAGAACCATATTTCAGGCTTTATGGCGGTGAAACGCAAAATGCTGATTTAGTGAGATGGATATATCCAACATACGAAGTAATAAATGAATAAATATAAAATATATTGCCACATGTTAGCATAGACGTACGTTGGGGCTTTTTGCCAACATATCATCTTATGACACCCCGGCAGTAATACGGCTGCCGGGATTGCGGAAAAGGATTAAAAAACGAATTATTTACAATTAAATCAAAGCGAATATGAGAACGAAAACACCCGAACAATTAAATAAGCAATGGAAGCGAATAAGCAGCTATGTAAGGCAGCGCGGCAGATTTATGGAATACTTTCGCATATACGCACGTTATCGTAACCGCATGGCAAAGTATTTAGGCTCATCGCCTTATTGGCCAATAAATACAGGCTACCAATACACGGAAGGAAACAACGCGCCTACACCGCGCAAGGTGTAGGCAGGATATTAATAACGAATTATTAACCGCAAGCAATTGCACAAAACGGAAAGTATGAATATTATTACAGATAGAACAAAAGCCCCTGCAAAGCTGCACTATAGGGTAAGCAATAACAGCGGATCAATAAATAAAGAGTTTGGCAAGAACCAGCAAGCAGCCTATGACTTTGCAAACGGAATGAAAGAAACGGCAACTATACGCGGGTATTTCGTTTTCAAAAAGCGCGGAGAATGGCAAACTAATACGGTATTTATAGACCATGTGTTTAAATAACCAACTATCCCGGCGTGGGGGACAACAAGCGGAGCGACACCGCCGCCGGGAACTGATAACAAACTAAAATTATAAAGATATGAACAGATTAAAAAACGCCATTGAGGCAGGAAAATTCGCATGGGAAAGGTATCTGAACGGTAAGACATGGAACGGCATAATGCTGCGTACACAACCATTGTTTTGCTGTTACGGGCAAATAGGTTATCAGGTGTTTGTGTACGACCGTGAACAACATGCAGCCACATTCACATACGATTGGGAGAAACAGCAAACCGAAATTTCTATTAACTAAAATAAGGAGGAACGAACTATGTTTTTTATACTGGTGGTAATTTGGATAGTGTGCGGAACATTGAAGGAAATGACGGGGCACAACGGTTTCTAAGAAGAATTAAACGAATTGTATTAACTTAAAAACGGATATTGAATTATGGGAAAGATATATGCCTATCACCGCTTCTCGACTGACGAGCAAGACGCACAAAGCCAGAGAAATATAATAGCAAAGTATGCCGAATCAAAAGGGCTGCAAATTGATGAGATTATTTCCGATGAAGGAATAAGCGGAAGCGTTTCGTACAAAAAAAGAAACCTATCCGAATTGTTATCAAAGACGAATAAAGGAGATACTATTATAGTGTCGGAAGTTTCACGCCTTACAAGAGGTGGCATTATAGAACTTAGTGATATGATAGCCGAATTTTTCGCCCCAAAGGGGTTGCGGTTAATCATCTCAAACGTGAATCTTGATATTGATTGCTCCGACATGAATCCACTTATAGAGCTGCAATTATCCATGATGGCAACTTTTGCTAAGATAGAACGACTTAATATAAAGAACCGTACTAAAGCTGCATTGGAAGCAAGAAAGAAAAAGATAGAGCAAGAAGGCGGCTTTTACTCAAAATCGGGCAACTGGTGCACCTCTTTGGGTGGTACTACATCCGGACAGGCAAAAGGAGGTAAGGTGAACGGGGAAAAGAGAAGAAAAGAAGCGATGGACGACAAGCTAAACCGGACGATTGCCGTAATGCTGCAAGACTGCCAAACACCGCAGGATGTTGACAAAGTAGCGGACAAGCTAAATGCAATGGGATTAAGGACGGCTACCAATAAAGAGTTTACACGGAATCGCCTTACCGCATTGCGCACTAAGATAAACAGACGTGCGGAATACGCTAAAAGTATGCTTTAAAACATACTTTATAAAACGAATTACTGATTTATAAATGATAATTTTGCAAACAATTAACGCTTAGCTATCGGCATGACGGGCAATTTATTATGAATCAAATTGAAGAATTTGTAAATGATGCGGAACAATTGATGGAAGCGATATTGAAAAACAATGTGAACGGTGAAGAAGTAGAAGTAACCGCCACAACCAATCACCCTGACAGTAGCTACGGACAGGCTGTTTGGGTAGACGAAAAAGGAACGGCGTATTGCCAAGTAGGGATGGAAGCACCGTTTTACACAGTAATAAAAAAGTAAGGTTATGAAAACGAACGAATTTATACATAGAATAGAGAACGGAGAAGCAAAGGTTCTAACAGTTGAAGAAGCCAAGAAACTGAAAGGGAAGAAAATATATTGGTTCTATTTCGGATATTCAGGAAACGAAAACGAAGTGCAAGAAATGAAGGTCGGTGATATAGTATCAGAACTTGAATATTATTCAAGCCAACCTTGTGAAGGATATGAATCACGTGCTGACTATTGGAAGTCGTATATGTCAGAGAAACAACTTGAAACAGTAGACAAAACATTGATGCTGTTGGATTCTGACGGGAAGGACAAATTTATTAAAGCACATTTAAACATGAACTTCTTCGATGAGCCGACATTCACTTGTTCAGACGCTGATAGAGAGGTTTATTATTTGGTTATAGAGTGAATTACCGCTAAACTAAAGATTTAGGGGCTTTCAAATGCGAACTCTTATAAAACTAGGGGAAATATCCTTGGTCTTTCTTTAATCTTTTTGGGGGTAGAAAAAACGGGAATTACAGGCACAACGATATCACCCTTGCCAACACGACAAAGGGTATCAGTCTATAAATGAACCTCTCTATACGTTCCATCGCATCACAGCAAGTAAACGGCAGAAATACCAGTGAGGCACATCATCAGCCTGTTCAAGCAATATGTTCAACTTATCTTCTTCCATATTCTGTTAACATAAAAAAAGCGGTAAAACCGTTGGGAATTACCGCTTTACAGCTTAAACGATACTGATCATTCATTGTAATCTATCACATCATGCAAGGATATAACTTTATAAGCTACAGGGATACCATTAACAGTTTGTACTTTTATATCAACTTGAAATAGTTTTCTTGTAGGGTTGTTCTCCGAATAAAGGATACGTTGTTTCAACTCATCCGTTTCAAATACTACTGCAATTTTCTTTCCCTTGAAAATATCGTCAATAATGGCCTTATTTCCTGTATTAGAACCTGCATCGCTTCGCACTTGATAAATCTGCATCAGCACACGGTTGTAAATTTCATCATGTGAATCTATCGATCTTCTTTCAATTTCATCCCGCTCAAGCTGATTCTGTGCACTATTACTTCCCTGAAAATTGAAAGTGCAATTATTGAATATATTGCACTTATTACCTTTTGATATTGCACCTATCGTCATTTCTCCGTTGTTGTCTCCGGCTGTCACAGTAAGAAAGTCCTTAAAATTCTTGATTTCGCTTAAACCAAGTTTAGGCTTTTCGCCTATCCCGTTTGCATAATATTCAAGAACATTCTTAACGTATGAAGAAAATTCAAATATGATATTCATATTCTCTAAAAAAGGGAGTAATCCTGCGGTCACTGTTTCGCACAGAAAAATATCAATACAACCTTCCTCTATCTTTTCAACATATAGTTTTGCATGCGAAAGGTCTTTACTTCCACCTTTTTCTTGAGCGAATATAGAAAACAAATTTCCTATGGCATTTAATGAAGTCACAAATTCAGAAATTTCTATCGGCTTGGAGTGTTCTATATGCAATAGAATAACATCCACATTATTATCTTTCATTTGCACATCTGGTTTATAACATTTGTAATATAATATATTTATCTTCTATATATGAATGTATTACAAATATAGTAATAAATGATATATTATCAATACAACTAATTGTTAATTTACAAATATACTATTTTAGCGGTAATTCCAACAAGTCAAAGAACGCTTCTGTTCGATTATTATTTTTTTTCTTCAGACAATATTTTCTTTATTCTTTCCTCCGTAAATCCAAAACAAGACGCAAAACGTTTGAACGCATTGCGCTTATCAGTAGGAATAAGTGAATACATGCTATTTATAGGCGTTTCACTTTTTATCGCTTTTAGCATCTGTTTCTTTCTCATAATAATTTATCTACCTTTTGTTTACAGCAATCACACTCACACAGCAACGGATGAGCATATTCCCACATCTTTTCCACTATATCATCCCCGATATACTGAATTTCCTCTCCATACGGAGTTATATTAAGTGCCTGACATATATGAGTAGCCAGATGCCCGCACTCATGCCGCCAAGATTTCTCAAACTCCTTTGCAGAGGATGTAATGGCAATGACCATTATTGTTTTTCTATCCCTGAAGTTGGAATATGTGACGCCGGTATTCATTTTGCCGGAACTCATATTGTCATAGGCTGTACGAAGCATATCCCCGTCACATCCGATGGAATACATATTGTCTATTATCTCGTCAACATAATAGGTGTCAACGGCATAATACGTATACACATCCCAACCGTATTTCTCAAGAGTAAACCTTTGGCGTATCATAACTTATAGCATTTCGTCCCATTCTATAGGCTCACCGGCTCTAATCATTTTGGCATACCACATAGACATAGCCATGCCGTCCGGAGCATCGGGATCGTCAATCATATCTTTAATATATAGTGCAAGGTGTTGATCATCGGGCACAGAAGATTTCAGCAAATCCGCTTTTCCTTGATTCGCCCAATACACATAATCATATAAGACATTGTTATCAATTCTTATCCCATGCTTAGTTAGGAGTTCGTCTACCTTCTCTTTGGATATAGGCTCTATTCTTTCCTTTTTCCCTGTAGCTGGATTTGTTTTCTTCATAAGCGACACAGCGAAGTCGCACATCTTTTTATTAAAATGCCAAGAAAAATTAGAAAGATACGCTTTCATTTCTCTTGGGCGTTCATCATATATATCAAGTGGTTCTCTTCTCATAACATATAAATATTATAGGGGAGTAGTATATTACGACTCCCCCAAGTTAAACTTAACGATAACGGGAATAACGTCCGGTTCCACGAACGCCCCGTCTTTGTCCCATACCACGACCTGAGCCACTGTAACCACCGCGCTCACCCATACCTTCATCATCATAATAACGGTCATCGTCATCCCAACGCTCACTCATGCCTTCACCTTCGGAAAGTTCTTCTATGCATTGCATGAGCTTGCCGCCATAACGCAGCATCTTTTCCGCATAGTCGGACATTTTCTCGACCTTGCTCTCGGAAATTTCAATCATCATCATACTATTGTTTTTTAGAATTGTTACTACTAGAAGCCTTCTCAGAAGATTTGAGAAAATCGGCCATCATTGCCCTTAGTTCACTTAACTCTTGTCTTAGAGCTTTATTTTCCGCATCCTGGCGTTGGCGTTCTGCAAATTCCGGATTAAGAATTTGAAGCATCTTGTCGCAAGACTCCAGAACTGAACGGTGATGGTCTACGCTGCCTAAAATCTCCGATGAACGGTTTCGCATGGCGGCAACTTCCGCATTCATCGATTCCCTTGAACCGGATATTACCATATTCCCACCTCCGGGAAAGTTTGCATCAGCAATGTCTGACATCGCCGGTATTTTTTGGAAAGTCACCGTCTGTTCCCCTACCTTGATTGTTATGTCAACAACCATTCTTGGAGGCTGTCCATAAGGAAGAGGCTGTTGCATAAACTCCGGAACAGGATTGGAAACACCTGAAACGGACCCAACTTCAATATATGGAGTACCGTCCTTATGAAGGACAAAGAACTCGCTGTTTACTCGTAGATTCTGAAAAGGCATAATTAATTAACTCTTTAAGAGGACGGGATTTACCCCGCCCGTTGTTTTTTTTAAACCACTCCGGTCATAATTTGCAACGTATTAGTCGCACGGTCAAACCAGAACTCATACACACCAGTACCGGGAATGTCTGCCGCAGTCAACGCTTCACCGTTATATTTGGTGACCGCCTGTGTAGCTCCATTACTCTCAAACAGAACAGGGAGCGTGCCGGTTGTGCCGGTAGGTATCGCTTGGGTAATATCAACGTATATCGTTCCTCTGTACCATGCGTTCACAAAGGCATGGTTGGGAAAGGAAAACACCACATTAGCAGTATTAACCGTCACACCCGAGGTTGATATAGCCGCAGAGCCCCTGCGGTTTACAAATTGGAAAGGATATACTGCCATAATAGCCTCCTTTCTCAATTAACCCCAAAAACCATTACCGGCAGCATAAGGATTGAAACCACCATACAAGCCGTATTGGTATGCTACACAGTTGGGAACTGCCGCAATAGGACTGTAAGGCACGGTTACGGTTTCCGGCTGCTTGCATTCAATTTTGGCTAGGCGCGCGCTTAAATCTGTCAAAGCGGCTCCAAGAGGTGCAGTAGCTTGCCCTACAATTTGAGATGTCATGGCTGAACTCTTGTAAGTGCTGTTCTCTTCACGGAGTTTGTCAATCTTGTTTTGCATCTCACGCATTTCAGCGGCACGTTGACCGTCAATAATCTGTCGTGTGCTGTCCTTGATGGAATTTTGCAAGTCACAAGTCTGACGTTGTGTTTCATAGGCCACGGATGCAAATCCTCTTTCCTGCCCGGTTGCAACACCATTAATTGCATTTTGCAGAGTGTTTGTCTGCTGACAGATAGCTAGACGGTTCTCACAGCAGCATGATGCGATCTGTTGTGCAATCTGACAGTTGCCGGATTGGATAGCATTAATAATCTGCATTGAGCTCTGCCCAACTTGATTTCCTACCTGTTGAATCTGTGACATTACACCGTTAATAGCCTGTTGAACCTGACCAATTGAACAGTTCAGATTTGTAGCCAGATTGTTGATGGCCTGACCGTTTCCTTGAATAGCACTCATCAGCAACTCCCGTCCTGCGTCGTTGTTTATCAAATTGGGGATTCCTGCTGCTCCATTGCCACCGCCAAAGCCGCCATTTCCCCATCCGTTGTTACCCCAACCCATGAGGAAAAACAAGAAAATAACCCAAATGAACCAACTTCCCTCACCGCCAAAACCACTGTTGTTACGGCTGTTCATGGCTACAAGCAAATTAGGGTCTATGCCCTTCTGTTGCAAAAGTGGTGCAAGCATTGCCATCATGCCGCCACCACCATTGTTCCCACTTTCCGGGAACACATAAGTCTTTGTTTCGCTCATAATATATACAATTAGTTCCGGTCACATGACCGTTCACAAAAGTATATATATCATATCTCATGGGGAATCAGTTGTTTCCCAACAAATTCTTTATATCGTCCCAATATATTCTCATCATTT
>OGRL01002031.1_pt1 | contig 14127 bp, 6 predicted proteins | sample 1553481 | NCBI WGS metagenome assembly OGRL01 (sample SAMEA2580036, study PRJEB22360) | human gut metagenome
AGAGTTTATATGTCTTAATAGGTAAATTCCGTTTTTTTCAATTCTCCAAACTGGAAGTTGTTACTCAATCAAATTCCGTAATGAATAATCCATTTATTTTTGTCCAATGCCTTTTTTAACAGTTTCTTTAATTCGCACAATTCAGGAATATCAGCAATGCTATCAATAAACGCCTTTAATGAACAGGGCGGAACAAGTGTAACACCACAATATGCAAGCCCTTTGCCTTTAACAGAAAGTGTATGCCAATAGAAGTCAATGGATGAAAGTCTTTCAACAACACCTTCTAAATCTTTATTATCAACAGAAATGCATTCGTATTTCCACGGTTCATATTCGTCATATCGCTCGCTCTGCCGAGGAGTATTCATCATAATTCCAAACTCATGTTTTGCCATATACCATCACTTCCGCAACTTCCGATTTGAAGGGCAGTCGCCCAATCACTTATTTACTCTATTATAACAAACCGCCCCGAAAAAGTCAATCGCTTGCGGGGCTGAATCCAGAAAGGAGTGTTCTTTATGAACAACAACCAGCTTGCGGAAGTCGCAAAGATCCTCGGTGTCTCCGAGGACAGCATTTCCGCTATGAACGATGAGATCAAAAACAGTATGACGGCAGTTTTTGAAACTGTTGCTATCAGAAATGACGAGGACAAAAAGATAGTCTTTGAAGCACTGGACGATCTGTGGCAGAAAGGCTCGGTATATATCGGGCTTGATGAGGTTGCAAAATCAACTGGCATTTTGCTTGTGACACTCCGCAGCCTTGATTACGATACGCAGCAGACTATCGTTTATGAGTACATGATGGACAGCTCGCAAACAGAGCGTTTCTATGACCTTGTGAACAAGGCACTTGCAGTTTCAGAGCTTGGCAATGTTGCAAAGCTGATCGGTGTTCCTGTGCGTGAGCTGAGGCCGCTCCCTCGCCGTATTCAGGAGAATATCTGCGGTGCGTACACAATGGAGTACGATGCCGACAGCACAAACACCGACCTGATCGACCACATCAGGGAGATGATCGCTCCGTGACAGATTTCCCTTACATCTGCGGTGAGGATATTTCCGCTATCAACAACAAGGAGTTTATCCGTATCGAAACGGATAAGGCGCAGGCTATCGTTATCGCCCTCGATAAAAGTGATATTCCTTATTCTGCCCGATTCAGAGATACCGAAATGGTGCTGACCTTTGACGGTAGCTATAGGGAACAGGTCGAAAGTATTATCACAAAGGCCATGTCGGGCGATTATGAAGCAAGTCTACGGAGTGCCGGACGGCTACTATCGGCTGTTGGGCGAGGTTGCGGAATTGATGAACACAACTATCGGAACATTGCAGGCTCGTCCCGATGAAATTCAGCTTGCACTTTGCAAAACATATACGGACTTTTGGCTCTGCGATGATGCCTCGATTCAGCGAGAGCTTGACCGTGTGATCTCTGTAAACGGCAGAACGGTGTCGGATATTCAGGAGCATGAAAAAATCAAGACTCAGAAGAAAGCTCCGACAGCACCCACACAGGATTCGGCTGAAAAAGTTCGCACATTTGCGGAGCTTTTCGAGAACTATCAGCGCCGAAATGCCAATGACTATTTTACAAGAGAAGCCCACAAACACTTAGCTGAGATCGCTCGGCGCAGACAGAGTACTGAACAGGAGCGTACCATTCAGACCGAAGAATTAGAAAGGAAGAATAGACCATGAAGAAGATCATTGTAATCGGAAGTGCCGTTGTTACAGCTGTGACCGCAGCGGTTATCATCATCGTGAAGCACACAAAGTGAGGTAGCCTATGCCAGTACAGGATAATGACGATAAGAGAACCGCCGACCAGCCTGCGGTCGATGCGGAAGAACTGAGAAGAAAACAGGCTCAGTCTCGGGAACAGCAGCAGGACGAAACCAGTGTTCAGAAGTCGGGAAAACTTCTTCCTCTGCTGAACGCAAAGGCAGAACATCATCAGAGCCGTATCGACTCTCTTGATGAAAAAATCGCCAATCAGACAGATAAGATCGACCGCAACAAAGCGAAGATCGAAGCTCTTTCCGCAAAGGCTGATAAGCTCGAAGATACCAACCGTATGCTGAAAGCTACGATCGGCAATTTGCCGGGTATCGGTGCTGTTATTGCCCTTAACGAGAAGCGTATTCAGGCTATCCGTGAGGAGAAGATTTCTGAGCGACAGCAGAAGATCGACCAGGGGTGGAAGAAGATCGACAAATTTACAGTAAAGCGTGACCGTATCGAACACAAGCTGAATCGTGTGATCGCTCTCAATGACACGATCAAGAGCTTTTCTATCGGCTTTAACAAGGAACGCCGTGAAGCTTTTGCCGATGCAATGACAAGGTTGAATGGTGCAACTGTTGATTGCCTGAGCGATAAAAAAGCAACACTTGAAGCGAAAAAGCAGAAAATCCTTGATACTTACAATGATCCTGCAACAAGTGTTGTTGACAAATATAATCTCTCCGAACAGCTCAAAGATGTGAATGAGCGTATTTCAGCACTTGATGATAAGATCATGAAACTTGCCCGTCCTGAAACACACTATGAGGAGCAGGTCAATGATCAGCTCGATGCTTCTATGAAGCTGACCGGAGATAAGCTCGGTGAAATGGTTCAGAAAGGCAATATTGATATGCCGACACTTGCTGAGAGTGCTGTTCAGGCGGCACAGAAGGTCGAAACGCTTGACCGTACTAAGGTCGCTGAACTTGCAGATCAGTTGAATATTCAACCCCTTGCCAATGTGGAGATGCAGCTTGAAGATGATTACAACATGATCGACGGTATCATCAACAACGGCTCTAAGGAGGACATTGACAAGGCAAAGGCAGAGCTTGCGGAAGGTATCAAGTCTATGGAGAGCCTTGCAGAAAATCCATTTGTTCCGCAGGAAATGAGAGATAATGCAGTTGAGGAGCTTGCAAAAATGAAAAGTCAGCTTGAGCTTCTCAATATGCACGATGAAGTCGAGGTAGATAGCTGGCTGTCGGATATGCTTGATAAGGGTGATGCTGTTTTGACTGATGACGGCGGTTTCAAGGTGAACCCTGATTATTACAAGGAATTGTCTCGAAATGACCGTCATGTGGAGACTATGACGGAAATTCAGGCTGTTGAGGTCATGTCGGCTCTTATATCGGCAGGCGTACAATTTTCCGCTGCTACGAAGGGTGAGGATAAGGTCGGAATTACCGTTTCAAAGAATGATGTGTCAACTCTGAATGATGTGATGTATGCTTCTATCGGAAAGATCGCACATACTGATGCCGCAAAGGAGAACGGCGGTAAGGGTGAAAAGGGCAAGTATGAGACCATCAACCCTGAATACTACGCTTCACTCGGCAAGGACGATAAGCACACCCGTGTTGAGTCGATCGACACGGCACGAAATATCGTGGCAGAACTGCAAAAGGCGAACATTCCGTATTCTGCGGTTGTCCGCAAGAATGATACGGTGGCGGTCACTGTTTCTAAGGCGAATGCCGAAGCCTACAAGCAGATCGAGAGTGCTGTCAAGGGCGAAAGAGCCGTGGAATATGTCAACCCCGACTATTTTAAGACACTCCCGAAGCAGGAGCGTTTCACCCAGCGTATGGGCGAGGGGCAGGCTCGGAAGAAGTCGGCAGAGCTGACAGCTAAGGGCGTGGAACATTCCGCTGTGTTCGGTGGCGAGAAGTCTGCGGTCACGGTCGCAAAAAAGGATTCCAAAAAAGCTTTCTTTTCCCGTGGCAAAATGCAGAGAGATGCCCAGCGTATCAGCGGCCGAGGTCAGCAGAAACCTCAGCAGACACCCAAAATGAGAAATGATCAGGGGCTGGAATAACAGATGAAAATTACTGATGAGCAGAAAGAAAAGGCGGCATTTGTCAATCTTCCTCAGTTCCTCATGGCTCACGGCTTTGATTTGAAGAAAGTCGGCAGGGAGTATGTGTGGAAGGATCACGATAGCCTGCACATCAAGGATAACGGTCCGGGTGAGCGTGGCGCGTGGTTTCGTTTCAGCGAGGACAAGGGCGGCGATAATATCGGCTTACTCCGAGAATATATGGATATGTCCTTTCTTGATGCCGTCGAAGCTCTGACCGGAGAACACATTGACCGCACCTATACTCCGTCCCGCACATACGAATCGAAACCTGTTCAGCAAACGGCAAGAGAGCTTTCCCTTGCTGAAGCTGATAATTGCAGGCGTGTGTTTGCGTATCTGTGCAAGACCAGAGGGCTTGACTATGATATGCTTTCCGCACTTGTGAAGAAAGGCATTATCTCTCAGGAAGAAAAAACAGGCAATGTGCTTTTCAAGTACTATGACGATCAGGGCAAAGCCATCGGTGCGGAAAAGGTCGGTACATCAACGGAGCATAAATTCAAAGGCATTGCAACAGGCTCGGCTGGCGGTCACGGATTTGAGGTAGTACACGGCACTGGCGAAAAGGCCTTTTTCTTTGAGTCGGCAATAGATATGCTTTCCTATCTGCAAATGCACAGCAAAGAACTTGATAATTGCAGGCTTGTTTCCATGATGGGCGTGAAGCCGAGTATCGTCCTTGATACGATGCTTCGTCATAATATCGCTCCTGAGAATGTATTTTTATGCTCCGACAATGATACCGCAGGCAATGAATTTGCTCGGCGTTTGCAGGAACAGTATCCCGATATGAAACGTATCATCACGCCCGATACATATAAAGACTGGAACGATATGCTCAGAAATATTCCAAAACAGATAGAAGTAGAACAAGAGACTAAGACAAAGGAGGTTGACAGCGTGGCTGACCTTATGACATACGGCAACAAAATGTGGAATAATGCGACAGACAACAGAGATAAGTCGCTGATATCAATGCAGCTTGCGGATTTTCAGCGTGTGCAGGAAATGCTTGAAAAATCGGGTATCAATTATTATGCCTACGAAATGAACAGTACTGTCCGTATGGCGGTGAATGATAAGGATACCGATTGGCTGAGAAAAATCTTTGGCAATATGAACGTTACAAAGTCCAACAGACCGTATTTTCCACCTGAGAAAAACATCATCGGCAATACAGAATATCGTTACATTCCGCAAAAGGAATATGTGACGGCTGACCGTGATCTTGTGCTGAAAATGGCTGATATTATGGCTCGGAGAGGTATGCAGTTTTCGGGCAGAATCTATCCGTCCGGTAAAGGAACGCTGACGGTAAGTCACGCTGACTTCGTTGCTGTCCGCAATATCAAGGACGAAGTGATCAGTATGCGTAAGCAGTTTGCAAGTCCTGATAAGGCACAGGAAGTCGGCAACCGTGATTACTGTGCAAACCGTGATACTCGCTATTATATGAGCAAGCTCACACCTGAGCAGTTCAAGGAAGTCAAGCCGTTTTTGGAGACAAGTGTGAGCTATCATGCAGTTTCCCGTGAAGGCAAGGTCGCATTTGCAGTCGATAAGGAGAACGCTCCTGCTTTTCATAGAGCATTGGAGAACGCTGTCCGTGAGGTCGGTATGCTCCGAAATATGGCTGACCTCGGTCTGACTATGGAGCAGAATGTGGCACTTTCTCCCGTGGTGCATCGTCTTGCGGTGGAAGATGTAAAGCTCAATCTCGCTGACTTTTTCGATAATCGATACGATGAAGCACAGTTCGGTGAAATGCTCTCTCTTGTTGATGCGTATCTGTCACAAGCTCCGGCTGAACGTTATGGCGAACACTCCAAACTGAATGATATGCTTGAAGCCAAGTCAAGTTTTGACCGCAGTATTGAGCTTTCTGACTTCTTTTCTCAGCACGATTTCTCCGATGAACAGAGGGCGGCTATTACTGCTATGTTTGTTGGTGATGTGACGAAAGGACAGATCGACAGCATTGACGAAACATTCACGGCGGAGGATATTCAGGCATATGATGAGATCCTGCACAATGCTTTGCAGGAGTCCGATGTTGCAGACTTTCTGACTGCTCACAAGCAGGCGGTCACTGACCGTGAGAACGCAAGCAAAGTTCCCACTGAGGAAGAAGTGCTGTTTCAACAGGCTGACCTTGCAAAATTCCTTGCGGAGCGTACTCTGTCAAGCGACGAATGGGAAGATATGGCGTATCCTCTGTTTAGTAGCGGTTATCTTGATAAACACAAGCCCAGCGACAAGGCGACTTTCGGATATAACCTGAGTGAGTCTGCACTCTATGACCTTGCCCAGCGTTTTCATGACGGTGAGGATATTCGCCGTGAGCTTGCGCTCGGACTGTTAGGGGGCGGCACAACCGCAGATATTGAGTTTATCTTTGAACAAGGTGAGATCTCAAACCGTACTTATAATTATGCTGAAAACCTCCGTCACGCTCTCCATACAGAAAAGACTGAGGACGGATATCATTGCAGTTTCAGCGGTATGGAGCGTTTTGTTTCTTTTGAGGAGATCGGACAGGCTTTCATTGACCGTATCCACGAGGAATTTGATGACTTGGCATATTGGGCTGTTCTGGATTATATCAAAGATGGTATTCCCGATATATCCGATGATACCGTAAAGGAACTTATCACTGCATTTGACGGTGCAGCACTCCACGGCTGGGAGAACGGCGACAATCAGCCTAAGCTCAACCGTATTAAGAAAGCCCTGTTTGATGTTCTCGGTGATGAGGAGCAGACAGAAAAGGCGTTTGCTTGCATTGCAAAGCACAAGTATAACGTAACCTTTGAGCCTGAACAGCCCGAAAAGCAGCCTGACAGCCTTACATTCCATTTCGGAAAGGGTGACGGTGATGAATGGGTCAGCGAAAGCGACATCGTTCACGATTTTGCTCTTGCACACCCTGATTGCAGTTTTGCCCTTGGAAATGCTGTCCTCGAATACCTCGATGAAAAACAGCATTCGGAACGTAATATCCCCGATCTGAAAGCTGGCTGGTATAAAAAAACAGACTTCACGATCACTGCTATCATAGGCGGTGAGGAGTTCAGCTATGAGGGCCGCTTTGATATTGGTGACGGAAAAGGTACGGGCGGTGATTCGCTGATCGACCATATCCGTGCCCACAATGAGGGTATTCTCGGTTATACGCAGCACCCGTTCAATCAGCCGGAGTATCAGGAAAGAGCGAAGCACACACTTGATGTGTTTGTCCCTTTTCTTGAAGCCCATTCTGAGCTTACGGCTGAGGAACAGCGTATTTTCGATGATTTCAAGGAACAGCACCCGATTCGTGGTTATGATGATATTACTGTCGCTGAGGAAAAGCTCCAAACTCTGCAACAGATCGTAGACAAATTTTTCGGCACTGACTGCGAATCGGCGGAGACAGAGAACGGCACTTGGAAATTGGCTATCGCTGAGGGTGATAAGGTTGGAGAGCTTTTTTATGGCGGAGACCCCGTTTGCGGTATCTATAACCGTGGCGATAAAATGGAGCCGTATCGTGAGTTGTCCACTTTTCCGAAGCTCCTGCAAACGGCGATGCTCGAACATAATCCTGATAAGCCTGTGGAGATCATGGACTTCCAGCGCACTTTTGAAACTCCGCTTGATAAGGCAAAATGGCTTATCAATGATTTTTGCGAAGCGGAATACCGTGAAGGTGCTGATTTTGATGATCTGCACAATGTCGGTCTTGCGTTTACCACGCTGACCGATGATGAGCTGCCCATTCAGGTGACGGCTGACCTTGTGGACTTCAAGATCACTCACGAATTTGACGGTGAAGTGTTCGATACGGAGCAGTTTGACAGCATTGAGGATATGATTGAAAACGGTCTGACAGAACTTGATTTTTCTGACCTTGTTTCTGTTCCCGATGAGGTTATAGACAGGCATACAAGCAAGGCCGAGCAGGCGGTAGAGCTTATGAGCGATGCTTCTGCGGTAGAGACTCCTGCCCAGGATACTGCGGACATTGATAAGCCTCTTTATACCGATGAAACAGTCATTGACGAAATTCAACGAAATGAGCAAGATGATGTGCCGTTTTGGGAGAAGAACGATATTGAGGGCGAACAGCTTTCTTTATTTGGCGATGCCGAACCGCTGACTGCTTCAAAGTCTGTATCACAAAAGCCGAAGTCGGAATTTGCAAAAGGTTCGGTAGTTGACAGTGTTCAGGTCTATGAAGCTCTCGCAGCAGAAATTGACCGTGGTACAGGATTCGTTCACGGTAAGCTCCGTGTGCAGGACTTCTATGAGGAACAGCACCCGACTGTACAACAGTTGGCTGATTTTTTGAAAAAGGAGTACGGCACGGGCGGTCATAGCGGTGAGGGGAAAATATCGCTTGTGGACTACAATTCACAGGGTATTACTTTCAACTTTGAGAATGGTGAGAAGTTCCGTCATTCGTGGTACAATGTTGCGACAATGACCGAAGCACGGCTCAAGGACGATACCTATCTTTCGGCTGAACAGAAAGCAGAGAGGGCGACACTCAAAGCGGAGCAATCTGCTGAAGAACATACCTCACACGATACTGTGGAAGTCGGTGACCAATTTCGTCACAAGATTACTGGCGAGGTTTCTGAGGTTGTATCGCTGACAGGTGCGTTGCCGTTCTATACGGACGATTGCACTGTCTCAAGAGAAAGCGGCGGCTTTGTTATTACGGAGAATATCTCCTATGATAAGCTACTGAACAGCGGAATGTATGAGTATATCGGCAGGACTGAACCCGAAAGAGAGCAGCCTGCACCTGTTGCTGAGGTTACACCCGAAACAGAAAAGCCCGATATTCCCGATGTAAAGAACCTGTCTCAGCTCAAAAGGGCTATCAAGCCGGGCATGATGTTTGAGATCAGCGATCATCTCCGTCCTGAGTGCGTAGGAGAACGCAGAATCGTTACGGGTGTAAGCACCGTTGATTTTACTTCCCGAAAGCTCGATGAAAACGGAGAGCCTGCGGGCAAGGATATTCACATGGAATTTGACCGTGCAAAGAACTGGACTTTCGACGGCGGCGAGCTGACCTCTCGGCTCGACAACGGCGATATGCTCATGTCATTCCATTTTATTGACGGCTTGGAGCGTACCAAAGAGTCGGAGCGTGAGACTATTGCAGAAGAGGCTGTCAGTGCTGATGAACCTGTTGCAGAAGAAAGCACCACGCCTGCACCAACTCCCGATAAGGGCGATAACTTCACGATCACCGATGATAACCTCGGTGACGGCGGTGCTAAGATGAAGTTCAGAGCCAATGTCGATGCGATCAGAACGCTGAAAACGCTTGAAGCGGAAAAGCGTCCTGCAACGGCTGAGGAAAAAGAAATCTTGTCGAAATATGTAGGCTGGGGTGCTTTGGCTAAGGCTTTTGATAAGAACGATGAGAAGTGGGCCGCAGAGTATAAGGAGCTTTCCGAGTTGCTGACTCCGCAGGAATATGCTCAGGCACGTTCAACGGTAAATGACGCTTTCTATACCTCTCCTACGGTTATTGACGGTATCTATGAAGCTCTTGGCAATTTCGGCTTTGACGGCGGTGCTGTCTTAGAGCCTGCAATGGGTATCGGAAACTTTTTCGGCAGAATGCCCGAAGCTATGCAGTCGCACTCTCAACTCTACGGCGTGGAGATCGACTCGCTGTCCGGCAGAATCGCTCAGGCACTCTATCCAGATGCGGATATTGCTATTCAGGGCTTTGAGCAGAACCGTTTTCAGAACGGCTGTTTTGATGTAGCTGTGGGTAATGTTCCGTTCGGTGAGCTTGGTTTTCGTGATACTGTCCACGATACCACGAAACTGCACGATTTCTTCTTTGCAGAAGCTCTCTCTAAGCTCAAAGACGGCGGAATCATGGCGTTCGTGACCTCGGCAGGCACACTTGACAAGCGTGATGAGAGTGTCCGCCAGATGTTGGCTGACAAGTCTGATTTCATCGGTGCGATCAGACTGCCGGGTGGAAAGAACGGTGCATTTAAGGATAACGCCGGAACAGAAGTCACTACGGACATTATCTTCCTGAAAAAGCACGAAGGCAAGTCACTTGCCGAAATGTCCGATATTCCCGATTGGGTACATATTGGTGAAACGGCTGACGGTCTGCCGATCAACAAATATTTTGAACAGCACCCTGATATGGTGCTTGGCACTGTGGTCGAGGGCAACAAGCTCTACGGTTCAGGCACTATGGTGGTGGCTGAGGACAGCTTTGACTTGAAATCGGCACTCCATGAAGCAGTCGGCAAACTCTCGGCGGAGATCAGTCATGAGCGTGGCAGAGATGTGTATGCAAAGACCGCTGACGGCATTCAGGTGCAGATCCCGTCTAATCTGCGTAATTACAGCTTTTTCATGTCTGACGATCAAGTTTTCTTCAAGAAAAATAACGCTGCCTGCGAGTTCCGTTTCGATAGGGGAACAGCACAGCACAAGCGTTTCAAGGCATTTATTGAACTTCGTGACCTCACCCGTGAGCTGATTGAAGCAATGGAACTTGACAAGCCGGACAGCGTTATCAAGGATTTGCAGGCAAAGCTGAATGTGGCATACGATGATTTCTACAAGAAGTTCGGGCTTATCCACTCTCAGACCAACAAGCGTTACTTTGCGGAAGATGTTTCGTATAACCTTGTGGCAGGACTTGAAAAGAGCTATGATAAGACAAAACTCCTTGCAAAGTCCGATATTTTCACAAAGAGAACGATCGTTCCGCCAAAAGCGGTCGATCATGTAGACACGGCACTTGAAGCACTCACGCTCTCCGTTGCGGAAAAGGCAAGGGTTGACTTTTCGTACATGAGTGGATTGACGAGTATGACGGAGGACGAACTGAAGCGTGACCTGACAGGGGCGATTTTCAAGATACCCCATACGGAGAACGGTTATCAGACGGCTTCGGAGTACCTTTCGGGCGATATTCGCAAGAAACTTCGTGAAGCTGAGGAGATCGCTGAGTACGATCCTGATTTCAATATCAACGTATCGGCACTGAAACAGGCTATGCCCGAACCGCTGAAAGCAGGAGATATTGATATTAAGCTCGGTGCAGCTTGGCTTGATCCGAAGTATTACGAACAGTTCATGTATGAGCTGTTGCAGACACCAGCGTATCAGCGGAGTGACAGTCCGTCCGCCCGTTGGAACAAGTCTGCTATCGTGGGAGTGGAATACTCCGTACACGCTAACTCTTTCCATGTCAGCAACAAATCTTCCGACAGGTCGGTGCTTGCTACGCAGAAATACGGCTCTCACAAGATAAACGCTTATGACATCTTTGAACATTTGCTGAATCTGCAAGAGCCAAAGGTATATAAGACTATCGAGGTTCCGGACGGCTTGGGCGATACAAAGGAAAAGCGTGTAGTGGATATAGATGCTACCCGTGTCGTACAGCGTAAAGCCGATGATATTCGCAAGGCTTTCAAGGCGTGGATATTCAGAGATCCGCAGCGTCGTGAAGCTATTGTAGAAAAATACAATGAACTATTCAGTAGTATCCGTCCCCGTGAGTTCGATGGCTCGGCTCTTTCCTTCCCGATGATGACTTCGGATATTAAGCTCCACGACCATCAAAAGAACGCAATCGCTCATGCGATGTTTGGCGGTAATACGCTGTTTGCACACTGCGTGGGTGCGGGCAAAACCTTTGAAATGATCGCAACGGCGATGGAAAGCAAGCGATTAGGTTTGTGTACTAAGAGCCTGTTTGCCGTGCCGAATCATCTGACGGAGCAGATCGGTGACGATTTTCAGAAGCTCTATCCGGGAGCAAATATTCTTGTTGCTACCAAAAAGGACTTTCAGAAAGCAAATCGTCAGCAGCTCTTTGCAAAAATCGCAACTGGAAACTATGATGCGGTTATCATAGGTCACTCTCAGCTCGGTAAAATCCCTATTTCAAAGGAGAGACAGGTCATGACGATCCAGAGTCAGATTGACGATATTCTCCGTGGTATCGAGGAACTGAAAAAGAGCGAAGGCTCTAAGTTTCAGATCAAGGCTATGGAGCGTACTCGTAAGAGCCTGCAAAAGCAGCTTGATAAGCTAGAAAAGGCGAATCAGGACGATACGCTGACCTTTGAACAACTTGGTATAGATCGCTTGTTCGTCGATGAAGCCCATGAGTTTAAGAACCTATTTGTTGCCACAAAGTTGCAGAATGTAGCCGGAATTTCCAATTTTGCTTCGCAAAAAGCACTTGATTTGTTCCTCAAATGCCGTTATCTCGATGAAAAGACTGGCGGCAAAGGCGTGGTTTTTGCCACTGGAACGCCTCTCAGTAACAGCATTACAGAGCTTCACACCATGATGCGGTATTTGGAGTATGACTTCCTGAACAATCACGGATTACAGCACTTTGACAACTGGGTAGCAGTCTTTGGAGACCAGAAAACCGATTGGGAGTTAAAGCCTGCGGGCAATGGCTTCAAGGAGCGTACCCGTATCGCCAATTATACAGGTCTGCCCGAACTGATGAGTATGTTTAAGCAGGTCGCTGACATTCGTACTGCGGATACGCTGAAACTTGATGTGCCTGACTGTGAATATCAGGTGGTTCAAGTCGAAGCCACTCCGTTCCAGCAGGAGCTTGTTCAAGAGCTTGCCGACAGAGCTGATGCTATCAATGCAGGCAATGTTGATCCCACGATCGACAATATGCTCAAGATCACGTCGGACGGTAGGAAGCTTGGTCTTGATCCTCGTCTGATTGATTCGTCATTTGAAGATAACCCCGATACAAAGCTCAACCGCTGTGTAGAGAATGTTGCCCGTATCCACGCTGAAACGGCTGAGGACAGGCTCACGCAGATCATCTTCTGTGATTTGGGCGTTCCGCACAAGGCAACAGGAGAAGCAGAGGCCGAGGGCGAAGATGCCGACGATGCTAAAGATAAGAAATCTATTGCTGAGGTTGAATCATTGGAGGAAGAATGCGATTTTTGCGTTTATGACGATATTCGTGACAAATTGATCGCAAGGGGTATCCCTGCGGAGGAAATTGCATACATTCACGATGCGAAAACTGAACAGCAGAAATCCGATCTTTTTGATAAAGTCCGTAATGGTGAGATTCGTGTTCTGCTCGGTTCTACGGCAAAAATGGGTACGGGTACTAACGTACAGAAACGGCTGATTGCTGTCCATGATCTTGATATACCGTGGCGACCAGCAGATCTGGAGCAGCGTGCCGGACGTATCATCAGACAGGGGAACGAGAATAAGAATGTTCAGATCTTCCGCTATGTAACAAAAGGAACGTTCGATGCATACAGTTATCAGACTTTGGAGAATAAGCAGAAGTTTATCTCTCAGATCATGACGAGTAAAACTCCGGCAAGAAAATGTGAAGATGTAGACCAGCAGGCTCTTACATATTCGGAGATCAAAGCTCTCTGCACGGGTGACGAGCGCATCAAAGAAAAGCTGATGCTTGAAAATGAAGTGAAAGAGCTGAGGGTTCTCGCTGTGGAACACCGCAACACGGTATTTGAAATGGAGGATAAGATCGCTCGTTTCCCTGAACAGAAACAGAAACTTACTGCGATACTTACTGATCTCCATACAGACCGTGAAGAACTCCGCAAACTCCCGATTGATCCTGAGCGTAAACTGCCCGTATTCAAAATCACTATCGGTGATGTTGAATACACCGACAGAAAAGAAGCTGCTAAGGCTTTGGAAAATGCGGTGCTGGCTATCAAGTATGCGGATACTCCCGTGAAGGTCGGCTCTTTCCAAGGCTTTGACCTGAGCGTGACGGTGAACAGTAACATGATGGGCGGCGGTATGTCCGCTTGCCTGAAAGGTGCCGCATCACATACCACGAAGCTGATTGAGAGCTTTGCCCATAATCTGAACCGTCTTGAAGCTACTCTATATAACATTGACGGCAGAATTGAGAGAACGCAGGATAACCTCGCAAAGCTCAAGCTTGACCACGCAGAAGCGCAGAAGATCGTAGCAGAGCCGTTCCCTCAGCAGGAGGAGCTTGACATCAAGGAGGACAGGCTGAAAGTCCTGACCGCCGAGCTGAATCAGGCGGCTATTGAAGCTAAGAAAAACGCTCCAAAGCGTGAAAAGACTTGCTACTTTGAGAGGGCAAAGATGAAGCGTGATGCGGCAAGGCTCGCCAAGAAGCCGAGAACTCCGAAGGACAAGGCTAAGGGCAGGAGCAAGAAGCAAGGAATTGAATAAGCAACTTTGAACCCA
>OGRL01002047.1_pt1 | contig 14031 bp, 7 predicted proteins | sample 1553481 | NCBI WGS metagenome assembly OGRL01 (sample SAMEA2580036, study PRJEB22360) | human gut metagenome
AAGAATGTGGATCTGTTGAAGAAAGCGAAGGGAAAAGCAATTACGATCGTAGTGGATTCGGCAATCAATACAGTCATGGCACATGGGGTTATGCCTGATTTTGTAATTACGGTCGATACGAACAAAGAATTAAAGAATTTTACGGCAGAAGGACTTGCGGATGTATTTTTTCTTGCAGATGCTACTGCAAATACAGCCGTGTTGGATATGGTAAAACCAAAAAATCTGGTGTTTTATTCTACGGATTCTGGAACATGGAGCCGGATGTTTTCGGATGCCGGAAGTTCACTTGGAGAGATTTTTGCGGGCGGATCAGTTGCGCTGGATGCAATGGCGCTTGCGATAGATTGGGGATTTAAACGAATCATTATGATCGGACAGGATCTGGCAATGACGGGAAATAAACAGTATGCCGATGGTGAGAATTTGAATCAGAATACATCGTTTAACAGTCCGACCTTATATGTGAAAGATATTTATGGAAACGATGTGCTGACGAAGAAGGATTATTATACATTTATTCGCAGTATTGAAGATCTGGCATATCGGAATCCTGATATAGATTTTATAGATGCGACAGAGGGTGGAGCATTGAAAAGGCATACTCGAATTATGACGTTGCAACAGGCAATTGATCAATATTGCAAAAATGTTTACAACATAACAGAGATGATAGAAGCGATCCCTCGACGTTTTGCAACAAATGGAAATGAGCTTGTAAAACAGGAACTACAAAAGATGAAAGAAAATATAGAACTGCTTATAACTCGGATGCGGGAGGGCGCAGAGGTTTGTGATAAGGCAGCGTATATGTTAGAGCATAAACAGTATGACAAAGATAAATTACGGAAGATAAATGAAAAAATTCGAATTTTGGATGAATGGTATGCGGACATGGAGGAGCATAAGCTGATAAAAAAAGTAACATGTCAGGCAAATCATGATTATGAGACAACAATATATCTGACCGAAAAGGACAGTGTTGCAGAATCAATCCGTATATATAAAAATAGTGCGAAGTTATATATTGGCATTGCTGATGGCGTTGCGGATATTATAAAAACGATTGAACAATGCGAAAAAGAAATATAGGCATTTGACTAAATGGAGGGTGCGCAGTGGGAGATATACAGAAGATTTTGATGATTCAGGGAGAGTCGCAATATGATGCAATCTCTTGTTTTATGAATGATCTTGCAGATGGTTTTCGCCAACTTGGGTGTCGAGTGGATATTTTGGGTGGTATCACAAAGGATGCATTAGATCGAACGATCTATTTCGAAGAGTATGATGTAGTCTTGTCCTTTTTTGGGATCACCTCTGTATTGTATGATGCAATCAATCGAAATCCCAACACATTATTTTTCTTGTTTCTAGTGGATCATCCATATTATAGATATGACTGGCTGGCCGAGCAACATAGAAATTTGATTGTGTCCTGTATTGATAGAAATCATTGTAATTTTTTACAGAAATACTATAAGAACATTGATGCGGTGCAGTTTGTGCCACACGGAGGAAATTTATCAGAGAAACCTCCGAAGCCGTTTGCTGATCGGGAGATAGATGTTGCTTTTTTTGGTACATGCAGCGCTTCAAATGAATACAAATCAATTGTGGATCAAATGTCGGAAGACATTATGAAAATCATGGATGCTACAATTGCGCGTGTTATGCAGGGGGAATGCATACCGGCAGAGGAAATTCTAATACAGGAACTTCGATCCGGAGGGATTGAACTTTCAGAAGCACAGTTATTGGAATTGTTTGTAGTACTTGCGTTTGCGGATACATATATTCGTGCGAAACAGCGGGAAAAACTAATACTACATTTGGCAAAGTCAGGACTGGAAGTGCATGTCTATGGAAACGGCTGGGAGAAAGACGAATTGGCGCAGTATGAAAATATAAAGCGTCATGGCGCAGTTTCTTATACAGAAGCACTGGATATTATGACAAACACAAAAATCGTGATCAATAAGATGCCATTATTCTTAGACGGCTCACATGAACGGGTGTTTACTGCGATGTTGAACGGGGCTGTTTGCTGTACCGATGAAAGTGGGTATTGGAAGCAGGAATTCATAGATGGAGAAAGTATATGTTTTTATGATTTTCAAGATTTGGATAATCTCGAAAACATAATAAAAGAATTACTTTTAAATCTGGATAAAGCAGGAAAGATTGCTCAAAACGGATATGATATTGCAATCCATAAACATCAGTGGAAAAACCGGGCGGAACAGATTCTGGAAATATGTAACAAGGTGTCCCGTATTGAGGATATAAACTATGTATTGCCGGGTACGAAAAACGCGTACGCATTTAACCGATTTCTTGATTATGCCAATGATAAAGATATAGAGATGCTTGTTCAGAAAACAAGGATGTATGAAAATAAGCTTCAATACCAGAAGAATGTGTATCATGCAATGGAGACCTATTATCAAAAGAATTACAGAGAGTCCATGAATCATGCAATTGTGAACAGAATCACGAGTGTTAAACATGCGTTGGGCGAATATGCATGGTTGTATGGACAATGTGAAGATAATTTGTCAAAATGTACACTTGCGGGACTGTTGAATTATTGGATCAGTATGGAATATCGACATGTGAAAGATGTCGCAGATCATAGATATAAAGCGTATGCAGATTGGGACATATTAGATATGGAAGAATTCTCTCAGGCAGTATTTCTGGGAGCGGAGCAGGCGGATAGTATTCAGGCAGTTGTTGATTATAACTATGATTTGTTAGATGCGATCGAGGTTTTTGCGCCAAATCAAATGACAAAGGAAAGAATTTGTGGTGCACTTCATTCATCGGATATGGAAGTTATGGTTTGCGAACCGGATATACTAAAAACAATCAATTTGGATGAGGTTTTTGATTCAAGGGTCAGATTTATTGCGCTCATGGGTGCCAGATATGCAGAAGAGATTATCAGAAATATGGAACAGCATATTCGAGCAAATAAACCGCAGTTGGCGATCCGAGTAAGTGTAGAGTATGACAACTTATGGAAACTGCCGAATGTATTATATGATTTTCGGGAAGATTACCGTCTTTATATACGGTATTATGATGATGGAATTGTGAATGATACTTGTGTGCTTTATGCGGTTTAGAAACAGAGTTGAGGTGTTTATATGGAATTTTCACACGAATATTTTGATGATGAGGTACGAGAAGATTTTTATGTATCTGGATTGATGAAGCGTTTGTGGGCAGCAAATCTTGAAGTTATTTCGGATGTTGCGAAAGTGTGCGATAAATATAATATTCGGTGGTTTGCAGACTATGGAACATTGCTTGGTGCTGTTCGTCATGGTGGATGTATTCCGTGGGATGATGATTTTGATATCTGCATGTTGAGAGGCGATTACATGAGGTTTTTGGAAGTGGCAGAAAAGGAATTGCCGCAGAATTATTCGGTGTTAAATTGCCACAATGAATATGAGGACTTGCTTACACGGGTTATCAATACCCGACATCCAACTTTTGAAGAAGATATTTTACAAAGATATCATCAATGTTATCTGGGGGCAGGTATTGACATTTTTCCGCTTGATTATATGGCGCCAACAAAGAAAGAACAGGAGGCACATAAGACATTACTTCGAGCAATCTTAAGCTTTGAACCGATATTGTCAGATGAGAATCTGGATCAGGCAATGCTGGATCAGGTGTTATCACAGCTGGAACAATTATGTGGTGTGAAGTTTGACCGGCAAGGGAAGCTTATAAAGCAGATGTATGAAGCAACAGAGGGTGTGTGTGCACTATATGGACCAGAGCAGGCAGATACCGTTATGCTTGCTCCAATCTGGGCGAAATACGGGGTAAAGACATATCCGTTGACTTGTTTTCAGCATGCAATCAAGGTGAGATTTGAGAATATTGATATCTGGATATCTGCAGAATATGACAAGATGTTACAAAACGAATATGGCGATTATATGCGGATTATTAAGGGTGGAGCATCTCATGACTATCCTTGCTTTGCGGAACAGGAAGCGTATGTGCGGGAGCATCTGCCAAAGTATCCGTTTGAATATACGTTTGATAAAAAGGATATAGAAACGGAAGAACGTCTGACGGATAGTCGCTCACAGGAACGCGTACGGGGTATTTTAAATTATGATAATCGTGTGCAAGTTCAGATACAGCGGGAAGTTTTGATTTTGCCGTATCGTGCTTCCTCGTGGAAGAATATCGAAGCTGTGTGGAGACAGGAATGCGCGGATAAAACCTGTCATGTGACGGTGATCTTGCCGCCATATTATGAGAAGACAGCATTGGGTGGATTTGGCGAAATGCATGATGAAAGTGGGTTATTGCCTGATTATGTAGAGGTAACACCATACGATGCATATGATTTTGAACATATGCTGCCGGATGTGATCTATACGCAGAATCCATATGATGAATGTAATTATACGACAAGCGTGCATCCGTTTTTCTATGCAAGAAATCTGAAGAAATATACGGACAAGCTTGTCTATATTCCGTGGTTTACAATGCGGGATGTAAATGTGGATAACGGAAAAGTCAACCAGACGATGAAGTATTTCTGTACAGTTCCGGGTGTTGTTCTTGCGGATGAGGTATGGATGCCATCCGAGTCTGCAAAGGAAGCGTATGTCAGAAAATTGACAGCATTTGCTGGGGAAGATACAAAATGTGTATGGGAAGATAAAATTCACGTGCATGAGGTTCCTGTATGCAGTTCGGATTATTCAAACATATTTGAAAAATTGCCAATTACGTGGAAGCAAATCATACAGCCGGGCAATACAATACGAAAGCAGATCATATTATATGATATATCTGCGGCAACCTTTGTTCAGGGAAGGAAGCTTGCACTGCAGAAATTGAAAGAAACATTAAAGTTCTTTGAGGAAAAACGAGAAGATATCGCACTAATTTGGCGACGTAATACTGTGACAGAGGATGTACTGTCAGCTTTGGAACCGGAAATGTACGAGCAGTATAAAGAAATCGTGGAGGAGTATAAAAAGGCTGCGTGGGGGATCTTTGACGAAGATTTTTCCTATCGGCAGGAAGTGGAGCTTGCGGATGCTTATTACGGGGATGCTGGGTATGTGTCGCGCTATATGGAGACACTTGAAAAACCAGTATTGCTACAGAAAATAGGAATTTTCAGAAATGTGGATGGACAACCATTAGTACAGATGATAAAAAATGAAGCAGGAAAGTACCCGTATCATATTCGGGCATATGCAATTTTGGATGATACCATGTATTTTATTCCGGATGAGATGAATCTGCTTTGTACGATGCAACTTGAAGATGGTATGGTTACAATCCTGAGTAGTATGCCAGAGGAGAAGATAAATCAGACGGGACTTTCGTTGAAGCTGGAATGCTATGATGGGAAAATCATCGTGACTCCATACATGGCAAAGACAATATGGAGCTATGATATTCAGTCTGGGCGTTGGCAGAAGATCGGAATTCGGAATGAAGAACAGGAATGTAAGTTTGTTTCTTCGGTTATATACAGAGATAAACTATATCTTATCCCTGCGCTTTATAAGTACATTGTACGTGTGAATCTAAAGACATATAGCGTTGCATATTTGGAACACATCTATGCGGAGTATGCAGCATTATCTTCTGAAGAAGCATGTCGCTTTGCTTGTAATTATGCCAGATGCAGGGATGTGTTATATATAGCAGAACAGCAGACGAATCTTATGTTACGGTTTGAACTTGCAACTGAGAAATATACATGGCTTCAGATTGGAAATCCGGGACAGATTTGGTTGGCAAGTGCATGGGATGGGATCTATTTTTATTTTGTGCCATTGACGCAAGACCGTTTATTACGATGGGACGGGAATGATGAATATGTGGAATATAATCTTCCAGAGAACTGCAAATATGATCAATATGGTCCGGTTAATGCCAATATTATAGATGGTAAGCTTGTACTGCAGGGACGTGATTGTGATACGATTCTGTATGACTTAAAAGATATGTCCTGTCATACCGAGCCAGTACGATATACTCGCGCGTATAAAATCCGGGAGGATTTTTATACGGGACATGATATGGCTGCGGATAGATTTGTCATACAGGATGGATCTAAGAGATTGGAATATAATTGTGCATTTAATCCGGATGTGTTGAAAAAGTACCTGCGGGATGCAAGGAGAGCAGGAAAGATAGGACTTTCAAAGGAAGCAATCAAAGAAGACGATACGATTGGAATCCAGTATTTTGTAGATTGTCTCTGTCAGGCGCATGGAGGAATGCAGGGAGAAATCGATAAGAAAACAATCGTATTTCTTCCATACAAAGCAAGTATGTGGGATAGTCTGGAAAGCATCTGGCTGGCAGCAAAGGAAGATCCTCGGTGTGAATGCTATGTTGTACCAATCCCATATTATGACAAGGATTCGCACGGAAGGCTCACAACCTATCATTACGAAGGTGCACAATTCCCAGAGTATGTGCCGGTTACGGATTATCGAGACTTTGATCTGGCGAGCCGAAATGCAGATATCATTTACATACATAATCCGTATGATGATGGGAATCATGTGACAAGTGTGGATCCGGATTATTATTCTGCGAGATTAAAGGCATATACCGATAAGCTGGTATATGTACCGTATTATGCAACCTCGGGTGGGATGAGTGAGGCACAGTCACTGTGCAAGGCATATCTGTCAGCGGATTATATTATTGTGCAGGCAGAGGGGCATAAGGATTATTTCGATGCAGGTATCCCAAGGGAGAAGCTTCTGGCACTTGGGTCTCCGAAGTTTGACCGGGTTGTGAAGCTATGTGAGAATCCACCGGAAGTGTCCGAAGACTGGAAGGACAAGATGACTGGAAAAACCGTGTATTTCTTCAACACCAGCCTGGGCGGTATGCTGGCAGATACAGATGCGTTCCTGAAGAAGCTTCGGTATGTATTTGATTGCTTTGCAGGAAGGAAGGATGCCTGCCTGTTATGGCGCCCGCATCCGCTTCTGGATGAGACATTTACGACAGCAAGAAGTCAGTACAAAGAGGAATATGAGCGGTTGAAGCAGAATTTCCTGTCAGCGGATTGGGGAATCTATGATACAACACCGGATATTGAGAAGACGATTGCGATGAGCGATTGTTATATCGGAGATGCAGGAACTTCCGTGACTGCCCTCTTCGGAATCGCAGGGAAACCGGTGTATCTGCTCGATAATTATATTCACAGAGAACCGGCGGACGAAGATTGGAGCAAGGAGATGATCACACCATATCATCCACAGGGACAGGATGCATGGAAAGTGGAACCAGGCAATCAGCTGTATCATCTGGAGAAAGGCATCTATCGATTCTATTGTAACCTTTCAGAATACACATCCGGTGGTTATTATCGGATGGCGGTTGAACATGGGGAATATGTATATGTATTCCCAGTAAATGCACAGGAGATTCTGGTAATTGATGACAAACGAAATATTACACGGATTAAATTAGAGCAGAAAATCAGTCAGCCGGGCGCATTTGCGAATGTATGGTTTGAAGGGAACTATGCATTTTTAATCCCATATAAATATCCGTATATTGTACGGTTTGATATGGATATGCAGGCAATCGACTATGTCGATGGCTGTCAGGAATTCTTTGTATCAAACCATGCAGGGTCAGACCGGATCGGCGGCAACGGAATCTGGAACGGATATCTGATGTTGGCGAATCCTGCTGATAACCGGGTTGTTGCAATCGATTGTGAGACATTGGAATTACAGGTATTGTTGGTTGATGCGAGATACTATCGAGGAGCCTGTGCGCTGCAGTCGGATGGCGATACGATATGGCTGTTTCCGTATACAGGAACGAATGTCGTACAGTGGAATCCGATGACAGGAGAAACAGTTACCCATAACTGCCGTGTGCCGGGATTTGTCTGCAATCAGTATCCAACAGGCAAGACGTGCATGGAACGCGCGTTTGGAAGCATGGCACGCAGAGAAAACCAGGTTGTGCTGGCACCGGTCTCGGGAAATCAATTTGTGTTTATCGATACAGAAACAGGCGAAGTAAAACCATTTCATACGGAGTTAGATCTTGCATTCCGGGAAGATCAGAGCTATTGCATGTCTGGAGGAAATGGTAGATTTGTGCGTAGGCTTGACGAAACACATGCATTATTCTATCATGAACCTATGAGAAAACTGTATCGTATGAATCTTCTGGATGGCAGTGTAGAAGAAGAGGCTATCGCTTATGAACAATCGGATGTATGGCTGCATGCACCAGGCTATGCGAAGTTATCCAAATGGGTTCGGTATGGTTGTGAGGAACGTGCGATTTGCAGTCTGCCGCAGATGCTGGAGAATCAGGGTGCAGGAGATTCGTTCGACCGGAAGGCATGTCTGGAAGCATATGGTGAGATTGCGATGTATGCGGATGGCAGGAGTGGACAGAAGATTCATGCGTCTATGATGGATGAGTTGTGTGAGTAGAAGCATATATAAAAACTTTGTATGCAGAGGAGAAGGCATATGACAAAAGTAATTACATACGGAACCTTTGATCTGTTCCATGAGGGACATTACCGGCTGTTGCAACGCGCAAAAGCGTTGGGGGACTATCTGATCGTCGGGGTGACAACCGAGGAATATGACAAGGCACGAGGAAAATTAAATGTAGTAGATTCTCTGGTGACCCGGATAGAGAATGTGCGGAAATCCGGGTTTGCAGATGAGATTATCATAGAAGAGGCACCGGGTCAGAAATTTACAGATATCAAGAAATATAATATTGATATATTTACGGTTGGATCAGACTGGGTGGGAAGCTTTGACTATCTGAAGGATTACTGCAAGGTTGTGTATCTGGATCGTACGAAAGATATCTCGAGTACGATGCTCCGGCAGGAGAACAGCCATATCCAGCGGATCGGCATCATCGGAACCGGGCGGATTGCTTCACGCTTTGTTGTCGAATCGAAGCTGGTAAGTGGTGTGAGTATACAGGGGGTGTATAATCCGCATGAGGAGAGTATGCGCGCGTTTGCCGATCACTGGCAGATCAATGGTTATATGGATTTTGCCTCGTTCTATGAGAATGTCGATGTTGTCTATATTGCCACGCCACATGAGACACATTATGCATATATCAAAGACGCGCTCTTACATGAAAAACATGTGATCTGTGAGAAGCCGATGGTGCTGAAAAAGGAACAGGCAGAGGCGCTTTTTGGGCTTGCAAAAGAAAAGGGACTGATCCTGTTCGAAGGGGTAAAAACGGCGTATTGTCCCGGATTTCATAAGCTGCTTGGAATCGCTGCCAGTGGAAGCATCGGCGCGATCCGGAATATTGAAGCCTGCTTTACGAAACTGGAGAAACCGGATACAAGAGAATTGACAGACGCTGTGTATGGCGGAAGCTTCACGGAGCTTGGCAGTTATATTATGCTTCCTGTATTAAAACTATTAGGAGAAGCATATACGAATTATCGTTTTGAGAGCTTGCGTGGTGAGAATGGATTGGATGTATTTACGAAGTTGAGTTTTACATATCCACATGCACTGGCAACACTTACATGTGGTCTGGGCGTAAAGTCCGAGGGACGTCTGTTGATCTCTGGCACAAAGGGATATATTGTGGCAGAGGCACCATGGTGGAAGACGACATATTTCGAGGTACATTATGAGGATGCATCCCATGTACAGAAGTATTCGGATACTTATCTGGGAGATGGTCTTCGCTACGAGATCAGTGATTTCCTGACGAAGCTTCGTGGGAATGAAAGCAGCAACTTCAAGCTGACAGCAGAGGAATCAATCTTTATGGCAGATATGATGGAGAAGTTCCTGATGGAACAGGGACGAAAAATATAGGAGGCATTCTATGAAGATATGGGCACATAGAGGCTGTAGTCAGAACTACCCGGAGAATACAATGACGGCTTTCAAGAAGGCGTGTGCAATTCCGGGGCTTGCGGGAATCGAGACTGATATTCAGATATCGAAGGATGGTCATCTGATGGTGTTCCATGATGAACGGGTGGAGCGCACGACAGATGGAACCGGATTCCTACGCGATTATACATATGAAGAACTGAGGCACCTGCGAATCGATGCCGGGGATGGAAAGAACGAGCGGATTCCGTGTATCGAAGAACTATTGGACCTGCTTCAGGATAAAGTGCATGAGGATGCCGCATTCAAGTTAAACATTGAATTGAAGAACTCTGTATATCCATATCCGGGTATGGAAGAGAAGATTGTGGACTTGATTCATAAAAGGAGATTGCAGAAACATATCGTGTATTCTACATTTTACGCAAAATCATTGGAGAAATTATCGGGGATTGATCCGGAAGCAGAGCTTGGAATCCTGGATGTGCATGTATCCGATTGCATGTATAAGATCAAAGGAGGGTGTAAAGCGGTGGCGGTGCATCCATTCTGGAGAGGGATCGATGTTCCGAAAGAAGAATTGAAAGGAATTACCGTTCGTGCATGGATGTCCGGACATCTGTATCCGGAGAAGCCGACAGGAACCAGACTGGATTTTAAACCATTGGAGGAACAGGGGATTACGGATATCATATTGAACGAACCGGAAGTGTATCTGTAATTTGTCATCGGAATGCAAGTATGAAATAGTGGAAACCGATCGAAATTCGCGAAATAACTAAATATTTTAATGGCGATATCCGATATAATATGTGAGATATTACGTGTAATGTGAGCAAAACGGAATTTGCTCTTGTGCGAACGGAGTCGCGGATACAGAAGAGTTAGGAAAAGAGTAGACCCTCGCATAGAATTATGCGGGGGGTTTGTTCGTATATGGGAGGAGGTATGAGGTTTGAACTATGCAATTATACTGGCAGCTGGAGTAGGACAACGTATGAGAAATGGCGGGTTACCAAAACAATTTCTGAAATTGATGGGAAAACCCATTATTATTTATACACTGGAAAAGTTTGAACAGTGTGAAGATATCAATCAGGTAGTTGTAGTATGTCATGGTGGATATATTGACGAAATGCAACGGTTGATAGATCTATATCAGATTCGTAAGGTTTCGAAAATTGTAGTTGGCGGAAGTGACCGACAGAGCAGCTTAGAAAGAGGATTGGATGGTGTTGCGGAGCTTGGGGGACAGGCAGACGATATTGTGACTATTCATGATGGAGTTCGACCGCTTGTCAGCGAGACAACAATACGTGAGAATATCCGGGTGGCAAAACAGTATGGATGCGCAATTACTGTTCGTCCTGTGACAGAATCCGTAGTTATTACAAAAACTGAAGATATTGGAATGTCAGAATTTAAAGAACGAGCGGATACGTATTCTATGACGGCACCACAGACATTTCGACTGGGGGCAATCCAGGAAGCTTATCATAACTTGCCAACAATGGAGGAAAATGGAATGCCGCTTCTGGATGCCGCTATGATATATGCGCAGACAGGACAAAAGGTGCATCTTGTAAAGGATCAGGGAGCGAATATCAAAATTACGACGCCGGAAGACTTTTACTTTTTAAAGGCAATTCTGGAACTTGAAGAGAATAAATATATATTTGGATTGTAGAGGTATGATGTATGGTAGAACAAAGAGATATTGATATTATATTGAACAACCCGATAGACTGGGAACTTTTTAGAAATAAAACTGTTCTTGTGACAGGGGCAACCGGACGACTTGGCATGTATATTGTGGAAGCAATCAATAAGGCAGATATCGACTGGAACCTGAATGTGACGATTCTTGCTTTAGCTAGGAATGAGAAAAAAATGCAGGATGTATTTGGAGAATCATTAAAGCTTCCGAATATTCATCCAATTGTGCAGGACATTACAGAACCAATCCGCTGGGATGGACCGGTTCATTATATCTTTCATACAGCAGGTGCCGCAAGTCCACAGGATTTTACAAACTGGCCGGTTGATACATTGTGGGGGCACATACAGGGAACCAGAAACGTGTTGGAACTCGCCAGAGAGAAGAAAGCTGAAAAGATACTATATGTGTCGACAGTAGAAGTTTATGGAGAGTGGAAATCGGAGCAGGGAATAAAAGAGGATGATATGGGACCGATGCATTGTGACAATGCAAGAGCATGTTATCCGGAAGCAAAGAGAATGTGTGAGACTATGCTCGCAAGTTATGAGGCCCAGTATGATATTCCGTATATAGGAGTACGTCTGTGCCACACGTTTGGACCAGGAATCGTATTGGACGATGGAAGAGCCTTTTCAGAGTTTATTCGAAATGTGATCCATGGAGAGGATATAGTACTGCAATCCGATGGTAGTGCAGAGCGTACATATACATACGTTGCAGATGCCATAGGTGCGATGTTATTGGCATTCACCAAGGGAACAGAGCATTATTATAATATTGCGAATCTGAATAATCTGATCAGTATTCGAGATCTGGCACAACTGATCGCATCCCTGGATCCAAAAGGAAAGGTGCAGGTCCGGTATGCAAATGAAACAGAACAAAAGTTAAAATACCTACCATTCAAATTAGGAATTATGGATATACAACGAATTACGGAGCTTGGATGGAGAGCTCAGGTTGGATTAAATGATGCGTTTCGATATACATTGGAATCATTTATGCAGATGAATAAATAATTACCTGGAGAGAACGATGAATCAAGAAAAGCAATATATACGAAAGAGAATATGGAAAGCAAGATTTCAAAGCATAGCCTTTTATATGTGCAGGATCTTTCCTATCAAGAAGAATAAAATAGTTTTCTGCTGTATAGAGGGAACAACGGGATATAGCTGTAATCCAAAGTATATTGCGGAAGAATTGATTCATAGAAATAAGCAGGAAGCTGATGGAAAGAAGCGTTTTAAACTGGTCTGGCTTGTAAATGACATGTCAAAATCCTTTCCAAAGGAGATACAGGTTGTTCATAATTCGTTATGGAATCGGGCGTATCAGCTATCAACAGCCGGATTCTGGATTGACAATAGCAGGAAACAGCTTGAAGCCAGAAAAAGAAAAGGGCAGATATATATTCAGACATGGCATGCGAAGTTAGGGTTTAAACCAACCTGCCTTGATCGAGGAGCGTCCTTTTCAAAAATTGCGTATCTGGTGAGTAAACATGATTCCGATCTAGTGGATTACTGGTTGTCAAATTCGGACTGGTATGACAAGACATTACCGACCGGTTCGCTTTATAATGGGAAGACACTTCGAACAGGTTCACCTCGATGTGATATTCTTGTAAAGGCAAAGAATAACTTAGAATTTAAGAATGCTGTAAAACGACAGATATGTGGGAAACAGAAGATATCGGTTAAGGATCAAGATGTGGAAGACATACATTTTCTGATGTATGCACCGACATTTCGAGGAGGCAGTCAAGAGACAAATCGCAGTATTGAAGTGGGAGATCATTTTCCGGATTATAAGATGGTCAAAGATGCATTGGAGAAACGATTTGGAGGAACATGGTATATCTTATTGAGACTGCACCCACAGTTAGTGGCAAGACATATGCAAAGTGGATGTAAGAGTGAATATATCGTAGATGTGAGCAGGGAAGATGATATGTATGAAATATTGGCAGGTTGTGATGCGTTTATGACAGATTATTCGAGTGCGGCATTTGATGCGGCAGTGATGGAAATTCCAATATTTCTGTATTGTGATGATTATGATACATATGAGCAGGAACGTGGAAAATTGTTATGGGATTTGAATAGTGATGCGCTTCCGTTCATATTGACTACCAATAATTTGGAACTTCAGAATAAAGTCGAAAAGTTTGATTCAGCTATTTATAATACCAGTTTGAAAAAAATGGTTATAGATACTAATATGCAGGAAGATGGAAAAGCGGCGAGAAACGTTGTTGAACATATAGGGTATTTCATAAGAATGAAATGATAAAGGTTATAAAAATTATGAGGCATATATAATGAATTTAATAGAAATAAACGCTAGTATATTTGATAAATTAAAAAATAAAAAAATCATACTTTGTGTGAATGTGAAAGGATATTTTCGGGAACTGGAGCA
>OGRL01002052.1_pt1 | contig 13995 bp, 10 predicted proteins | sample 1553481 | NCBI WGS metagenome assembly OGRL01 (sample SAMEA2580036, study PRJEB22360) | human gut metagenome
GATCCGTACGAGCCAATAATGCCGAAGGTGAAATAACCTCACCGGCCTTGATGGGCTTAAGGACTAAGGCGCCGGACAAATCCTGCGATTCGTTTTGAACAAAAGTGTCTTTTGCCGCACTCTGAGCAACTGCCGTCCACTCGATGTCTCGCGCGGAAAGGAAACTCCCCGGAGAAAGGTTCGCCGCAGCGCGAGCTACGGAAACTTGAGCTTTATTTTCGGAAACGACCGGTGCGGCCGCTTCTTTCTGGACGGCCTTTGTCGGGATCAGCATAATGCCGGCCGCAACGGCAAGCGCAACAATAACTACTCCGACCAAAAATTTTATCTTCATTTCTAGACCATGTGAGTAAGCATCAAAAGGAGTGACAGACTGACGGCGACGCCATAAGGAATTTCAGTCGTCCTGCGGGTTCTGACTAAATTCAGGCAGAGATATAAAAGTGCAAGTACGCCTCCGGCCCAAGCTGTTATGAGCAGCAAATCCAGTGTTCTTGCGGATGTCCAAAGCGCAGCTGCGGCCAAAAGCTTGATATCTCCCGCGCCGATCAGCCCGAGGTACGCCGAAACTGGGAATCCTACGAGCAGAATTGAAATACACCCCAGCCATCCGGCCTGCAGCGGACTGCCGCCGATCCATGCGTCAACGACAGCCGTTAGACCGAGCAGAACGGCCGCAGCATTTGGAATCTCCCGTTTGGTCAAATCACTCCAACTTGCCCAAACAAGGACCGCCATTGCTGCGGCAGCGAGAACCGTGCTATTTGCCACCTTGCGTCGGCAGATGGTCAACGATGCCTTTGAAGAGATCGCTGATCGCCGTTGCAAGCGGGCCGTCGGAAGAGACGAGCGCGCCGATTACGATCGCCACACCGGCGGCAAGAATGCCGTATTCGATGGCAGTCACGCCGCGGCGGCTGCGAATGAAAAGACGAATGCGTTCAATGAATGTCATGATGCGTCCTTTGGTCGGAAAATCAGAAGTGGTAAGAGGCGCTGGTCGAAAGCTTGTAGGCTTGACGATCCTGTGAGCCGTCGACATAGGTGCCATACAAGCTGTAGTCGTAGTTGTCGCCTTTGAGGCTCAACCCAAGATCAATGCGCATGAGTGTCCGGTCGGCGAAGGTGAAGGTGTAATTCGTCGTTTCGCCAAGGGCCGATGAACTGGCATCAAGCGTTCGGTCGCCGAATATGCGAGCCCAGGAAAATCCGAGCACAGGAGATGCAACACCCCACCGAGTCTTGTAATTGCCTTCCCAATTCAAGCCCACCGGCACCATAACCGTAGAGCTTGTCGCACCTGGACGAGCCTTGATACCCGGCCCAGCGTCATACTCCTCGCCTTTAAGATGGAAGAACTCTGCACCCACAAACGGATAGACAATGGTTTCTCCGAGCAGCACACCGACTGAAGCACGGCCGCCGAGGTTGTAGACCCATGTGCTCATATCCGCCTTCGAGCGGCTGTAGTTGTTAGACACCTCACTTTGCAGGAGTGTCGCAGCTGCGTGCCCATCCAATGTGAATGGTCCCATTCCATAGCGGGCATAGGCCATCAACGTCCATGCGTCGAATTCGTCCTTTACGCCGACACTGTCGTTTTTCGTGTTCCCAGAAGAGAACCCGCCCGCGAGGCCTACGCGAACCCCCGAAGCAACCGGCGTATCAAAGCCCACCGCAACACCATAGGCATCGCGTTTCACGCGCTGAGTGACTCCGCGTGTCGACGAAGACGCTCCCGCTCGAGAGACGGATGCCGGCAATTCATCAATTTTGGCCTTGCCGCCGAGTAGCGCCGCCCAAGCGTGCGACTCCGGATCCTTTACCGAAGCCATACTTCTTTGAACGGTTTGAATGACCTCATCCGAAGCATCGAAAGCCGTCGAATAAACAGCCGCCGCCCCAGCCGGATTCAGCAGCATGTCCGCTTTATTGCCGACCTCAACGATTTGTTCCTTGGTGAACGTTGTGAAACTCTTGTTGTTTCCGAGTGCATTCAACACTTCCACGAGATAACGCTCAGTGTCGGATCGATCTGCCTCAGGCTTGCGGTAGGCCCCTTCAAACATCGCTGCGGACATCATCGCATCGCCAAAAATGGCTTTAGGCGTTTGAATCTGAGCAATGATCGTTTTGCCGTCATCGTCATACTTAAAGCCATAGAGCGGATTGTCCGTAAAGATGTTCTCTTCCTTCCAGAGCTTATCGGCCTTAACGTGATCGTCCACCACTTTGAGATTTTGCGTATCTTTGGTCAGTCCCTTGATATAGAGCTGCGAAGTATCGGCTACTGACAGCTTGATAGGATTGCCGTCCAGCGCACTGAAGAAGGGTTCGTTTTCCTCTCCCTTGATCCGCCAATAGCTCCCGGCAACCTCCATATCCACTAGAAAGAGAGAGCTCGAACCAAATACGATGGCATTTCCATCCGCTGTCGCATCAGAGCCCACTAAAATTTGATTGCTGCCAACCGTTTGAAACCGCATGGGCACGCTCGTATACAAAATTGCCTTCGGCTTCGTCTTGAGTGTTGCCACTGATGCGGCAATCCGCTCTTTAACCAGTGCTTCATCGGCGTATTCAGCTTCCGTACCGTACTGCGGCCAATTGCCGCCTTTTTTAAAGCGGTCATTAGCGGTATAGGTCAAATGGGAAAGAGCCAGTGTCGTGTAATCGGCGAGCTTAAAATTCACATTAGAGTCGAACCCAATCCCCTCCATGGCAGCACCGTCCAATTGGCTGGCTGTAAAGTGGAAATGCGCAAAAGAACCATGCTGCTCGGCTAAGGACGTTTCAAGCGCGACGCTTCCCAGCCACCAAGAAGAAAGGGCAAATTCTGCTGAAGAATCTGTCAACGTTAATTTAGCAACATTCGTTTCCCGATTTCGAGTAGAGCGATAGTCGTACGCTTCAAAAGGTTTCCCATCGTCATCAATAATGGTTTGCTTCTTGACTGGATTGTTTATCCTTGACTTTATAAGTTTAATTTCATCAGGATCACCACCCAGAAAGAAATCCGTATTGAGTGTGGAATTCTCCAACACTAATGTGCCTTTGACTTCCGTCGTCTTGGTTGTAGCAACGGCATTATTAAGGTGAAGCTCGCCGTTGGCCATTAGCGCTTTCGAAAACGAAGCATCCATATTCGTGAGGTATGTCTCGCCGCCACCGGCACTCTCCAGACTCTTCGCGTTCAGTTTCCCCCTTGTTCCTGATTCAGTACCGGCCTTCAGAATGCCATTAGCAGAAGTTGTAATTTCGGCCTCGTCTGTTCCAACGATAAATTGACCACCATCACTGACCAAATTGACAGTTTTCCCACGAATGTAGATTTTTCTATCTGACGCCTGCGAAAGGTCAATTGCGGAATAGGAAAAGTCATCCCCATCTTTAATTTTTTGATAGGTGTCGTATTCTGATCTGTTATCGTCGCCAAATAGCACCCCCGCCTTCCCTGCTTCAACTGTGAAAACCTCAGCGGCGGCAGAAGGTGCAATAGTGCTGAAAAAGAGGGCTGCCGAAACAGCAATCGACAGCCGTGTTAAACCTGAGACAACACTATCAGTTGCCGGTATAGGTGATAATAATTTCAACATACTGTGGTTTAGAGCGGAAACGGCATTGTTTGCGCAAATGAAAACCATTCTCATTTGCCTTATGCGGCAAATATATAGATCAGCCCTCTAATCTGCAAATAATTGCTTCATAAGCCAGCAAATGAAAGTGCTATTTCATTTGGTAAACTTAAGATCACGAATAAGCGATTTAACGAAGAAAACTACGTAAACTAATTAAGTTGTAATAAATTGTGACGATAGTTTAGCGTGACAATCTGTTATATTTTTCGGTTTAATCAACCTGAGAATTACAATCGTATACCTACTGACAACAAGGTATATTTGCATTTTTTGTAGTTATTTGTACACACTAAATAAAAGCAAAAACTGTTGAAAACAAATATAATCACTGTATGCTTGTTGAGCTAAAAATAATGAAAACAACGGTCTAAATACTTATCCTAATTACCTTTCATCCTTATGTGTTTCGCAAGTTAAATTGAGTCGACATACGATCACGAATTGCGGTCGATTCGCACTATGAATGAAGGATGGTTATGGCATTCATTGGCAGATTTCAGGTGCAACAGGTATGTGAAGTTGTTGTCAACAAAGCGCCAACAGATCATTCGTGGAAAAATAAAAGATTAGCCACGCACACCTTTCATACGTCTGCCAGTGATTTGTCATGGAAAAAATAGATTCGGAACTGCTCACCATACTCCGCTCCCTTGTCATGACAGGATCCCAGACAAAAACAGCTCTTTCTCTCTCCAAGAGTCAAAGTACGATTTCGCGAACCCTCTCTCGCGCAAGGACGCTCTTTCACGATCCGCTCTTTGTGCACAATGGTTCTATGCTTGTCCCAACCAACCGCATGCTCGAGATCTACGGGCATCTGCCAAAGTTGCTCGGCGAGATGGAAGCGCTTTTCGCTAAAGAGATATTCCATCCTGAATCCCTCAACCTGCACCTTCGTGTCGCAGCCATTGATTACGCGGCGCAATACATCATTCTTCCCGCCTTCCACGCAATGAAACGCATTGCGCCAAGAATTTCCATCGAGCTCCAGCAGCTCAATGCCGACACCTTCCGTCGTCTTTCTCTCGGATTAGTCGATATGGCCATGCGACTTGAATGCACGGCACCCAATGAACTTCACTCTCTTGAGCTTTACGAAGCCAAACTGCTTGCTCTGGTGCGAAAAGGACACCCCGCCTTTGACCTTCTTCGACACAAAGGCAGTCTTTATTTCGATGACCTGCTGCAATGGGAATTCGTACAAGTCAACCGTACATTTACGGGTTTGGAATGGACTACGTCGCTTCACCCAGGTGCATTGAACCATCCTGCCGTCATGGTGCCGTATTCATCGCTTTTGGCCCCAACCATCCTGGAAACCGACTGGATTGCCCTCGCTTCAGCTCGTTATGCACTTGATGCTGTGAAACGTTGGCCTGTCGCCATTCTGCCGATTCGTTTGGACTGTGTTAAACGCATGCGCACACTTTATTGGCACGATCGGACACATCTTGATCCTGCGATGCAATGGGTTCGTTCCATGATTGCTGCTTACGGAAAACCATCCTCTGCAGAAATCGCCGAATACGAAATCGCAATTCAAAATACTGGCAACGACTCCTGATACCTTATGCAATTTTGCAAATTAAGGCTTGCAGAATCTGCATACACCATCTTCACAAACCGCAATAGCGATGAAATTTCTTGATTTCTAGACTCTTTCTGTCTGCTGGAAAACTCAGCATGTCCTGAGTCCAGCGACTCAATTCTTTCAAGGAGAGTCTCATGATTCAAAGAAGGACACTGATAAAAGCCGTCATCGCTGCACTAGCCCCGCTTAGCATGACAAGTGCCTATGCGGCTGGCGGCCCCAGCGGCGCCCATATCGGTTACCAGCACCAAGGCCAACTTGGAGCCGTGGACATGAATCCGTACAAAATCGCACCGCTTACAGCGATCATCCGTGATGCCGGCTTCACGATCCAAAATATTCACGTGCGCATTGTTCCCAAAACCAACGGTCAAGAAATCGCTTACAAGGTCACTAATCAGAAAGCAAAAACGTATGGCGGCATTCCTGTTTTTGGACTGTATCCAGATTATGTGAATACGGTCGAGGTCTCTTACACCAAAGTCGCCGGAGACAAACGTGAAGACATAAAAGAGTCATATCGGATCTATGCACCGCCCGTCTACTTCTATGCGACCGGTGCACGTGATCAAAAGAATATGGATATGAATCCAGAAGTAAAGAAAGTGGATCCTGAATTCAAAGATCGCCTTTACTTCATCAACAACCAAATCCTCAATTCATGGAAAACAGGGCAATTCACCTGGAACAACCCTCAGGGCGGAGCTCTCGAATGGGGCGGCGGCGCTCAAAACGCAATTATTGACACCACTGGTGAAGTGCGTTGGTTCATGAACACGGACCCGATCCATGATCAATACTCCGTTCTAGAAAGCGGGCCGATGCTTGGTTTTGAACAGAACAAAGACGGCGCCTACACCTGGGGTTTTGGTCAGCGCTACCTGAAATACGACATTATGGGACGGAAGATCTGGAACCGACGCCTGCCTCAGTCCTATATTGACTTCTCACATGCACTCTGTGCTGCGGAAAATGGAAATTATTTCCTGCGCGTCGCTGCTGCAGCCTACGCGCGGCCAGACGGCAAGACGGTGCGGACGGTACGCGACGTTATCGTTGAGGTCGATGAGTCCGGCAATGTTGTTGATGATTGGCGTCTTTGGGAAATTCTCGATAGTTATCGCGACAATGTCATCAAAACAATGGATCAAGGTGCGGTGTGTCTCAATATTGACTTTTCCAAAGAAGGACAAACGCTTTCCGCAGCAGATCTTGCGGCCATGGATAAATCCGATCGATTCGGCGATATCGCAGGCGTTGGTCCTGGCCGCAACTGGGCGCACGTCAATTCCATTGATTACGATCCCACAGACGATTCGATCATTCTCTCGGTACGCAATCAGTCTGCCGTTGTAAAAATCGGTCGAGACCATCAAGTCAAATGGATTCTGGCATCTCCCGAAGGTTGGCGCAGTCCGTGGAAAGATAAGGTCCTTAAGCCTGTCAATGCCTCTGGACAAATGCTCAAAGTTGAAGGTTCGACCTGTGAAGGCGGCTTCGACTGGACCTGGACGCAGCATTCGGCTTTCCGCGTCGACGAAAAATCAACCAAGGATGTGATCTACGTATCTGTCTTTGACAACGGTGATGGTCGAGGCATGGAGCAGCCCGCCCTACCCAATATGAAGTATTCACGAGCCGTCGTCTACAAGATCGACCAGAAGAAGATGACAGTTCAGCAGGTTTGGGAATTCGGTCAGGAACGAGGAAATGATTGGTACAGCCCTGTCACGTCGCTCGCTAAATATCAGGCCGATAAAGACTCTGTCATGGTCTATTCCGGTTCTGCCGGACTTTTCGGCAAACCATCTGCAATGAAACCTGAAGAACTCGCAAAGATGACAAAGGGCGTTCATCCATATTTAATGGAATTCAAGTGGGGAGAAAAAGAACCTGCAGTTGAAATCAAACTCAATGATGCCATGGGCTACCAAGCTTTCCCCTTTAATCTACAAGAAGCTTTTGAACAATAGTCGTCATTGATGCTAGCTATATCGTCGTTCCATTGTTTGATATTTCATATAAAATATTTGAATATACCCGAAAAATATAATTCAAGTGAATACACGATCATGGGACGACGACTTATTATATTGATTTATAAATAAAATTTATTAGCAGTTCTCTCACACCAATCCTATCATTTAAAAATCCAAAATTACAACAACTTATCAAGCATTCCTATATTAACAGACGTTCTCAATATTGTGAAATTGCTCATGTAAATTTATTAATCGCCTTCATAAAAAATATTCAACCAATCACCACACTCTCACTTAATCAACGCAATTATTATCTTAAAATCACTTTCAACAATATATCTCAGACTTCATAACCAAGAGAAATATTCCATAATTCCAACAATATCCATCAACGAGTTGACGAATAAATCAGATAACTAAAAAATTTGTTGCGATCCATGGAGGGTATTCGTTCAAGCACCACTCTCAGATTGAGCGTAGGATGATGTTCCTAAATTTCGTAGACGCAAGAGTCAACGGCTTGCACTACGTCATATGATCAACATCATCGCTTCAAACCGTCATGGGCAGTTTCCACGAACTCATCGCAGGTTTTCATAACTTTCAAGAGTCCTATCTCTTGAAGGAAAAGGAATTTTTTGATCAGCTGGCTCACGGGCAGAAACCCAAAAGTCTTGTCATTGCCTGCTGTGACTCGCGTGTAGATCCCGCTATCCTTTTGGGCGGCAAACCCGGTGATCTGTTTGTTGTGAGAAGCATTGCCGCACTCATCCCGCCGGTCGGACTTTCGTCGCCGCGTGATGCGGTCATGTCGGCCTTGGAGTATGGTGTGAAACACCTCGACGTAGACCATCTGATCGTTATGGGGCACTCTGCCTGCGGCGGCATTCACGCAGCGCTCTTCCCCGAAAAAATAGAAAAAGAGTTTTTCTTGTCGCGTTGGGTGCAGATGGCTCACCCCGTTTCTGAAGAACTTCGGCGAGAACTTACTGCAGAACCGACGTCGGAAGTGCTGCCCGATCCCTCCGCACCGGATTTTGTTCGGCGCGTCGAAGAGGGGGCTGTGCTGCAGTCAATCGAAAACCTCCTTTCATACGACTGGATCGAAACCAAAGTCCAAGAGGGAACGCTGTCCCTTCATGCGCTTTACTACGACCTGAAGTCCGGCACTCTTTACGTCTGGAATGCTGAAAAAGAGGACTTTGAACCCTCGCAGGAACATCACTGCCCCAAAGAAGCCAGTCTCTGTCATTTTTGAGCCCTCGAGAAACAGGCAACGGCCTCTACGCTCTTTATCCTATTGACGCCTTCATAAACCTTGAGGGATGATTTGTTCCGTCAGTGCAGTCATTGCACTTCCCATCAAGTTGAATACCCATACTTTTGAGTCCTCTCATCATGCAGCACAACGCCCGCACCTCCATCGCCATGACGGCGTATTGGTGGCGCCCCTCAACAGAGCGGGCGTTCAGTCGGTGTGCGTGCTGAGAAAAGAAGCTGTTCCTTAAAGCTTTCGAACTTTCAAAAGCATCCATAAGCCCGCGGATCTCGAGTCCAGCGGGCTTTTGCTTTATCGAGTCGCGGTGAGCCCAACGAGATCCTCCAAGCCATTCTCAAGCAATTCATTCGGAGTACTTCACCATGACCACCTTCAATTTCAATACGCTTTGCGCCGGCCGCAGCCTCACCACGGAAGAATCCCAAGCGCTCTTTACTCAGGTCTTCGAGGGCAAGATCGATCCTGCGCTTTTGGCCGGCATTCTCACTGCGCTGAAGATCAAAGGCGAAACGCCTGAAGAAATCGAAGGCGCAGCCAGAGCCATGGTGGCTGCAGCGGCTCACTTCCCGCGTCCGCGGGGAGTGGAAATCGGGGAAATCGTCGGCACCGGCGGCGATGGGATGAAGACGATCAACGTTTCGACTACAACAGCGCTTCTGGCTGCTGCAGCGGGACTCAAGATTGCCAAGCACGGCAACCGCGGCGTCTCTTCCCCTACCGGGGCATCAGACCTCCTCACGGCTCTTGGCGTCGACATTCGTCTGACGCCCGATGAAAGCGCACAACTGCTCGACGCCACGGGATTTTGCTTCTGCTTTGCACAGCTCTACCATCCGGCCATGCGTTTTGCCGGTCCTGTGCGCGCTGCTTTAAAAACCCGCACGATCTTCAACATTCTGGGGCCACTTACCAATCCCGCTCACCCAGACTATGCGCTGATCGGCGTTTACTCTCCAGCTCTTCTCGAAACGGTCGCACAAACTTTGCGTCTTCTCGGCGTCAAGCGTGCCTACGTTGTACATGGCAGCGGTCTCGATGAGGCTGCTGTCCACGGCACGACCGAACTTGCAGAATTGAAGGAAGACGGTACGATCGAGCGCAGCACGCTCACACCGGCCGACCTTGGGGCAAAGCGCCTCTATTCCATTGAAGAAATCAAAGGCGGCGCCCCTGCAGACAACGCCCTCATTACGGAAGCGATCCTGGCGGGTAAGGGTACAGAAGCACAGCAAGCCTTCGTGGCAGCCAATCTGGCACTGCTGCTGAAAATCGGCGGTCTTGCGAAGAGCCTGCCTGAGGCCGTTGAACTTGCTCGCCGCACCATGGCTTCCGGCAAGGGGCTCGAAGTGCTCAACGCTCATCGTGCATATGCCACATCCCATACGGCATCCTCACAGAAAGCTGCCTGAGCCTAGCCACATCATTCACAACCGAAAACGACAAAATGCAGGTTGATCTTTTTCGTAATGCCCAAGCCACTGACGCCGTCGCCGCACTGAACCACGCGTCCATGGTGAGCACCGTGCTTGAAAAAATTGCTGCCTCGTCTGTTCAGCGAGCGGCAGCGCTTCCTGCCGTCACACGCGCCGAATTCGATGCGGCCGAATTGGAGCGGCGCCAACATTTTGCCGCTGTCGGCATTGATGGCAATGCGCTCGCGCAGCGATATGGTGTTTTTTCGGCTGCCCTGCGCCTTCCTGGCCGCAGAGTGATTCTGGAGATCAAGGCCGCATCGCCGTCAAAAGGCGTCATGAAGACTGCCATTGATCTGGATGATTATGCGAAGGTCTATGGCACCTACGCCGATGCCATTTCTGTACTGACGGAGCCAGAATTCTTCCGCGGCAGTTTTGAGCGCCTGGCCGCCGTCCGTGAACGCACCACACGTCCCCTGCTGGCAAAGGATTTCATTGTGAGTGATCGGCAGCTGCTCGCCGCATACCGCTGCGGAGCCGATGCCGTCCTCTTGATGCTTTCGGTATTAGCCCCCGACGGTTACCGAGACTTGGCAGCCAAAGCCAAAGCACTCGGACTCGAGGTGCTTACCGAAGCCTCATCCGTTGAAGAAGCTCGCGTGGCGCTTGAGCTCAGTGCCAAAATAATCGGCATCAATAACCGCAATCTTCGTACGCTCGAAGTAGATGTCAACCGCGCGCCGAATGTAGCGTCAGAATTAACCGGCGATCTGCCTGAGGATGTCGTACTGGTTGCTGAATCAGGCTATACGTCCTTCACCGCCATTGCAAAAGCCGTCGCAGCAGCTCCGCGGTTAAATGCGTTCCTTTGCGGCTCAGCCCTGTCACAAGCCTCCAACTTGTCTCTGGCCGTGCGGGAACTGTTGTTCGGTCATTCAAAAGTCTGCGGCATTACGCGCCCAGAAGATGCAATGGCCGCTGCTGAGGCGGGGGGTTCAACGGTTGGAATCATCCTCGCGGCACGATCAAAGCGCTGTGTTGTCCTCTCGGAGGCGAAGCGACTGGCAAAAGCCATCCGAGACAATGCTCAACGCTTCCAACTGCCCGTAGCGATTTGTGCAGTAATCGACGCCGCCGAACTTTCTCAGATTCCAACTATCCTGCAAACATTTGCCCCTGAACGCATCCAAATCCACGGCACGCTTTCCGCAGAAGCACTCGAAAACCTTGTTCACTCACATCCCAACACGGCCTTCGTACCCGTCATTGGCGTAAGCATTCAGTGCCGCCGCGCAGACGAAACGGATGCTCACCTTCTCAGAGCAGTTCGCAGCCTTCTGGACGCCGGTGCAGCCAACGTGCTCCTTGATGCTGCCAATGCCTCTGGCTCCGGCGGCACCGGAACGACTTTTGATCACACCGTGCTGGAAGGACTCCAAACGGATCCCCAAGTACTTGCCCAGATTTTGCTCGCCGGGGGGTTATCGCCCGTCAATGCAGCCGAAGCAGCCTTTACCGGCGCTGCGGGCTTTGATTTCAATTCCGGCGTTGAAGAGGCGCCGGGCATTAAATCAGCCGAAAAAATTCATTCGGCCTTTGCCGCTCTCCGCGGCATTCCTGCGCCGAAGCCTCACCACTGATTGTGAGTCCAGCTCTATACAGAACTCTCATTTACAACGGACAGTCCATTATGAAGCTCAACCCTTATTTCGGCCGATTCGGCGGCCAGTTCGTCCCGGAAATTCTTATTCCCGCTCTTGATCAGCTCGAAGAAGCCTTCATCGCCGCCAAGGATGATCCGACATTCCAACAGGAACTTCACACACTGCTCACTGACTATGCCGGTCGTCCGACACCTTTGACAAAGTGCCGCAACCTGACACAAGGCACCAAAACCACGATCTATCTCAAACGCGAAGATCTGGTTCACGGCGGCGCACACAAGACCAATCAAGTGCTGGGTCAAGCGCTTCTGGCACGCCGCATGGGCAAGACCCGAATCATTGCCGAAACAGGTGCCGGGCAGCACGGCGTTGCCACCGCTATTGCCTGTGCACTGCTTGGATTCAAGTGCCGCGTCTATATGGGCGCAAAAGACGTCGAACGGCAAAAACCCAATGTCTTCCGTATGGAATTGATGGGCGCCGAGGTTGTGCCGGTACATAACGGCCGCAGCACGCTTAAAGAAGCCTGCAATGCTGCTCTTCGTGACTGGGCTGGTTCATTTGCCGATACGCATTACATGCTCGGCACCGCCGCGGGTCCGCATCCCTTCCCCACCATCGTGCGTGAATTCCAGAAAATCATCGGTGAAGAAGCTCGTGCGCAGTTTGCCAAACTCGAGGGCGGTCTGCCCGATGCCGTCATCGCCTGCGTGGGAGGCGGTTCAAACGCGATTGGCCTTTTTACCGATTTCGTACCGCATAAGAGCGTCAAGCTGATCGGTGTTGAACCTGCCGGACGCGGTCTTGATACACCGGATCATGGTGCCACGCTTGAAAAAGGAACGCCCGGCATCTTCTTTGGCGCCCGCTCCTACAATATGCAGACGCCGGACGGTCAGATTGAAGAATCCTTCTCTATATCAGCTGGCCTTGATTTCCCGTCCGTAGGACCCGAACACGCTTACCTGCAGGAAATCGGCCGGGCTGAATATCACGGCATCACAGACCGTGAGGCACTGTCCGCCTTCATTGAACTCTCCCAGCGCGAAGGCATTATTCCCGCTCTGGAAAGCGCTCACGCACTCGCCTATGCCCTCAAGCTGGCACGTCAAAATCCTGAACGCGAGCAAAAATTTGTCGTCAATCTCTCCGGCCGCGGCGATAAGGATATCTTTCAGGTCTCGCAGCGTTTGGAAGACGAGGGACTTTTTGTGAACGGCCGTCTTGCCGCCGATGCTGCCCAGGCCGTCCTGGAAGGCTGATCACCCGATATATCTCTCGAAATGAATTCAACTCAAATTTTTCAAGGATTCCCTCTCATGACGCAGTCAGACCGTTTCGCTGCACGTTTTGCCGTGCTGGCACAAAAGAAGGAAGGCGCCTTTGTCCCCTTTGTCAATCTTTGCGATCCAACACCGGAAATCTCGTCCCAAATTTTGGAAGCGTTAGCAGCCGGCGGAGCCGATGCACTTGAACTCGGCATTCCTTTTTCCGACCCCTGCGCAGACGGTCCGGTCATTGAAGCTTCAGCTCAGCGCGCACTCGCAGCGGGCTCAACGACCGCCAAATGTCTGGGAATTATCAAAGCGTTCCGCGCAAAACACCCGGATATTCCAGTGAGCCTTATGCTCTATGTAAACCTCGTGACAGCGCCCGGCGTCGAACACTTCTTTGCGGCCGCCAAGGATGTCGGCGTTGATGCTGTCCTTATCCCTGACGTTCCGATTTCAATGCGCGAAGCCGAACCTGAATGGGACGCTGCCGCCAAAGCGCACGGCATTCATCTGATTGCCATCGCACCGCCCAACGGTACTCCGGACCTCTATAAAGAAGTCGCTCAGCGCTCTACGGGATATGTTTATCTCCTCTCCCGCGCAGGCATTACTGGCACGGATAAAACTGCTGGGCGTCCCGGTGAAGCCGAAATTGCTGCACTTCGCGCTGCCGGCTCGGCGCCATTGCTTTTGGGGTTTGGCGTGTCGCGCCCTGAACATGTCCGTGCTGCGCTTGAAGCAGGTGCAGACGGCGCCATTGCCGGATCTGCCGTCGCTCAGGTGATCACGGAGAATCTCAGCAATGTCCCTGTGATGCTTGAGCGCCTCACCGCATTTGTTAAAGAAATGAAAGCCGCCACCGCTCTTAGGTGAAACGCAAAGCGGCTGCATCCGTCAGGCATCAGCGCCGTCTTGATCCTTTGAACGCCTCAAGACGGCGCATTTTATTTGCCGCACGTCCAGCCGGCAGCTTTAGGCGCCGCGCGGTTTGGGAAAGAAGTATCTGAGTTTGGCGTTGGGGTGCTGCTTTGTGAGCAAGCTCACTAGAGCAAAGACCACTGCCGTCACTAAGAGCCCCGGAACGATTGCATGGAATCCCCAAAGGTTGGGCTTGAAAAGCAGCAGTCCCGCATAGAGCATGAGCCCAACCGA
>OGRL01002055.1_pt1 | contig 13985 bp, 10 predicted proteins | sample 1553481 | NCBI WGS metagenome assembly OGRL01 (sample SAMEA2580036, study PRJEB22360) | human gut metagenome
GGGGAGCCAATGTATGACTATGATGGAAACCTGACTCATACAGCAAGCTGTACGATGGATCGCTGCCTTGCCCGGGCCAAGGAGATGATCGGCTGGGATGAGAAATATCCATGCCGTGATATGGGAAATGGAAAAGTCCGCGGCGTAGGTCTTGCCATGGCGATGCAGGGCTCCTCTATTGCCAATGTAGACGTGGGAGGCGCAACCCTGAAGCTGAATGAGGACGCATCCTATACACTTTCCCTTGGATGTGCAGATATGGGTACGGGCTGTGATACCATTCTTTCCCAGATGCGGGAGCAGGCGCAGATCGCGATCGACACAGCGGATGTGATCATGTTTATAACGGATGTCAGACAGGGGCTTGTGGATGCGGATGAAAAGGTGGCAAACATGCTGCGCCGTTCCAAAAAGCCGGTCGTGCTTGTGGTCAATAAAGTCGATGATTTCAAAAAGTATATGCCGGATGTCTATGAGTTTTATAATCTGGGAATCGGGGAACCGATCCCGGTTTCTGCGGCTTCCATGCTGGGGATCGGAGATATGCTTGACGAAGTGATCGCGCATTTCCCGGAGAGGAATGCAGAGGAGGAGGAAGATGACCGCCCGAAGATCGCGGTGATCGGAAAGCCGAATGTAGGAAAATCCTCCCTGATCAATAAGCTGACCGGAGAGAAGCGCGTGATCGTATCGGATATCGCGGGAACGACCAGGGACGCGATCGATACGGCTGTGAAATACTGCGGCAGGGAGTATGTCTTTATTGATACGGCAGGACTGCGCCGGAAGAATAAGATCAAGGAAGAGATTGAGCGGTACAGTATCATCCGTACCGTATCAGCGGTCGAGCGATGCAATGTGGCAGTGCTCGTCATTGATGCAACGGAGGGAATTACCGATCAGGATACGAAGATCGCAGGTATCGCCCATGAGCGCGGCAAGGGTATGATTATCGCCGTCAATAAATGGGATGCAATCGAGAAGAATGACAAGACAATGAAGAAGTTCACCGAGGATGTGCGTGAGAAGCTTTCGTATATGCCGTATGCGGAACTGCTCTTTATCTCTGCGGAGACCGGTCAGCGTCTGCCGAAGCTTTTTGAGACGATTGACATGGTTATCGAGAACCATTCGCTTCGTGTGGCAACCGGTGTCTTAAATGAGATCATGGCAGAGGCAGTTGCTTTGAACCAGCCACCTTCAGACAAGGGTAAACGCCTGAGACTTTACTATATCACACAGGTTTCTGTGAAGCCGCCGACGTTTGTCATCTTTGTCAATGATAAAGAACTGATGCATTTTTCTTATACGAGATACATCGAGAATAAAATACGGGAGGCGTTTGGATTTAAGGGAACGCCGCTGAAGTTCATTATACGGGAGAGGAAAGAAAAATAATCATGATACTAGCGAGAGTGATCTGTCTGGTGGCAGGCTATGCATTTGGACTGCTTCAGACATCGTATATCTATGGAAGAATGAAAGGCATTGATATTAGAGAGCATGGAAGCGGCAACGCTGGAACGACGAATGCCCTCCGGGTACTCGGAAAGAAAGCCGGACTGATCGTATTTATCGGAGATCTGTTCAAGGCAATCATCATCAGTGCGATCGTGCATGTTGTGATCGGACATTTGTATCCAAACGAGGTGTATCTGTATCTTGCCTATGCCGGACTTGGCACAGTGCTTGGACATAACTTCCCTTGTTATCTGCATTTTAAGGGAGGAAAGGGAATTGCGACAACCGCTGGGATTATCGTTGGTTTCTTAGATCCTGTGATTATCGTCAGTTGTTTGATTGCGTTTATTGTGATCGTAGCGATTACCAGATATGTCTCCCTTGGTTCCATCACCATCGTGACGATGTTCTGTATCGAGTATGCGATCTTCGCATTCCATGGGAAATACGGCTTTGATCTGGCGAGTGCACCATCGTATCATGCGATGGTGGAGAGCGTGATCGTGGTAGCCGTGATCTGCGGAATGGCGATCGTGCGGCATCATGCGAACATCGTGCGGCTGTTGCATCATGAGGAAAATAAATTAGGCGCGAAAAAAGCGGTTTCATAAAGGGGGTTAACGTATGAAGATCGGTATATTGGGTGCCGGAAGCTGGGGTACAGCGTTGACGGTACTGTTATCAGACAATGGACATGATATTACTGTGTGGTCTGTGGACGAAAAGGAAATTGAGATGCTTGACACGAAACGGGAGCATCTGACGAAGCTGCCTGGCGTGAAGCTGCCGGATTCGGTGCGTTTTACGACAGATGAGCAGGAGGTGTGCAAGGATGCAGAGCTTCTCGTGATGGTCGTTCCATCGCCATTTATCAGAAGCACGGCGAAACGTGTCGCACCTTACATAACAGAGGCACAGACAATTGTAAATGTATCGAAGGGAATTGAGGATGAATCCCTCAAGACTCTGACAGAGGTAATACACGAAGAGATTCCACAGTGCAAGGTTGGCGTCTTATCCGGTCCAAGCCACGCAGAGGAAGTTGGAAAGCGTATGCCGACAACCGTGGTTGCCGGTGCGAAGGATGAGAAGACCGCGCTTATGATCCAGGATGCATTTATGAACGATTACTTCCGTGTGTACGCGAGCCCGGATGTGATCGGTATTGAGCTTGGCGGGGCACTGAAGAATGTCATCGCGCTTGCGGCAGGTGTTGGTGACGGACTCGGATGTGGTGATAATGCGAAGGCTGCAATCATCACACGTGGTATTGCGGAAATCATTCGTCTCGGCACAGCCATGGGTGGTAAACTTGAAACATTTGCAGGTCTTTCCGGAATTGGAGATCTGATCGTGACCTGTGAATCCAAGCATAGCCGGAACCGGAAGGCAGGATTCCTGATGGGACAGGGTAAGACCTATAAGGAAGCAATGGATGAAGTACAGATGGTTGTTGAGGGCGTGTATTCTGCAAAGGCAGCTTACAAACTCAGCCAGAAATATGGTGTGGAGATGCCGATCGTGTCGGTCGTCAATCGGTTGTTGTTTGAGGATTTAAACGCAGAAGAGGGTATGAAGATGCTGCTCACCAGAAACCGTACTTCTGAATCGACAAGACTTGCATGGGACAATGAGCAGGCCTAGAGACATATATCAATAAAGAAGTGAAATAGAAGCTGTCAGAGGACGGCTTCTATTTTTTTGGAATAAATCATGTAGCCGGACATATATTATATTGAGTTATTGAACATAGTCAGGTAGGAATATAGGAGGCTAGTGCTTGGATGAACATTTATAAGGATATAGAAACACGAACCAATGGCGAGATCTATATCGGTGTGGTCGGTCCGGTGCGGACAGGAAAATCGACCTTTATCAAGCGATTTATGGAGCTGATGGTGCTTCCGGCGATTGCGGATGATAATAATCGGAAGCGTGCCATGGATGAGCTGCCTCAGTCGGCTGCCGGAAAAACCGTGATGACGACCGAGCCAAAGTTTATCCCGAAGGAAGCGGTTGAAGTGCTGTTTGAGGATGGGGTACATTTCAAATGCCGCATGATTGACTGTGTCGGATACATGGTACAGGGCGCAGAGGGACACGAGGAGGACGGCAAGGAACGGCTTGTGAAGACACCGTGGTTTGACTATGATATCCCGTTTACAAAGGCGGCAGAGATTGGAACAAAGAAGGTCATCTACGACCATTCGACCGTCGGCATCGTTGTCACCTGTGACGATACAATCTCGGAGCTTGACCGAAGTGCGTACATACAGCCGGAGACACATTCAGGAGTTAAAGACGCTCGGCAAGCCGTTTATCGTGATCTTAAATACGAGAAAGCCAGCCAGCCCGGAGACACTGGAGCTTGCACAGCAGATGGAAGCAGAGTATGGTGTCGGGGTATTGCCGATCAACTGTGACCAGCTGCGGAAAGCCGATGTCGTACATATTTTTGAAGCACTGTTGTTGGATTTCCCGGTGACCTGCGTGAAGTTTGATATCCCAAAATGGGTGGAAGCACTCGATATGAAGGATGCAATCAAACAGAAAATCGTGGAGAAGACAAACCAGATCTTTAGTCAGATGTATCTGATGAAGGATGCGACGAACTATGCGTTTGTCGAGGATGAATATCTGCAGTCCATCGAGATGCAGGCACTCAACCTGGCAGATGGCTCTGTCGAGATCCGTCTTGTATTAAAACCGGAATATTACTATGCAATGCTTTCTGAGATCATGGGTGAACCGATCCAGAACGAATACGATTTCATGAAAGCAGTCAAGTCGCTTGCTGCAACAAAGTCCCAGTGTGCGAAGGTAAGTACTGCGCTGATGCAGTCGTTTAAGACCGGCTATGGCTCGGTAACACCAGATGCAGGCGATATCCGGCTGGGTGAACCGGAGATCATCAAGTCTGGAAACAAGTTCGGCGTGAAATTGACGGCGCAGGCACCGTCCATCCATCTGATCAAGGCGAATATCACGACTGAGATTGCACCGATCGTCGGCTCCGAGGAACAGGCGAAAGATCTGATCGCATATATCCATCAGGATGGGGAGAAGCAGGACGATATCTGGGATGTGAATATATTTGGTAAGACGGTGCGCCAGCTTGTGGAGGATGGACTTTCGGCGAAGGTCAACAAGATCACGCAGGAAAGCCAGCAGAAATTACAGGATACGATGGAGAAAATCGTCAACGATTCGAACGGCGGAATGGTTTGCATTATTATCTAAAAGATGATAGAATAGCCGGGTATGGACGAAAAATTAGAATTCAAGATCAATCAGTTTGAAGGTCCGCTTGACCTGCTGCTGCATCTGATCGATAAGAACAAATTTAATATATTTGATATTCCAATCGTCGAGATTACCGAGCAGTATCTGGATTACCTGAATCGTATGCAGGAGGAAAATCTGGACGTGATGAGTGAATTTCTCGTGATGGCAGCGACATTGATTTCTATTAAGGCGAAGATGTTACTGCCACGCGAGGAGAAGGAAGAGGAAGAAGAGGAGGATCCGCGTGCCGAGCTTGTGCGTCGTCTGTTGGAATACAAGATGTACAAATACGCATCGCTCGAGCTGAAGGATATGAACCTCGATGCCGGAAAGAACTATTATAAGCCGGCGACGATTCCGAAGGAAGTCCTCGAATACAAAGAGGAGATTGATCCGGCAGAGGTGATCGGAGATGTGACACTCGCGAAGTTAAATGAGATATTTACCCAGGTGATGAAGCGTACGGTTGACCGTGTTGATCCGGTGCGTAGTAAATTCGGTACGATCGAGAAGGACGAAGTGCGGATCGAAGATAAGATGGACGATATCCGGGCGAGCATCCGAGGACTAAAGGGTATTAATTTCAAGACACTGCTGGAGATTCAGGCGACGAAGATTAATATCATCGTAACCTTTATGGCAATCTTAGAGCTGATGAAGGTTGGCGATATCACGATCCGGCAGGATGAGCTGTTTGGAGATATCATTATCGATTCGCTGGAAGCATAGAGACAAAGAGATGGAAAGTGAGAGGAAGATACATAGATGGAAGAAAGCGTAAAAAAGACAGAGGCTGCCATTGAGGCAATCCTTTTTTCCATGGGCGATGCAGTTGAGCTGAAGGATCTGGCAGATGTGCTGCAGATAGACGGAAAGACAGTACAGAAGATTCTGGACGATATGATGGTGCGTTATGAGGAAGAGGATCGCGGCATCAAGATTGTGAAGCTGGAGAATGCATATCAGCTCTGTACGAAAAATGAATATTATGATATTTTATCCAGTCTGGTGAATATCCCGAAGAAGCATAGTCTGACGGATTCACTGATGGAGACACTTTCCATCGTGGCATACAAGCAGCCGGTCACAAGACAGGAGATCGAAGCAATCCGTGGTGTATCATGCGTGCATGCAATCAATCGTCTGGTAGAATACAATCTGATTACCGAAGTCGGAAGACTGGATGCGGTCGGTCGACCAATCCTGTTTGGAACAACCGAGGATTTCTTAAGATGTTTCGGTGTTTCTTCGATGGACGAGCTTCCATCTATCACCCCGGACAAGATCGAACGATTCCGTCAGGAGGCAATGGACGAAGTAAATATCAAAGTAGAAGTATAAAGAGAGATAGAAAAATGGGTATCTGTTTGCAGATACCCATTTATAATATACTGTCGATGTTAATATCAGTCTGTTTCGACAAATCGATAAAATTATTCTTTGTTTTTACCATCGGTTTGGAGAGACGGACTTTGTTGATAAAGACAATGTCACCTTCCTCACCGTTGCTTAAACGGACTTTACAATTCATATAGCTGTTTACCACGTGCTCTAAGAAAGTAAGCAGGTATTTTGGATTGTATTTTTTTAGTCCGTCTTCCTCGAACATGTTGATGACTTTAAATGGACTGATCGGTCCGCGATAGACGCGTTTTGCTGTCATAGCCTCGTAGATGTCTGCAATCGTGACGATCTGGGCACACCAGTCAATCTGGTTGCCTTTTAAGCCAATCGGGTAGCCGGAGCCATCGCATTTCTCGTGGTGCATCAGGGCGGCATACTGGATATGCGGATCGAGCTTGTTCTTCTGTAACAGCTGATACCCTTTGACCGGATGGGTTTTGATAATGTCGAACTCGTCCTTCGTGAGCCTGCCCGGCTTCTTCAATATCGCATCCGGAATCAGCAGCTTGCCTACATCATGGAACAGACCGCAGGCGGTGATGAGTTTCTTGTCATCTTCGGACAGATTCAGCCAGTCAGCGAAGATATTGCAGATGAGCGCAACGTTTAATGAATGGTTAAAGGTCGAATCATCATAGTTTTTCATGGTTGAAAGCATTGTGAAGATGCTGAGAGGGGAGTCATTTAACGCTTTCATCGTCGTCATGGTGTTCTGAAGCATCATATCCACGTCAATCGGAGCATTCTTGTAGACAATATCGTTTAAATGATCGCCCATTTCGGAGATGCTTTTCTCATAACGGTGGACGAATTTTTTGTATTGTGGTTTTTCTTTTATTTTCTCAGTGTCAAGCGCAGAGGAGAGATCGTTTTCCTGTGATTCGACAATAGGTTCCACGATATCAGAGATATCAACAAATACAACATCATTGCCAGAAAGCATCTGGATGATACTCTTCGTAAGCACCGTATCCTTCGGTACGATCAGCTTGCCACTGTTGGAGTAGGTGTCGGTCAGTGTAACCATACCTTCCTCTAATTCAGATGTAAAAAGTGTTGCCATACGCGTCATCCTTCGTCGAAAATTCTTCTATTTATTTTACAGGATTTCGGAAACGATTTCAATTAGAAAGTCTAACTCGTCACAATTATCCATATAATGGAGTAGATGTCTGAGAAGCGTGATAAGAAAGGAACAGCATGAAGAACTATATTGTATATCTACTCGTTATGATCGTTGTGATCTGTGGGTGTCCGGTTCCGTCTTCTGCGGCGGAGAAACCGAAGTTGTATGCGAAGGCGGCAGTGCTGATGGATGCGGATACCGGGCGGGTATTATACGGAAGGGCACCGGATGAGGCGCTTCCTATGGCTAGCACGACAAAGATCATGACACTGATTCTCGCGCTTGAATATGGAAATCCGGATGATGTTGTGACTGTGAGCAGCTACGCGGCAAAGATGTCGGAGGTACGGTTAGGGCTTCATGCCGGTGACCGGTATGTGCTGCAAGATCTTCTGTATTCTATGATGTTAGAGAGCCACAATGACAGTGCATGTGCAGTGGCGGAACAGGTTGGGGGAAGCGTGGAGGCATTTGCACAGATGATGAACCGGAAGGCGGCAGAAATCGGACTGCATGATACATATTTTATCACACCGAACGGATTAGACGCCGAGGATGCGGGCGGCGTACACCATACGACCGCTCGTGATCTGGCACAGCTCATGCGGTATTGCGTTACGCAGTCGGAACAGAAAGAAGCGTTTCAGGCAATCTGCCAGACAAGGCAGTATACATTCGCAAGTTGTGATGGTACACGGCAGTTTACAGTATATAATAAGAATGCGCTGCTCGACCGCATGGATGGCGTGCTCGCCGGGAAAACGGGATTCACCGGGAATGCCGGGTATTGCTATGTGGCGGCGGTGAATGTCGGAGAAAAACATTTTATCGTGGCGCTGCTTGCGTGTGGCTGGCCGCACAACCGGCATTACAAATGGGCAGATACGAGAGCCCTGCTTGCATATGGCGATGCAAACTATGAATACCGGGAAATCAAACTTGCAGGGGTGCAGATTCCTGCTATTCCGGTCGCAGATGGCTTGGAACCGACTATTTCCGGTACGTGTGAGGGGAAGTTTACCGTTTTGCTTTCTGACTCGGAGACGGTACAGCAGCGGTTTGTACCGGAAAGCGGACTGACCGCACCGGTTGCACGGGGCGACATGGTCGGCACCCTGCAGGTATCCATCGGGGACACCCGGCTTGCCGGATATCCGGTGTATGCGGCAGAAACAGTAGACAAAAAGAATTTTTCTTATTATATTGGAACGGTATTCGATGCATTTTTTTATTGAGAAGCAAGAGACCTTTCCCAAGCAGTATGCATATAATAGAGTATCGTAAGGAGGATGTGACAGCGTATGCGGAATATCATTGTTTTCGGACACGATCCGCGGATGGAGAGTGTCGCCGGATATTTTTATCATCTTGGATATGATGTATATGAGAACCCGGAAGAACCGGTTGCGGATGCGTGTGTGATCACCGCACCGAAACTTTCGGAGGCAGAGGAGGAGATTCTGTGTGCGTACATGACAGACGACCAGATCTTATATCACGGTCTGCTGTCAGCAGCAAGTCGGCAGAAGCTGCAGGAAAAAGGTGTTACCTGTCATCCATATCTGCAGCTTGAAACACTTGTGACGGAGAATGCGCAGCTCACCGCACAGGGAATCCTGTCAATCGCCGGAAGAGATGCCGTGCTCTTGGAAAGCCACTGTCTTGTACTTGGATATGGGCATTGCGGAAAAGCAATTGCGGATGCACTTGCAAAAGCCGGGGCACATGTGGATGTTGCAGTCAGACGGAAGGAACTGAAAACCGAGATTGAACAGCATGCATATGGATACCGGAATCTTGCACAGTGGGATCATTACGCCTATGACAAATACAGCTATGTGTTCAACACGATACCGGCGATGGTCTTAGACGCCGGGCATCTGCAATGGTTTTCCCCGTCGATTCTCATCTATGATATAGCTTCAAGCCCGGGCGGAACGGATTTTGCGTATTGTAAGGCACACGGCATTCGGGCAGACATCTATCTGGGTATCCCCGGAAAGCTGTATCCAAAGGAAGCAGGAACTGTGATTGCTTCCGGTATCTACGAGCATGCGCTCGTCACGGAGACTCCTTCGGACTAACAAAAAGGAGCCATAAGGTATGCGGTCAGACTGTCATCTGGGATTTGCGATTACCGGATCATTTTGTACGTTCGAAAAGATAAAAAAACAGATAGAGCTTCTACGGGATGAGGCGGCGAGTATCACGCCGATTTTTTCACAGCATGCCTATGAACTGGATACGCGGTTTGCGGAGGCGAAGTCCTTTGTGAAAGAGATTGAGACAATCACAGGAAGAAGCGCGATTCACACGATACAGGGCGCAGAACCGGTTGGACCGAAGAAGCTGTTCCCTTGTGATTGCACCCTGCACGGGAAACACAGCAGCAAAGCTTGCAAATGGAATCACGGATACTCCGGTTTTGATGGCGGCGAAGTCGCACCTTCGGAACGGGCGTCCCGTGATCATTGCTATTTCCACGAACGATGCGCTTGGCATCAATCTGCAGAACATCGGAAAGCTCATGGTGATGAAGCATATCTATTTCGTTCCGTTTGGACAGGACGATGCGGTAAAAAAGCCGAATTCCTGCGTGGCGGATATGACAAAGATTGCAGAGACGGTAGAATATGCACTGGCAAAGGAGCAGATCCAGCCGGTATTATTATAAAAATGGTTGATTTGGAACCGTTCGTCCCAGAAAAATGCATTTCGTCCCAGAAAGGTTGTCACAATAAGTAAAATATGTTAAAAAAAAAGCATGTTACTATCAGAGTAGCGTGCTTTTTTGTTATGGTGAGGGGGAAATGCACACATTTATACGGTGCATTCGACCATCATACAGAAATGATGATTATAGTTAACTGAGATAAGAAAGAGAGGGATCATATGCGAAAAAGAGAGGGAATGAAAAAACGAAGATCAAGGATACTGGCATGGCTGCTGGCGTGTTTAATGGTGCTGTCCGTGATACAGGGGACGGGCTGGGGCAGTCTCACCGTGCAGGCGGAGGAAGCAGAAAAAATTCCAACGGATTTGAAGGTTGGAACAAAAGACGAAGATCAAGTTATAAAAAATGGTGCTGTGATAAATAAGGAAGGGACAGGCTGGAATTATAATGAGACTACCAATATCCTCACCCTGACGAATGCAAATTTAGGAGATATCATATACGATGGTGGCGATTTGAATCTGCAAATCAAAGGAGATAATACCATAGGACAAATTGATTCAAAGAAGAATGCTATTTATATTACTGGCATAGAAAATGGCAAGTTAGCTTGTACAGATATAGCTGTAGATACTTTTTCTGTAGAAAACATAGAATTAAATGCTTCAAATGACATAAACGTAAAAACTGCAACAGTAAAAAATGTGAAACTAAATACAAGTACCTATTTAGATACAAATATACTTAATTGTTCTGGAAGTCAGATTAATACAGCGGATCGTGTATACGTAGGGGGTTCACTTAACTGCGTGGATAGTGAGATTAGAGCGGGAAAAATAGACTTTTCAGTAATAAAGAGAACATATACAGATTCTATTGTGGTAGATAACAACAACAAAACTACGAGAATCTATGGAGCGGCGACCTTATGTGAAGATCTAACGATTCCAAGTGCTGGCACGATTATGTTTGCGGAAGGTGCAAGTATTACAAATCTGGATAAGCTTACCGTGGAAGAAGACGCGAAGATTTTTGTAAATTATAAAATGGATGAGTATGGATCTGAAAGCTATGAGAAACATACACATAATACCGAAGCTACAAAAGGTGGTACATACATAGACAGCCAGACGCATTACGAGAATGTGGCATGTAAGGATTGTCCGATTGGATATGTAACAGAGACGAAGGTAGAACGGGAGCATACATATGAGAATGGTTTCTGTAAGGCTTGTGACGCCTACGAACCGGCTGTATTAAATTCTAATAATGCCTATGAGATCGGAAATGCCGGTCAGCTTTACTGGTTTGCCGATAAAGTGAATAAGGAGAGGTATAAATATGTAAATGCGAAGGCAGTTCTGACAGCGGATATTGTTGTCAATAAAAATGTCCTTAATGATGGAGACCTTACGAAAGATGTAGATGGATTGCGTGATTGGACACCGATACAACAATATGGTGGAACATTTGACGGTGCACAGCATACGATCAGTGGTATATATTGTGTTTCAGACACTATTGATGAAGCAGGAATATTTCAGAATACAATCGACAATGCAATTGTAGAAAATATTGGAGTGCTAGATAGCTATTACTGTCTCAAAAAGGGTTACAATGTAGGAGGAATCGTTGGATTCAATAGTGGAATTATTAGAAATTGTTATAATGAAGGAATGGTAAGCAGCTTATATAATAATGATAACTATCTGGGTGGTATCTGTGGAATGAACGGCGGGGGGACCATTACAGGCTGTTATAATAAAGGAAAGGTTGCCAACTCTGTTCGGGGTACTAGGGCTGGTGGCATATGTGGTCGAAGTACTAATAAGATTCTTAATTGCTATAATACCGGATCAGTAACGGGAGGATATATGGTTGGAGGTATATGCGGAAGTAATGCCTCTTCCACCACTTCCGGACGGATCGAAAATTGTTATAACATTGGCACAATAAATACCATTATCAATGATAATGATGACAAAAGAAATATCGCAGTTATTGAGAATGAGAAAGCAGTTGTAAATAATTGCTATTATCTTGAGGATAATTATATTGCAGAGGAAGATGGTGCATCTGGAAGGGATGCAGATGATTTTGCCAGCGGCGAAATTGCTTATCGCTTACAAGTTGGTCAGGACGATCCTGTATGGGGACAGACACTTGCAGACGAAGGCGGAGATCCATACCCGGTACTTGGTGGGAAAACCGTTTATCAGAATGTGACATACAGTGGATGTACAGTAGATACATCGTTGACAATTGAATATTCAAACGAAGAGAAAGATATAAAGTTTACCCATGCACTTGTGAAATCCGAGAAAGTAAATGCGGATTGTGAGAAGGATGGAATGGAAGCTTACTGGACCTGTACAAGCTGTCAGAGGCGGTTCAGCGATGAAGACGGAACAAAGGAACTCAACAAGCTTCCGGTTATTTCAGCGTTTGGACATGATTACAAAGTGGACGAGGAAAAATCAGAGGATGGCACAAGAGTAACGCTGATATTTACCTGCCAGAGAGAAGGCTGTACAGCGGATAAGCACGAAGTAACCGTGACATTAACTGCACCAGATTCTCTTACTTATGCTGGAACTGCCAAGGAAGCAACTGTGACACAGACACCTAAGGATGCGTTTGACTCAGTGAGCGTAAGTTATGAAAGCGTGGATAAGCGAAGAAGTGCCACACTTGTAGAAGGTAAACCGGTCAACGCAGGCGATTATAAAGCGACTGTGACAGTAGGAACAGGAGAAGATGCGGTAAGTGCATCCGTGGAATATACGATACAGAAAAAAAAGATTTCCGTTTATAGTATAGATGCATCTGATAAGATATATGATGGCGCAACGAAAGTAAAGGTTAGCCGTGTAACACTGATCGGAATATTGGAACAGGATGTTGTTGAAGCGGATACGACGGATCTGTATGGTGATCTTCCGGATAAGAATGCCGGTACATATACAGAAATCACACTTCCAGAACTGAAGCTGGTTGGTGATAGTGCGAATAATTATGAATTGACTCAGCCGGATAACCCGATGAAGTTGAATGTCAGCGTAAGTGTACAGAAAGCACCAAAGGCTCCGAACATGCCGGGGGCATCTATGGAGGTAGACTATACGAAGACTACAGTTGGTGCGGTAACACTTCCGGCAGGCTGGAAGTTTGATGATGCTGATATTGACAAGAAGTTAGATGTGGACGTGCCGGTCACAGTGACAGTGAAGTATGCTGACGAAGATGCAGGTAACTACGAGGTAGAAAGTGTCGAGATCACACTGACACGAAAGGCATGTATGCATCCAACAATCAAGTGGATCGTCGATAAAGAAGCGACTGTAGATGCAGAAGGAAGCAGACATAAGGAATGTACGGTCTGCAATACAGTTCTTGCTACCGAGACGATTGCGAAGCTCAAAGCACAAACACCGGATGTTACCATCCGTTACACAACCCATGTACAGACATACGGTTGGCAGGGTGATGAGAACAATGCAAACAAGTGGTTTGCAAATGGCAAGATGGCAGGAACTTCCGGTAAGGCAAAGCGATTGGAAGGTATTAAGATAAGGGTCTATGGGAATGACAGCCTTGGCATCCAGTACACAACCCATTGTCAGAGCTATGGATGGTTACCATGGTCCGCAAATGGCGAGATGAACGGAACCGAGGGCGAGGCAAAGAGACTGGAAGCAATTAAGATCCAGCTCACAGGCGCAGATAAAGAGAAGTATGACGTGTACTACCGTGTGCATGCACAGTCGTATGGCTGGCTTGGCTGGGCGAAGAATGGTGCACCTGCCGGAACGGCTGGTTATGCGAAGCGTCTGGAGGGTGTCCAGATCGTTGTAGTGAAGAAGGGTTCTCCTGCACCGGATGCAAACTTCGAAGGTGTGAATGCAGCCTCAGGTGTACACCAGTCGGTAAGTTACCTTGCAAAGAATGGTTCGTCTCCGGTGGTTGGCGGGCAGGTAACGTCCAATACGAACCCAAGTGTCGCAGGCGAAGCGAATGTAAATATTGCATACCGCA
>OGRL01002070.1_pt1 | contig 13907 bp, 9 predicted proteins | sample 1553481 | NCBI WGS metagenome assembly OGRL01 (sample SAMEA2580036, study PRJEB22360) | human gut metagenome
AGGTCGTCACCGACGAGGTCGAGTATATGACCGCTGACGTCGAGGACGAGTACGTCGTTGCTCAGGCCAACGAGCCTCTGGACGAGACCAAGCACTTCAAGCGCGCCCGCGTTTCTGCCCGCCGCCGCGACGACATCCTGGAGATCGACGCCGAGAAGGTCGATTATATGGACGTCTCGCCCCGAATGATGGTCTCTGTCGCTACCGCCTGCATCCCCTTCCTGGAGAACGATGACTGTAACCGTGCTCTGATGGGCTCCAACATGCAGCGTCAGGCAGTGCCTCTGATGGTCACCCAGCAGCCCATCGTTGCTACCGGTATGGAGTACAAGGCTGCTACCGACTCCGGCACCGCTGTTCTGGCAAAGAACGACGGTATCGTTGAGAAGGTGGACGCTGACCATGTCGAGGTGCGCAACGCTCAGGGCGCCGTGGACAACTATTCTCTGGTCAAGTTTGCCCGCTCCAACGCAGGCACCTGCATCAACCAGCGCCCCATCGTCGAGGTGGGCGAGAACGTCAAGGCCGGTCAGGTGCTGGCCGACGGCCCCGCAATGCGCAACGGCGAGATCTCTCTGGGCAAGAACGCCCTCATCGGCTTCATGACCTGGGAGGGCTACAACTACGAGGACGCCGTCCTGCTGAACGAGAAGATCGTCCGTGAGGACGTTTACACCTCTATCCACATTGAGGAATATGAGACCGAGTCCCGCGACACCAAGCTGGGACCCGAAGAGATCACCCGCGACATCCCCAACGTCTCTGAGGATGCTCTGAAGGACCTGGACGAGCGCGGCATCATCCGCATTGGCGCCGAGGTCAAGAGCGGTGATATTCTGGTCGGCAAGGTCACCCCGAAGGGCGAGACCGAGCTGACCGCTGAGGAGCGCCTGCTCCGTGCCATCTTCGGCGAGAAGGCCCGCGAGGTGCGTGACACCTCTCTGCGTGTGCCTCACGGCGAGTACGGCATCATCGTGGACGTCAAGGTCTTTACCCCGGAGAACAGCGACGAGCTGCAGCCCGGTGTGCGCGAGGTCGTCCGCTGCTACATCGCTCAGAAGCGCAAGATCAGCGTCGGCGATAAGATGGCAGGCCGTCACGGCAACAAGGGTGTCGTTTCCCGCATCCTGCCGCAGGAGGATATGCCCTACCTGCCCGACGGCACCCCGCTGGACATTGTGCTGAACCCCCTGGGCGTTCCTTCCCGTATGAACATCGGTCAGGTGCTGGAAGTCAACCTGGGCTACGCTGCCAAGGCCTGCGGCATCAAGGTCATGACCCCCGTCTTCGACTCCGCCCGCGAGGCTGACATCGGCGATACCTTCGATACCGCCCGCGAGATGTGGCACGGCGAGAATGCTCCTGCATATCCCACCAAGCTCCCCAAGCTGATGGGCGAGAAGGGCCACATCATCGACTTCTCCAAGATCGAGCTGGACCGCGACGGCAAGACCACCGTTTACGATGGCCGTACCGGTGAGAAGTTCGATAACCGCGTTACCGTCGGTTATATGTACTACCTCAAGCTGCATCACCTCGTTGATGATAAGATCCATGCCCGTTCCACCGGCCCCTACTCTCTGGTCACCCAGCAGCCTCTGGGCGGCAAGGCCCAGTTCGGCGGCCAGCGCTTCGGCGAGATGGAGGTCTGGGCTCTGGAAGCTTACGGTGCTGCTTATACCCTGCAGGAGATCCTGACCGTCAAGTCCGATGACGTCGAGGGCCGTGTCAAGACCTACGAGGCCATCGTCAAGGGCGAGCCCATCCCGCAGCCGGGCATCCCCGAGTCCTTCCGCGTCATGCTCAAGGAACTGCAGTCTCTGGGTCTGGACGTCGTGGTCCAGGACAAGGAAGGCAACGAGATCGACATGCGCCAGAACTTCGACGACGAAGAGACCGGCTTCGATATGCGTGATGTTGCCGGCACCGAGACTGTCGCCAACGAGAACGAGCTGCTGAACGATTACACCATCAAGGACGCCGATGCTGGTTTCGATGATCCCTCCGTGCTGGAGGATGACAACTCTGCCGCTGCAGAGTCCGCTTCTGACGAAGTGAACATCGACGAATAATAAGGCCCCTTTGAGAAAGCTGTGTTTCCCTGCGCGGTGCGCGTGCTGCCGCCGCAGGGCAGGGGAGGGCAGCGGGTCTTCCAACGTCAACTGTTATCATCGAGACTATAAAGATTAAGAAAGGGTTCGTTTCATGGAAAACAACGTCTTCGATTCGATCAAAATCGGCCTTGCCTCTCCTGACCAGATCCGCAACTGGAGCTATGGCGAGGTGAAGAAGCCTGAGACCATCAACTACCGCACCCTGAAGCCGGAGCGCGACGGTCTGTACTGCGAGCGCATTTTTGGACCTACCAAGGACTGGGAGTGCCACTGCGGCAAGTATAAGCGCATCCGTTATAAGGGCAAGATCTGCGACCGCTGCGGCGTCGAGGTGACCAAGGCCAAGGTCCGCCGTGAGCGTATGGGCCACATCGAGCTGGCCGCTCCTGTGAGCCACATCTGGTACTTCAAGGGCATCCCCAGCCGCATCGGCCTGATGCTGGACATCAGCCCCCGCCTGCTGGAGAAGGTCCTCTACTTTGCAAGCTATATCGTCACCGACCCCGGTCTGACCCCGCTGGAAAAGAAGCAGCTGCTGACCGAGAAAGAGTACCGCGAGATGCGCGAGCGCTACGGCGACGAGTTCGAGGCTGCTATGGGCGCTGAGGCCGTTCAGGACCTGCTGAAGGAGATCGACCTCGACCAGCTCAGCGCTGAGCTGACTGCCGAGGTGGAGAAGTCCTCCGGCCAGAAGAAGGTGCGTATCCTGAAGCGTCTGGAAGTCGTCGAGGCTTTCCGCGTTTCCGGCAACCGCCCCGAGTGGATGGTCATGGACGTGCTGCCCGTGCTGCCGCCTGACCTGCGCCCCATGGTCCAGCTGGACGGCGGCCGCTTCGCCACCTCCGACCTGAATGACCTGTACCGCCGCGTCATCAACCGCAACAACCGTCTGCGCCGCCTGCTGGAGCTGGGCGCTCCTGACATCATCGTGCGCAACGAGAAGCGTATGCTGCAGGAAGCAGTTGACAGCCTCATCGACAATGGCCGCCGTGGCCGTCCCGTCACCGGCCCCAACAACCGCGCACTGAAGAGCCTTTCCGATCTGCTGAAGGGCAAGCAGGGCCGCTTCCGTCAGAACCTGCTGGGCAAGCGTGTTGACTACTCCGGCCGTTCCGTTATCGTCGTCGGCCCTGAGCTGAAGATGGACCAGTGCGGTCTGCCCAAGGAGATGGCTCTGGAGCTGTTCAAGCCCTTCGTCATGAAGGACCTGGTCGAGAAGGGTGTTGCCAACAACATCAAGTCTGCCCGCAAGATGGTCGAGCGCGCAAAGCCCGAGGTCTGGGACAGCCTTGAGACTGTCATCAAGGGCCACCCCGTCCTGCTGAACCGCGCACCTACCCTGCACCGTCTGGGCATTCAGGCATTCAACCCCGTGCTGGTCGAGGGCCGTGCCATCAAGCTGCACCCTCTGGCCTGTACCGCATTCAACGCCGACTTCGACGGCGACCAGATGGCAGTCCATCTGCCCCTGGGCGAGGATGCCTGCCGCGAGGCCAAGATGCTGATGCTGGCTTCCGGCAACCTGCTGAAGCCCTCTGACGGCGCACCTGTCACCGTTCCTACGCAGGATATGATCCTGGGCAGCTACTACCTGACCACCGTTCGTGAGAACGAAGAGGGCGCAGGCAAGGTGTTCCGCGATGAGAACGAGGCTCTGATGGCTTACGCTGAGCACATCGTCACCCTGCACGCGCCCATCAAGGTGCGCCGCACCATGGTCATCGACGGTGTGGAGCGCACCGGTCTGGTGGACGCCACCGTCGGCCGCATCATCTTCAACAACCCTGTGCCTCAGAATCTGGGCTATATCGACCGCACCGACCCTGAGCACTGGCTGGAGTACGAGGTCAGCTTCCGCGTGACCAAGAAGACCCTGCCCGACATCATCTCCCGCTGCATGACCCGCAACGGCAGCCGCAAGTGTGCAAAGATGCTGGACGCCATCAAGGCACAGGGCTACAAGTACTCTACGCTGTCCGCTATCTCCGTCGCTGTCTGTGACGCTGTCATCCCGCCCCAGAAGGACGAGCTGATCGCCGACGCCGACAAGCAGGTCTCTCAGGTCAGCAAGCTGTTCAACCGCGGCCTGATCTCCGAGAACGAGCGCTACTCCCAGACCATCAACATCTGGCAGGCTACTACCGACAAGGTCTCCAAGGCTCTGGCGGCGAACCTGCCCGAGGACAACGAGATCTTCATGATGGCAGACTCCGGTGCTCGTGGTTCTATGAACCAGATCAAGCAGCTGGCCGGTATGCGCGGCCTGCTGGCAAACACCGCCGGTAAGACCATTGAGATGCCCATTCGTGCGAACTACCGCGAAGGTCTGAATATCCTGGAATACTTCGTTTCTGCCCGTGGCGCTCGTAAGGGTCTGGCCGATACCGCTCTGCGTACCGCTGACTCCGGCTACCTGACCCGTCGAATGGTCGATGTCTCTCAGGAAGTTATCGTCCGCGAGATCGACTGCGGCACCACCGACGGCCTGTGGGTCTCCGAGATCCACGAGGGCAAGGAGAAGATCGAGAGCTTCCGTGAGCGTATCATCGGCCGTTATGCCGTGGGCGATGTCCTCGACCCCGTCACCGGCAAGGTCATCGTTCCCGAAGGCAAGATGATCGACCTCTACGATGCAAACGACATCGAGGCCGCAGGCATCACCAAGCTGAAGATCCGCAGCCTGCTGACCTGCCGCGCCAAGATCGGCGTCTGCGCACACTGCTACGGCAGCGATATGGCAAACGGTGAGCCCGTCCAGCTGGGCGAGTCCATCGGCGTCATCGCTGCAGAGTCCATCGGCGAGCCCGGTACTCAGCTGACCATGCGTACCTTCCATACCGGCGGTATCGCATCTGCTGAAGATATTACTCAGGGTCTTCCCCGTGTCGAGGAGCTGTTCGAGAGCCGCCGTCCCAAGAGCATGGCCATCATGAGCGAGATCTCCGGTGTCGTCTCTCACGACGATACCAAGAAGAACGTCGTCATCAAGGTCACTGGCAAGGACGAGAACGGCGCTGAGGTCGTCAAGAGCTACTCCATTCCGTTCACCCAGCACGCACGTGTGATGCCGGGCGACCGCGTGGAGAAGGGCGACATCATCACCCGTGAAGGCGTCCTGTATCCTCAGGACATCCTGGCCATCAAGGGTCTGAGCGATGTTCAGAACTACCTCATCAGCGAGGTCCAGAAGGTCTACCGTCTGCAGGGCGTTGAGATCAACGATAAGCATATCGAGGTCATCGTCCGTCAGATGTGCCGCAAGGTCCGTGTGACCGACTCCGGTTCTTCCGACCTCATCGGCGGTGCTCTGGCAAACCGTCTGGAAGTCGAGAACATCAACGCCGAGCTGCAGAAGCGCATCGACGCCGGTGAGCAGGGCATCAAGCTGGTCGAGTATCAGCAGGTGCTGCTGGGCATCACCAAGGCTGCTCTGGCAAACGAGTCCTTCCTGTCTGCCGCCTCCTTCCAGGAGACCACCCGCGTGCTGACCGAGGCCGCCATCAAGGGCAAGGTCGATCCGCTGGCCGGTCTGAAGGAGAACGTCATCATCGGTAAGCTCATCCCCGCAGGTACCGGTCTCCCGGAGGTGCGTGAGGATCTGAAGCGCCGTGAGGAAGAGCGCGACGCCGAGGTCGCCGCTGAGCTGGCAGCTGCCGCACGGCAGTAAGCTTCCCGTCACAGTTCTCTTAAAGTAAATATGAGAGCCGCTTTTGTGGAGAGTATCCGCGAAGGCGGCTCTTTTTATGGAAGCAGGAACGAAAGGCTCTCCCTTTGGAAGAGGCTTGAGAGAACGATTTTTTGCCCTAAAAGACAGCAAAAAACCTTTCGGCGAATAAAACAAAAAAATATTGGAAAAACTGTTGACATTCCTGATGAAAACGGGTATTATATAACTGTTGCGCGTCCCACACAGGGATAGTGCGGCAAAAAAGTCGGAAAACATCCGATGTTCATCATTAAGAAAGGAGAAAACCAATGCCTACTTTTAACCAGCTTGTACGCAAAGGCCGTCAGGTCCTGGCTACGAAGAGCACTGCTCCCGCACTGCTGAAGACTTACAACTCTCAGAAGAAACAGTATTCTGATCTGAACAGCCCCCAGAAGCGCGGCGTCTGCACTGCAGTCCGTACCATGACCCCCAAGAAGCCTAACTCTGCTCTGCGTAAGGTCGCCCGTGTCCGCCTCACGAATGGTATCGAGGTCACCTCTTACATTCCCGGTATCGGCCATAACCTGCAGGAGCACTCCGTCGTGCTGATCCGTGGCGGTCGTGTTAAGGACCTGCCCGGTGTGCGTTACCACATCATCCGTGGTACTCTGGATACCCAGGGTGTTGCAGGCCGTAATCAGGCCCGCTCCAAGTACGGCGCAAAGCGTCCTAAGGCCGGTGCTGCAAAGAAGTAATTGAGGAACGAACCGCCATAAACGGCTTTCCATTATATAAATAACAAGTCCGCAGAAACGTGCGGAGGGCAACAGTTTATGTAAGGTCAGCTCTTTGTGACACAACGGGAGTTTTATTACTTTCGAGTACCGATGATATCATTCTGTGAAGGAGGGAAGAAAGATGCCTAGAAGAGGTAACATTGCTAAGCGCGATGTCTTAGCTGATCCTATTTACAATTCCAAGATGGTCACCCGTCTGGTCAACAGCGTCATGCTGGACGGCAAGAAGGGCGTCGCTCAGAAGATCGTTTACGAGGCTTTCTCCATGATTCAGGAGAAGACTGGCAACGATCCTCTCGAGACTTTCGAGAAGGCGATGGAGAACATCATGCCCAGCCTCGAGTGCAAGACCCGCCGTGTTGGCGGCGCTAACTACCAGGTCCCCCTGGAGGTCAGCCCCGCTCGCCGCGAGACTCTGGGCCTGCGCTGGCTGACTGCTTACAGCCGCAGCCGTGGTGAGAAGACCATGGCCCAGCGCCTGGCTGCTGAGATCATGGACGCTGCCAACAACACCGGCAACGCCGTGAAGAAGCGCGAGGATACCCACAAGATGGCCGAGGCCAACAAGGCTTTCGCTCATTTCCGTTATTGATCTGTTCTGTAGGAGGTTAATTTCATGGCTACTCCCAGAGAAGTTTCTCTTCAGATGACGAGAAATATCGGCATTATGGCCCACATTGATGCTGGTAAGACCACCACTACCGAGCGTATTCTGTACTACACCGGCATCAATCACAAGATCGGCGAGGTTCACGACGGCGGCGCTACCATGGACTGGATGGTTCAGGAGCAGGAGCGTGGTATCACCATCACCTCCGCAGCTACCACTTGCTACTGGAGCCACTCTGAGACTCAGAAGGACCCTGTTGCATTCAAGAAGAATCGTCACCGCATCAACATCATCGACACCCCGGGCCACGTTGACTTCACTGTTGAGGTCCAGCGTTCTCTGCGCGTCCTGGACGGTTCTGTGACCGTTCTGGCTGCTAAGGGCGGTGTCGAGCCTCAGTCTGAGACCGTCTGGCGTCAGGCTGATGAATACAAAGTCCCCCGTATGGTGTACGTCAACAAGATGGATACCATGGGTGCTGACTTCTTCCGCTGCATCAAGATGCTGCACGATCGTCTGCACGCCAACGGCGTGGCCATCCAGCTGCCCATCGGTCAGGAAGATACCTTCCGTGGTATCGTTGACCTGGTCGATATGAACGCTGAGGTCTACTACGACGATATGGGCAACGATATGCGCACCGAGCCTATCCCCGAGGATATGCGTGAGCAGGCTGAGGAGTATCGCAACATCCTCGTTGAGGCTGTTGCCGAGAACGACGAAGAGCTCATGGAGAAGTACCTCGAGGGTGAGGAGATCACCCGTGAGGAACTGAAGGCTGCTATCCGCAAAGAGACCATTGCGAACACTCTGGTCCCCGTTGTCTGTGGTTCTTCCTACAAGAACCGCGGCGTGCAGAAGCTGCTGGACGCTATCGTTGACTATATGCCCGCACCTACCGATGTCGAGGACATCAAGGGTGTGAATCCTGAGACCGAAGAGCAGGAGACCCGTCCGTCTTCCGACGACGCTCCCTTCGCAGCTCTGGCTTTCAAGATCGCTACCGACCCCTTCGTTGGTAAGCTGGCATACTTCCGTGTCTACTCCGGTAAGGTCGAGGCAGGTACTACTGTCTACAACTCCGTGAAGGACAGCAAGGAGCGTATGGGCCGCATCCTGCAGATGCACTCCAACCACCGCAAGGATATCGACTGCTGCTACGCAGGTGATATTGCTGCTGTCGTTGGTCTGAAGAACACCACCACCGGTGATACTCTGTGTGATGAGAATCATCCCATCATTCTGGAGTCCATGAAGTTCCCCGAGCCCGTTATCCGCGTCGCCATCGAGCCTAAGACCAAGGCCGGCAACGAGAAGATGGGCATCGCGCTGGCAAAGCTGGCCGAAGAGGATCCTACCTTCAAGACCTACACCGACGAAGAGACTGGTCAGACCATCATCGCCGGCATGGGCGAGCTCCATCTGGAGATCATCGTCGACCGTCTGCTCCGTGAGTTCAAGGTCGAGGCGAACGTCGGCGCACCTCAGGTCGCTTACCGTGAGACCATCCGCAAGGAGGCCAATCAGGAGACCAAGTACGCTCGTCAGTCTGGTGGTAAGGGCCAGTACGGTCACGTCAAGATCAAGATCGAGCCCAACGAGCCCGGTAAGGGTTATGAGTTCGTCAACGCCATCGTTGGCGGCGCTATCCCGAAGGAATACATCCCGGCTATCGACAACGGTATCCAGGGTGCTATGAAGTCCGGCGTTCTGGCAGGCTATCCTGTTGTTGACGTCAAGGTCACCCTGTGGGATGGTTCTTATCATGAGGTCGACTCCTCTGAAATGGCGTTCTCCATCGCTGGTTCTATGGCATTCAAGGATGCCATGAAGAAGTGCGATCCCGTCATCATGGAGCCCATCATGAAGGTCAATGTTATCGTGCCCGATGAGTACATGGGCAACGTTATCGGCGACCTGAACAGCCGCCGCGGCCAGATCACCAACCAGGAGTCTCAGGACGGTACCGCCCGCGTGACTGCTATGGTTCCTCTGTCCGAGATGTTCGGCTACGCCACCGACCTGCGTTCCAAGACCCAGGGCCGTGGCCAGTATGTCATGGAGCCGTCTCACTACGAGCCGGTGCCTAAGAACATCGCTGATCAGATCATCGCAGGCCGCACCAAGGGCTGATCGTTGAAAAACGGATAAAGATTTTGCCGGGGTAGTGTAGCTCCGGCAAAATTTCCTGTAAAACACTTGATTTTACAGGTGGAATCTAGTAGAATAGTTTTGCAATGCAATTCTGTATTAGCAGGACTGTTGTAACCAATATCAAAACCTAATTTAAGGGAGGATATTCCAATGGCTGAAAAGGCAAAGTTCGACCGTTCTAAGCCGCATGTTAACATCGGCACCATCGGTCACGTTGACCACGGCAAGACCACTCTGACCGCTGCTATCACCAAGTACCTGGCTCTGAAGGGTGACGCAGACTTCATGGACTACGCCAACATCGATAAGGCTCCTGAGGAGCGTGCTCGTGGCATCACGATCAACTCCGCTCACGTTGAGTATCAGACCGACGCTCGTCACTATGCTCACGTTGACTGCCCGGGCCATGCTGACTACGTCAAGAACATGATCACTGGTGCTGCTCAGATGGACGGCGCTATCCTGGTCGTTGCTGCTACCGACGGTCCCATGCCCCAGACCCGTGAGCACATCCTGCTGGCTCGTCAGGTCGGCGTGCCCTATATCGTTGTCTTCATGAACAAGTGCGATATGGTCGATGACGAAGAGCTGCTGGATCTGGTCGAGATGGAGATCCGTGAGCTGCTGTCCGAGTACGACTTCCCGGGCGACGACACCCCGATCATTCGTGGTTCCGCTCTGAAGGCTCTGGAGTCTGACTCTAAGGATCCCGATGCTCCCGAGTATGCTTGCATCAAGGAGCTGATGGACGCTGTCGATACCTATATCCCCAACCCCGATCGTGAGGAGGACAAGCCCTTCCTGATGCCCATCGAGGATGTCATGACCATCTCTGGCCGTGGTACTGTTGCTACCGGTCGTGTTGAGCGTGGTATGGCCAAGGTTGGCGATGCAATGGAGATCGTCGGCATCAAGCCCGATCGTCTAAGCACCACCATCACCGGTCTGGAAATGTTCCGTAAGTCTCTGGACTTCGCTGAGGCTGGCGATAACATCGGCGCTCTGCTGCGTGGTGTTGACCGTACCCAGATCGAGCGTGGCCAGGTTCTGGCTAAGCCCGGTTCTGTCCATCCCCACAAGGTCTTCGAGTCCCAGGTCTACGTTCTGACCAAGGACGAAGGCGGCCGTCACACCCCGTTCTTCTCCAACTATCGTCCTCAGTTCTACTTCCGTACCACCGACGTGACCGGCATCATCACCCTGCCGGAAGGCACCGAGATGTGCATGCCTGGCGATAACGTCATGATGCACGTTGAGCTGCTGACCCCCGTCGCTATGGAAGAGGGCCTGCGTTTCGCTATCCGTGAGGGTGGCCGTACCGTTGGTTCCGGCGTCGTCGGCAAGATTATTGAGTGATCATGTCCTTGAACGTCAGTTCTAAGGCGAACTAAGCACTTATAAAGACCTTCCCATTCCGGAGAGTGGGAAGGTCTTTTTGTTTGCATCCTCTGCCTTTCCCGACAGAGGATTTTTTGCGGCGCATAGCACAACTTTATGGTTTACAAAGATTGGTTGTCGTGGTATACTGGCGATGAAAGAACAAGCAGCACTGGAACTTGGTTTGGGCCGACGTGAGCTGTCGGACACACTGACGAAGGAGCTGCTGGACAGGCAGAGGAGGTCAGCGACGATGGCGTTTGATTATAAGAAGGAATATAAGGCACTCTACCAACCACCTCGTGAGCCGCAGTTTGTCACCGTGCCAGCCATGACCTTTGCCGCAGTGCGGGGGCAGGGCGACCCCAACGACCCTACAGGCGAGTACAAAGCAGCCATCGAGCTGCTGTATGGCCTGCTCTACACCATCAAGATGAGCAAGAAGAGCAGTCACCGGGTGGACGGTTACTTTGACTTCGTAGTGCCTCCGCTGGAAGGGCTGTGGGAACAGACGGGAACCGGGAAGGAAAGCTTCCACTGGATATCCATGCTCCGCCTGCCGGAGTTCGTGACCCGGGAAGAGTTCGACTGGGCGGTCCGGGAAGCGACAGCCAAAAAGAAAAAGGATTTCTCCAAGGTCGAGTTCTTCACCTACGATGAGGGCCTCTGTGTCCAGTGTATGCACCTCGGCTCTTACGACGACGAGCCGGAGACTCTGGCCCGGATGAATGCCTTTGCGGCAGAGCAGGGCTATGCGGTGGACTTCTCTGAGACGCGCTTTCACCACGAGCTCTATCTCTCCGACCCCAACCGCACCGCACCGGAAAAGCGGAAGACCATCCTGCGACACCCGCTCAAATCAAGCTTGTAATCCAGCCCCAGGCCGCTATAATAGAAGAAAGAAAAAAGTCGCTGTCTGGCGGCGGAAAACGAGGAATGGATATGAAGCTTCCCGAGAAGAAACAGCGCTGGGTCTATCATGCAGAGGCTCTTCCGCAGACGGCAGGCGAGGGCGTCACCCGCCGGGTGCTGGCCTACACCGACGGCCTGATGTGTGTGGAGAACACCTTCGAAAAGGGGGCCGTGGGCGCACTGCATCACCACCCCCACACCCAGATCACCTATGTGGTGTCGGGTGCGTTCGATTTCACGGTGGACGGCGTGACCCACACTGTGAGGGCAGGGGATACCATCCTGAAAGAGGACGGCGTGGAGCACGGCTGCGTCTGCACCGAGGCCGGCATCCTGCTGGACATCTTCACCCCCATGCGGGAGGATTTTGTCTAAAATAAAATGAGCCGCAGCCCATCCCCCCGGGGAAAGGTGGCGGCTCGTTTTTATGCACTGAAACTCAGGCGGCAGTGGAAGAAGCGGCCTCGGAGGAAGCAGCCTCAGAAGATGCGGCCTCGCTGGAAACCTCAGAAGCAGCCTCAGAGCTCACCTCAGAAGCAGCCTGAGAGGAAGCAGAGTTCTCCTCGGCCACGGCAGAGGTGGAAGCAGCCTCGGACTGAGCGGCAGCAGAAGCAGCCTCAGAGGTAGAAGCAGCAGTAGAAGAAGAGCTGCCGCAGGCAGTCATGCTGACAGCCAGGACCAGAGCAGCAACGGTAACACAAACATTCTTGAGTTTCATATCGAAAATCTCCTTACTTTTAAAAAACAGTTTCGCGGAAGGCTGTACAGGTGAAACCTTTCCGCAAAAAGATATTCTAGTCCGTTTTCGAAAAAAATCAAGCCCTTTTTTAACAAAGATTCTATTTACCGAAGAGATTCTACACTTTTGTTATAACTTATCACCAAAAGTCAAGGATTTTTGACGTGCAAAAACGAAACACTCCGGGCTTTTCCGGAAGAGAAAAGCGTGGTATAATATCGCTGACGCGATATTATAGTTTTTATGCGCAGCGCCTCGCTGCTTGCTCCTGCGGAGCTGCGCGGCAACCGGCTTTGGATGCACCATTATACCATTTCACTGCGTTCATGGTATAATGGGACCTATAAAAGAGAACGATGGCAGGTCTGGTTACAAAGCAGCAGAAATGGATCCCGCAAATCATGCGGATGATATTGAGGTGGAACGATATGGACATCAAAAAAGTGGCAGTTCTGGGAGCTGGTGCGGTCGGCTCCTACGTGACCTGGGGGCTTTCGGCCCGCAGGGACATCGAGCTTGGCGTGGTGGCCGATGGTCCGCGCGGCGAGCGTCTGGCAAAAGATGGCTGTGCCATCAACGGCAAAATCTACCGTCCGGCGGTCTGGACGCCGCAGGAGGCGCATGACGCCGACCTTCTCATCGTCTGCCTAAAATACGGCGCACTGCCCGGCGCACTGGACAGCATCAAAGCCGTCACCGGCCCCCATACCACCATCATGAGCCTGATGAACGGCGTGGACAGCGAGGACATCATTGCCTCTGCCGTGGGTGGGGAGCATCTGCTTTACTCCCTCATCAAAGTGGCGTCCCACAAGGAGGCGGACGGCTTCCATTTTGACCCGGAGACCACCGTTGGCATCATCTTCGGCGAGAAGGAGCCGCCCTGCGACAGCCCCCGCGTCAAGGCCGTAGAGGCCCTGTTCGGCGGCACAGAGCTGCACTTCCGGGCCACCGACTGCATCCGGGAAGAGATGTGGAGCAAGTTCCGCCTCAACGTCTGCAACAACCTGCCCCAGGCCATCCTCGGCGCAGGCGTAGGCTGCTACCGTGACAGCGTCCATATGAAGGCCATCAGCGACGGTCTCCGCCGTGAGCTGGAAGCCATTGCCGCAGCCAAAGGCATTGACATGCAGAAGGTGGATGCCGTGTCCGGCAAGGGCTGCGCCGTCAAGCCCTCGGCCCGCTACTCGACGCTGCAAGACCTCGACGCCGGACGCCATACCGAAATCGATATGTTCTCAGGTGCGCTCATCCGGATGGGCAAAGAGCTGGGCATCCCGACGCCCTACAATGAGTTTGCTTATCACATGATAAAAGCGCTGGAAGAAAAGAACGACGGTAAGTTTGATTATACCGGCCCGAATCAGGAAATGACATGGGCAAGATAACGGAGGAAATGCCGATGAATATTACGGTCTATCTGGGGGCCAACGAGGGCAGCGACCCGGCCCTGAAACAGGCGGTGGAGGAACTGGGCCGCTGGATCGGCGAGAGCGGGAACGCGCTGGTCTACGGCGGCTCCCGCAGCGGCCTGATGGGCCAGCTTGCCCAGAGC
>OGRL01002096.1_pt1 | contig 13800 bp, 10 predicted proteins | sample 1553481 | NCBI WGS metagenome assembly OGRL01 (sample SAMEA2580036, study PRJEB22360) | human gut metagenome
GAGTATCTATGAATATTGACAAAGAAGTAAACATGAAATTATTCCAACAACAACAGGAGCAAAGCCGCCATCTGGACTACGAGAAAGAATTTGGCATCTACAAAGCAATCGCCAATGGCAACATGGAGGAGGTAAAAGCCCGTCATAAAGAATACGAGGAACACAAAGGCTACACAACCGGTAATGACAAAAATGGTGTGTTATCTGCCGATCCATTACAGAATGCCAAGTATCACTTTGTAATCCTTGCAGCCATGACAAGCCGCTTCTGTGCACAGTATGGTCTTCCACGCGAGATTGCTTACAGCATGAGCGACATATTTATCCAGCGCATGGACGTGTGCAAGAAAAAGGAAGAAGTTGACAAGATTCAGACTGAAATGATCATGAGCTATACAAAAGCAATGCAGGACAACCGCAGCAAAGGTATCTATTCCAAGCAGATTGTCAAATGTGTCGACTATATTCAGGCAAACCTGCAACAGGAGCTTCGCTTAGAAAGCATCGCAGAATACCTGAATATGAATCCGACGTATCTCTCCCGTTTGTTCAAAAAGGAAATGGATGTGTCCATCTCCGCTTACATCAAGACCGAGCGTTTGAAAACTGCGGCACATCTGTTGCAATATAGTAATTATTCCATCTCTGAAATTTCAGAGTACTTAAACTTCTCCTCCCAGAGCCATTTTACAAGCTCTTTCCAGGAGTTATATGGACTCACACCGAAGAAGTACCGGGATTTACATACAAGCTGTGAATCTCCGGATCTGGAAGAATACGAATCGTAACAGCTATGATTGCGCAGCAATCTGTGCAACCAGATCTTCCAGATACATCCACCGGTCCATCTTTTCAGCCAGCGTTTGTTCGAGTTGTTCCTGCTCTTCATAGAGCCGTTGCAGTTCGGAGGAATTGCTGGCATTTTTTTCCATTGCAATTTTATTCTCTTCTATCCTCTGCTCCAATGTCGCAATATCATCTTCAATCGTATCATATTCCCGCTGTTCCTGATACGAAAGCTTCAGCTTCTTCGTGCGCGGTTTTTCTTTCCAGTTATCCGACTTTCCTGTCTTCGATTCAACCGTCTCTGTCTTCGCTCCCGCAGATTTCTCTGCCGCCTGTTGTTCATACAGAACCCGTGTCTCGTAATCGGTGTAACCACCCTCGCTCTGCCAGAGTGTTCCGTCCGGGCGGAATGCGAAGATGCGGCGTACTACACGATCTAAGAAATAGCGGTCATGGCTGACTGCAACAACGATTCCCTGGAACGAATCCAGATAATCTTCCAATATCGTAAGTGTCGTGATGTCCAGATCATTCGTCGGCTCATCCAATATAAGGACATTCGGTGCAGACATCAAAACCTTGCACAGATACAACCGTCTGCGCTCACCACCCGATAATTTTCCGATCAGGCCATACTGGTCTTCGCCACGGAACAAGAACCGCTCCAGCAGTCTTGCCGCAGTAATCTTTCCTTCGTCTGTCTCTACATATTCCGCCACATCGCGGATGTAATCGATCACACGCTGGTTCGGGTCCATATCCTTGCCAAGCTGGATTTCCTGTGCGAAATAGCCAATTTTCACTGTCGGACCAATCACAACACTTCCGCTGTCTGGCTCTAAAATCCCCTGCATGATCTTAAGCAGCGTACTCTTGCCACAGCCATTTCGACCAACGATTCCAATCCGGTCATCCTTTAAGAAATGATATGTAAAATCATGAATGATCGTCTTTCCGTCAAAACTTTTTTCAATATGGTCAAGCTCCACCGTTGTCCGTCCAAGACGTGAGGAAACAGAACCGATCTCTACCTGTGCATCCTTCACTGGTGCGGATTTGCCTTTCATCTCCTCGTAACGTTCCAGTCTTGCCTTCTGTTTTGTTGAACGCGCTCTGGCTCCACGCTTTACCCATTCAAGCTCCACACGCAGAATCGACTGCCGTTTGCGTTCCTGTGCATCTAAGATATCCTCACGGAGCGTCTTTCCCTCCAAAAATCCAGAATAGTTTGTTGCATACGAATAGATCTGTCCTTTATCCACTTCGATGATCCGGTTCGCCACGCTGTCAAGAAAATATCGGTCATGGGTTACCATAATGATCGAGCCTTTGTATGCGCGCAGTTCGTCCTCTAACCAGGTTGACATCTCACTGTCCAGATGGTTGGTCGGCTCGTCCAACAGTAATATATCTGCTTTCGCTAGTAATGCCGATACGAGTGCCAGACGTTTGCGCTGTCCACCGGATAAGTGTCCACATGTCTCTTCAAAATCCGTAATGCCAAGCTTCGTCATCATCGTTTTGGCTTCGCTCTCGACCGTCCAGTGGTTTTCCTCTGTGGCATGTCCCCGCACCACTGCCTGCAGCACGGTATCTGTCGGTTCAAATTCCGGTGTCTGTGGCAGATATTGTACTGTATAATGATTTGCCAGTATCACGTTTCCAGAATCTGGTTTCTCTATGCCTGCAATGATCTTCAGAAGGGTGGATTTGCCTGTGCCGTTAATTCCGATGATTCCGGCTTTTTCGCCTTCCTGTAAAAAGAAGGACGCTTTATCAAAGAGCTTGCGCTCGCCATATGCTTTTGTGATTTCATCGACGGTTACGATGTTCATTTTGAATGCTCCTATCATCTATCCAGATTTGGACGCGATTGCCATTCTTCGCAGACACGCTTCCGCTCGGTTCATCACGCAGTGGTACTAAATTCACGACAAACAAGTTTGCCGTTCATTAAGTACCAGCGTGCTTCAACGGTCTGCTTAAGAATTGGCAATCGTGTCCAAATCCATATACATTTTTGATGGGATATCTACGACCTTATCCCTATATAATCTCATTCGTAGTCAGGCAAATTCAGTAACTTTAGACTCAAGTCTATTAGTTCCTGCCTTCCGGATGAATTCATAATCCGCACCTTGCCTTTGTGGTCGTCAGTGCGCAGCAGGCCTTGTACTTTGAGGCGGCGCATGAGTTCGCGGGAGGTTCCAAGGCTGCCATCGATCAGATGGATGTCACGGTCCCCAAGGAAATGGCGGAGTTCTTTTTTCAGGAACGGATAGTGCGTACAGCCAAGAACGATGGATTCTGTGTCGTCGGTCAGGACTGGTGATAGCTTTTCTGCGAAATAATCGTCCAATTCCTGTCCATCCAGATCGCCATGCTCGACGAACTCCATCAATCCGTCACACTGGACTGGAACGATATCTGCCTGCTCCCGATACTTTGCCAAAAGGTTCTGAAACTTCTCCTGTTTGAGTGTCATCGGGGTTGCCATCACTAAGATTCTGCCTCCATGACTTTCCGTCACGGCTGGTTTCACGGCTGGTTCGATTCCCACGATTGGAAGCTCCGGATATGTATTTCGCAGCAAACGTACGGCTGCGCTTGTCGCTGTGTTGCAGGCAACTGCTAATCCTTTGATTCCCATATCCAGCAGTTTTTCTACCACTGCAAATGTCAAATCCCGGATTTCCGCCTGCGGCTTTACACCATAGGGTGCATGCAGGGAATCTCCATAATATATAAAATCTTCCTTCGGCATCAATTTTATGGCTTCGCGCAGGACGCTTAATCCGCCAAGCCCCGAATCCATAAATCCGATTGGGAGTTTTTGTTTTTCCTGTAATTTGTCTGTTTCTGACATGTTATAACCTTCTTGTCATATTTAATGTTGCGACACGAAGCGTGATGGTTTACGCACGCTTTATTCATTTGCATTGCCACGCCCATTCTACCACAGATACCTATACTTGTACAAACGAAAAATCGCAAGGCATATATGGATCAGTCCTTACGCCTTGCGATTTTATCAATATTTGCAGGCAATGAGCTTCTGAGTCAAAAGATATAGCTTACGTTGATTGCCCTAAAATGTACAATTGCTTTTTATTTGGTTGTATCCGTGCTGCGGATCTTATCCCTTACCGGGAATATCATGGATGGCGATACCGAAAGCTCATCAATTCCCATCTTCAGGAAGGTTTCTGTGAGAGTTGTATCGGCTCCAAGCTCGCCGCAGATTCCGACCCAGCAGCCTTCCTTATGTCCATTGTCGATCACCATCTGAATCATACGTAAGATTGCAGGATGGTGGGAATCGTAGAAATCATCCAGTTTCGGATTCTGACGGTCAATCGCCAGCGTATACTGTGTCAGATCGTTCGTTCCGATGCTGAAGAAATCAACTTCTTTCGCAAGCTCTGCACTCATCATAACTGCGGCCGGTGTCTCGATCATGATACCCTGCTCGACATCTCCATACGGAAGTCCCTGTGCATCTAACTCGGCTTTCACTTCGTCCACGATTGCATGAATCTTCTGCACCTCTGCCACGGAAATGATCATCGGATACATGACACCGATATTTCCATAATAGCTTGCACGGAAGATTGCGCGAAGCTGTGTCTTGAAGATTTCCGGCTGTGTCAGGCAGATACGGATTGCACGATAGCCCATTGCCGGGTTATCTTCCTTATCCAGATTGAAATAATCCACCTGCTTATCTGCACCGATATCCAGTGTACGGATAATGACTTTCTTGCCTGCCATATTCTCCGCAACTGTTTTATATGCCTGAAACTGTTCTTCTTCTGTTGGAAATGTATTGCTCTCTAAATACAGGAACTCGCTTCGGAAAAGTCCGATGCCCTCTGCATCATTCTGCAGGGCAGATGCCACATCCGCAACACCACCGATGTTCGCGTACAGCTTGATTTTCTTTCCATCGAGTGTGATATTTTCCTTGCCCTTCAGTTCCTGCAGCAAGCGTTTCTTCTCTTCGGCTTCCTGCTTCTTACTCTCGTATTCTTTCACAACATCATCGGTTGGCTCTACATAGACACTGCCATTGTAACCATCGACAATTGCGAATTTGCCGTCGACATTTTCCTCGAATTTAACACCGATCAGTGCCGGAATATTCATCGTCCGCGCCAGAATCGCTGTATGGGAATTCGTTGAACCATGTCTTGTCACAAACGCAAGCACCTTCGACTTGTCAAGCTGCACCGTCTCACTCGGTGCCAGATCATCTGCCAGCAGAATCACCGGTTCGTCACCATCTAATACACTATCTTTCTTTCCCTGCAGAATCTTCACAACGCGATTGGAAATATCTTTTACATCCGCGGCACGTGCTTTCATATAATCATCGTCCATCGCCGCGAACATGTTCGAGAAATTATCACCTGTCGTTGCAACCGCATACTCGGCATTGATTCCCTGATTCTCGATCATGTGTGTGATTGCTTCCACATAATCAAGATCATCCAACATCATCTGATGTACATCAAATATCATCGCATTGACTTCTCCGACTTCCACCAGTGCTTTTTCGTAGAGTGCCTGTAACTGCTCCTTTGCGGTTTCCTTTGCCTCTTCAAATCGTTTTATTTCTGCGGCTGTGTCCTCGATCTTTACACGTTTGACAGTACTTTCATCCTTGTTATATACGGAGATCCGACCGATTGCAATTCCGCCAAATACACTTTTTCCTTTTAATTCCTGCATACTCTCACCCGGCTGTATAAGACCTTCCCTTTCTTCGTACATCAATTACAGATTCTCGTTCATAAATGCGGAGAGTGCTGCGATTGCCTCATCTTCCTGTTCACCGTCTGCCTGCAGGATCACTTCCTGTCCCTGCTTTGCGCCAAGGCTCATAACGCCCATGATACGCTTTGCGTCAACGCTTCTTCCGTCCTTTGCGATCGTTACCTTGCAAGGATAAGCGGCTGCGAGCTTTACAAGCTGTCCGGCTGGTCTTGCGTGGATTCCCTGTGCATCTGTGATTACATAACTAAACTCTTTCATAATTTTATTCTCCTTTTCTTTTATGGTTATTCCAACATCTATGTTTTCTTTTCGAGTTGCGTATACTACACATTCTACGCAGACGCGCTCTCGCTCACTTCCACACGCAGCGGACACTAAATTCACGTCAAACACGTTTGCCGTTCATTAAGTGCCGGCGTGTTCCAATGGTCTGCTTTAGAATTGTGTAGTGTCCCGCAACTCTATCTACAATATTGGATTTTGCAATCCTATATAAAAATTATATGGTATAAAATCCTTCGGTCGTGTGACCTTGTATTATGCGACTACTTTCTTCTTTAATACTCCGAGCAGGAGTGCGGAAATGATACTTCCGACTACCAGTGCGAGAAGATACATTGCGGCGTGTCCAACAACCGGGAATACGAAGATTCCACCGTGAGGCGCCATCAGTGTACAGTTAAACGCTGCGGAAAGTCCACCAGCGACACCTGCACCAACCACACATGCCGGAATGACATGTAACGGATCGGCTGCGGCGAATGGGATTGCACCCTCTGTGATGAAGGAAAGTCCCATAACGAAGTTTGTAGGACCTGCCTTGCGTTCCTGCTCTGTAAACTTGTTCTTGAACAATAAGGATGCGATTGCAATTGCGATTGGAGGAACCATACCTCCGATCATAACCGCTGCCATGATATCATAATTTCCGGCTGCAATCTGCGCGGTACCGAATACATACGCTGCCTTGTTGACCGGGCCACCCATATCGACTGCCATCATCGCGCCGAGCAATGCTCCAAGCAGGATAATATTTGCGCCACTCATGTTCTTCAAGCCATTGTTCAAGGCTGTATTGATAAATCCGACAACCGGTTCAATCACATACACCATACCTGCTCCGGTAATCAGCAATCCAAAGACCGGGATCAGCAGGATCGGCACCATTCCTTCCAGTGCAGAAGGAAGCTTCGAGAAAATCTTCTTCAGCAGCAATACAACATAGCCTGCTATAAATCCGGCAGCCAGTGCGCCGAGGAATCCGGACTTTCCATTTGCTGCAATGGCACCACCTAAGAAGCCAAGTGCAAGTCCCGGACGGTCCGCGATACTCATTGCGATAAATCCGGCGAGGATCGGCAGCATAAAACTAAATGCCACGCCACCAACCTGAGCCTTCAAGAAATAAGCAACCGGCGTCAATGTGCCGAAGTTACTCTTTACATCCGCAACAGAACCATACTTGTCAATCAGATACTGCGGAACGTGGTTTAAGTCAACGAGCAATCCATCAATCAGGAATGCAAGCGCGATCAGAATACCACCGCCAACGACAAATGGTAACATATGCGATACACCGTTCATCAGATGCTTATAAATCTGGTGTCCGACACTTTCTTTGCCCTCGGTCTCTTTGCTTTCGGCTGCATCACCGCCTGCTTCATAGACAGCTGCTTTGCCTTCGGCTGCTCGTGTCAGTAATTGTTCTGCCTTATTGATACCATCTGCCACCTTGCAGATGATCACCTTCTTGCCGTGGAAACGATCCATCGGCACCTGCGTATCTGCAGCTACGATGATCGCATCTGCTTCTTTGATTTCTTCTGCAGTCAATACATTCTTAGCTCCGCCGGAACCTCTGGTTTCTACCTTGATTGCGTAGCCCAGCTCCTTTGCTTTCTTCTCCAATGCTTCGGCAGCCATATAAGTATGTGCGATTCCGGTCGGGCATCCCGTTACTGCTAAAATCTTCTTTGTTGCTTCTGAGATAGTCGGAATCTCTTCCTGCTTGGCATCACCATTTTCCGCCTTGTCAATGATACTTAAGAATTCATCTACTGTCTTCGCGGATTTCAATGCATTCGTGAAATCCTCGTCCATAAGAAGCACGGATAATTTGCTCAGTACATCGAGATGTACATTGTCTGCGGTATCCGGTGCTGCGATCAGGAACAGCAGATGTACCGGCTCGCCATCCAACGAATCGAAATCAACACCATCCGGAATCACCATCGCTGCAAGTCCTGCCTGCTTCACCGCAGCGGACTTACAATGCGGAATCGCGATTCCTTCTCCGATTCCGGTTGTTCCTTCTTCCTCTCGTGCATACACACCTTTCTTGTATGTTTCCACATCGGCAATCTTACCGCTTTCTGCCATCAAAGCAACTGCACGATCCAATGTCTCTTCCTTTGAGCTTACCTTAGCGCCAAGGTAAATGCTCTTCCTGTCTAACAAATCTGTAATTTGCATACGCAACCCCTCCTTTATCATTTTTTGCCGAAGGTCTTTACATACAAGCCTTCGACTTCTTCCTTCGTTGCAAGCTCTTCCGAAAATGCACTCGCACTTCCGGTACATACACCCATTTCAAATGCGTTTCTATAAGCATCTGCTCCGCCATCTGTAATCAGATATCCGGCAATAAATCCGGCGACCATCGAATCTCCGGCACCGACGGAATTTTTCACTGTGCCCTTTGGAGCCTCTGCCCGGTACTCACTTCCGTCCTCCGCAAGTAATACCGCGCCATCCCCTGCCATGGATACAAGCACATTTCTGGCTCCCTGCTCCTGCAGCTTCTTCGCATATTTGCATACATCGTCTTTGTCTTTGATCTCCACACCGAAGATCTCGCCGAGTTCGAAATTATTCGGTTTGATCATAAACGGCTTATATGGAAGCACATTCACCAGAAGATCTCTTGTCGCATCTACGACGATCTTCAACTTCTTGTCCTGCAGACGTTTCATGATATCCATATAGGCGGACTGCGGCATGCTCTCCGGAATCGAACCTGCCAGCACAAGGATATCGCCCCCCTGCAAGGTCTCTAACTTCTGATATAGCTGTTCCAATGCATCCGCGGAAATCTTCGGTCCCTGTCCATTGATTTCGGTTTCCTCCTTCGCGCGAATCTTGACATTGATCCGTGTCATGCCTGCATCTAACTCAATAAAATCGCTTTCCACACCTTTTGCCTTCAACATGGATTTCAAAACCTCTCCGGTAAATCCGGCCGTAAATCCAAGTGCCTGATTCTCGAATCCAAGATTCTTCAATACCATAGATACATTGATTCCTTTTCCACCCGGCAGAATCTTCTCGCCGCTGGTACGGTTGACATATCCAAGATTCACACAATCCAGATCCTGCACATAGTCGAGAGACGGATTAAATGAAACAGTGTAAATCATACGCTCACCTCCGTGATATTCTTCATTCCTCTGTACTCATTATTTTCAATCTTCGTTGTAATTATCCTTGCAGACTTGAATTCCGCAAAACTTATCGAACAAATCTCGCCGAATTTGCTGCTGTCACACAGCACATAGCGCTCCTTCGTCTTCTGCATGGATTTCTTCTTCACCATTGCTTCTTTGACATCCGGTGTTGTAAATCCGTTGCCTTTCGTCACGCCGTTCGCACCCCAGAAGCCTTTCGTGAAGTTATATTTATCCAAGGAGATAATTGCTTCTTCTCCAACGATCGCTTCTGTGACCGGCTTGAACTCACCGCCAAGGATATATGTCGTATAGCCTTTCTGTGACAAATGCTTTGCATGTGCAAATGAGTTTGTGACGAATATCACATTCTTCGCTGTGATATAGTCAATCATCAGCTCGGTTGTCGTTCCGGCATCCATATACACCACATCCTGATCCTTGATCAATGCTGCCGCATATCTGGCAATCTCAATCTTTTCTTCCCGGTTGATCTCCTTCCGGTATTCCACCGCATCGTCCTTCACATGGAAGCTTCCGCCGATTGCCATCGCACCGCCATGTACCTTCACCAGTCTGCCTTCCTTATCCAGTGCGTTCAGATCCCGCCGGATCGTGGACTCGGAAATATCAAGAAGCTGCATCAGTTCCTGTACGGAAACGCTGTGTCTTTGTTCTACTGCTGCAAGTATCGCCTGCTGTCTTTCTTCTCCTAACATGTTTCTCCTTTCCGTCAAAATCGTTCATTTTGTTTCATTTTCGTTCAACTTTTCTATATAGTAACGCCATTTTCCGTCATTGTCAATCATTTTCTTTCATTTTTCTCCAATTTTCAGTCAATTTTCCAATCAAATTCCGTCAAAAGTCACATACCATGTAATATGCCCAAATTACCGGCATAAAAAACAGGACAGCTGACTGTAAATCAACTGTCCTACATGCATTTATACTGTGTTGTTATTACGCCATCTGCGTCTGAAACAGCGTATCGATCTCTTCTTTCGTTGCAAGCTCCTCGGAAAATGCACTGGCACTTCCGGCACAGATACCAAGCTTCAACGCATACTCATAATCGTCACGCTCGATATAACCTGCCAGGAATCCGGCAAGCATCGAATCACCGGCACCGACAGAGTTCTTCACCTGTCCCTTCGGTGCGGCTGCGCGAATCACTCTGCCATCCTCTGTCACAAGGACTGCACCCTGATACGACATGGAGACGAGCACATTTCTCGCGCCACGCTCCTGCAGCTGCTTCGCATACACCTCTGCCTGATCCATCGTTGTTACTTCCACACCGAACAGGTTTCCAAGCTCGGTACGGTTTGGCTTAATCAAAAATGGGTGATACGGAAGAACATTCGTGAGCAGTTCTCCGGTCGCATCCACGATAATCTTGTTGTTATTATATTGCAGCATCTGCATGATATCCATATACGTTGTCTTGGACATACAGTCTGGCAGGCTGCCTGCAAGTACCAGATAATCATCCTGATCCAGATATCCAAGCTTCTCATAGAGCTCTGCGATATCCTCGCTCTTGATCGCCGGTCCCTGTCCGTTTACCTCGGTCTCATCGCCGCAGCGCATCTTGACATTGATACGCGTCAGTCCATTTGCAATATCAATAAAATCCGCGTTCATATCACGCTGCATCAACAGCGCTTTCAAAGCTTCCCCGGTAAATCCCGATGTAAAACAGATTGCCCGGTTATCGATACCGAGATTCTGCAGTACGATGGATACGTTGATGCCCTTGCCGCCCGGCAGAATCTTCTCACCTGTCGTACGATTCACCTGGTTGCGTTCGAATTCCGTCAAATCCAGAATATAATCCAGCGACGGGTTAAATGTAACTGTATATATCATATTTTCCCCTTTCTCTCTATGCGTAGATCCCGAACCAATACATTAATTTTATAATACCCTATTCCCCGCGTGATTGTAAATGTTTTTTTATCTATACATTCCGGGAATTCCTATACGCTTTTGTCACTCCTTTACGGACAGTATAATTACCATCACTAAAATACATGCCATACCTACCAGATCCATCGTCGTCATGACCGTTCCAAGCCACAACACGGAAAAAAGTGTTGCCGAAACCGGTTCCACGCTGGAGATCATGCTGGCACGCACCGGGCCGATGTCATATACTCCCTGCAGGAATAACAAAAACGACATCATCGTTCCGATCAAAACCATCGCCGCAACTGCTAATATTCCATGGAAATCGAGATGCACCGGAATCGTCCATACCTTGACGATACAGCTATATACCACGCCACAGATCAGCATGCCATAGCCAACGACCGGCTGACTGCCCCATTTTTTTAGCATCCGCTCCGGAAGCAGGGTATACATGCAGAACCCAAACGCCGCAAGCAATCCCCACTTCAGTCCCTCTTTCGAGATACTCATCTGATGGATATTTCCATGCGTTGCGATGAGAAATGTACCGCCAACCGCCAGAAGCACCGCCACGATCTCGCGAAACTTCGGCGGACGCAATCTGCGTACACAGGATATGATCAGCACCATCACCGGTGCCAGATACTGCAGTGCCGTTGCAATCCCGGCGTTCGTATGATGAATCGCCTCTAAATATGCATACTGGCACAGACCCACGCCGAAAATCGCAAACAGGATGATTCCGAAGAAATCCCGTGTCGATTTGAATATATCAAATGCCGCTTTTCGCTCGCGGATAATATATGCAATTGTGAGGATCACACCGGTGACAAGCATGCGCATACAGGAAAGCCATGCCGTGTTGATGTTGTAGTGCGAAAATAAAAACTGTCCGCAGGCACCCGAAAATCCCCACGAGATTGCGCCAACCAGTACGCACAGCACACCGCGCAGCTGATTCCCATGTGTACCCTCATCATAATTTCTTCGTTTACTCATTGCTGATTTACCAGAACAGCTTTGATCTCGTCCACATTCGCATATCCGTTTTTCTCCATGATATACTTCAAAGCCTCCTGTATATCCTCCTCTGTCAGGATAATCTGCTTGCTCTCCTCTGTGACGACCGTACAGCCGCCCTTCATATCACAGCATCTGCCACTACAATTATTCTTCTGTATATTTTTCCGGCTGATCGCACCGATTTCCTCGAGCGTATTGATCATGCGGTACACGGTCGCAATTCCAATGCTGTTGTCTCGCTTATGCGCCAGAAAATAAACTTCCTTACAACAAGTATATTCTTCATTTGCAATAATGTCGACGATCAGCTTGCGCTGCTCTGTCAGACGATATCCATGTTCCTTGAGTGACGCAAGAATCTCTTCCTTACTGCTTGCTACCTGTCCGATTGGTTCCTGATCGTTCATTCTGTCACCTCTTTCGCTTCTATTTCATTCTTTTTATTTGCGCTCTTTAATTTTTTGACGGTACTCTGGTACAAGATTACAGATAATGTCGTTCCGATCGTCCACCCGACCGGCCATGCAAGCCAGATTCCGGTGCTGCCCCATTCCCTTGAGAAAAGCGCGGCTAAGATCACACGCAGAAACAGATCCAGAAATGTTGTAACCATAAACTGCTTCATTGCTCCAACGCCCCGCAGGACACCGTCCGTAATCAGCTTGACCGACACCACAAAATAAAATGGTGCTAATATATGCAAGAATTCAACACCGACCTTCTTCGCCTCGATACTGTTTTCATCCATGAAAAGCTGCACCAGACTGCCGCTGCACATAAGATACAATATTACAACCGGCACGCATGTAAGAAAGATCAGCTTCAGTGCTGCCTTGCAGCCCTGACTGATTCGTTCAATCTTCTGTGCACCAAGATTCTGTGCCGCAAAATTCGAGACGCCGTTTCCAAGCATCGTAAATGTCGTGATGACCATGTTATTGAGCTTCACGGCTGCCGCATATCCTGCGATCACGTCTGAGCCGAAGCTGTTGATGATACTCTGGATGATGATATTTCCGATTGACACGAAGCCCTGCTGCAGGGTACTTGGTATCGCGATCTTCAGCATCTTACTGAAGATTTCTCCGGAGAATACCTGCACCTTCTGATGTCCTTCGTGTTCATCCTTGATCTTACGCAGCCGGAGCAGCACAACGATCACGGACAGGATACAGCTTACGCCCTGGCAGATAAATGTCGCCCACGCGACACCCCTGCCACGCCCATATGAAAGCTCTTTACAAACAGGATATCTACAAATACGTTCGATACCGATGAAAAAGCTAAGAATATAAACGGTGTTTTCGAGTCTCCGAGTGCCGAGAATATACCGGTTGCAATGTTATAGAAGAACAAAAATACAAGTCCGCCGGTATACACGTCCAGATACAGTTTGGAATCTGCAAATATATCTGCCGGTGTGTGTATCAGATGCAGCAATGCGCCGCCCGCAAAAAGTCCGGTCAGTGTCAGAATCAGACACAGCACCGCCGAATATATAAACGTCGTATAGACGGTCGTCTTCATCTTCCGGTAATTCTTCGCCCCGAAAAACTGCGCCGCAATGACGGAACACCCCATGTTGCAGCCAAATGCAAACGCCATATAAATCAATGTAATCTCATAAGAATTTCCCACGGCTGCAAGTGCATTTTTACCAACATATTTTCCTGCGACCAGACTGTCTGCAATGTTGTAAAGCTGCTGGAAAATGACGCTTCCAAGTAACGGAATGCAATACCTCCACAATACACGCTCCGGTTTCCCTACTGTTAAATCCTTATTCATCGTTGCCGCACCGTATGTCCGGTACGCCTCGCCTCCTTTTTACTCTGTTTCCGAATCATGGCAAACCTGATTA
>OGRL01002104.1_pt1 | contig 13776 bp, 10 predicted proteins | sample 1553481 | NCBI WGS metagenome assembly OGRL01 (sample SAMEA2580036, study PRJEB22360) | human gut metagenome
TACCGATCATATCGATAGCTTTTGTTCCTTCTGGAGCTTTTGCAAGCTCGTCCTCTGTAAGTGCTACCGGACGAATAACTGCATGTGGGCAAACGTATGCACAACGGTTACACTGGATACAGTTTTCTGACTGCCATACAGGAATATCTACTGCGATACCACGTTTCTCATATGCTGCACTACCTGATGGTGTAGATCCATCTGCATAGTCAGTAAATGTAGATACTGGCAGAGTATTTCCTTCCTGAGCATTAACCTTAGACTGGATGTTCTTAACGAATGCTACAACATCGTCTTTTCCACCCTTAACTTCTGGTGTGAATAATCCTTCGTCTTCACAAGATTTCCAAGATTCCGGAACTTCGATCTCAACTACCTGTTTAGCACCGGCATCGATAGCATCGTAGTTCATCTGTACGATCTTGTCACCTTTTCTTCCGTAAGTAGCTTTTGCAGCTTTCTTCATCAGATCGATTGCTTCTTCTTCCGGAATGATAGATGCCAGTTTGAAGAATGCTGACTGAAGGACTGTATTGATACGTCCGCCAAGTCCGATCTCTTTACCGATCTTGATACCATCAATTGTGTAGAACTTGATGTTGTGATCAGCGATGAATGCTTTTACCTGTCCTGGTAAATGTTTCTCAAGACCTTCCATGTCCCAAGAGCAGTTCAGAAGGAATGTTCCTCCGTCAACTAATTCCTGAACCATGTTGTATTTGTTTACATAAGATGGGTTGTGACATGCTACAAAGTTAGCCTTGTGAATCAGGTAAGTAGATTTGATTGGCTTCTTACCGAAACGCAGGTGAGACATTGTAACACCACCAGACTTCTTAGAGTCATAGTCGAAGTAAGCCTGTGCATACATGTCAGTATTGTCACCGATGATCTTGATAGAGTTCTTGTTAGCTCCTACAGTACCGTCAGCTCCAAGTCCCCAGAACTTACAGTTGATTGTTCCTTCTGGTGTTGTAACCAGTGGTGCACCAACTTCAAGTGAAAGATTTGTAACATCATCGTTGATACCGATTGTGAATCTTTCTTTGTCTGCGTTGTTGAATACTGCAACGATCTGTGCAGGTGTTGTATCTTTAGATCCTAATCCGTAACGTCCGCCGTTAACCGGTACTGCGTCGAACTTAGATCCCTTTAATGCAGAAACAACATCCAGGTATAATGGCTCTCCCTGAGCTCCTGGTTCTTTTGTTCTGTCAAGTACGTTGATGTATTTTACTGTGTCAGGAATTGCATCAATTAATGCCTGTGCACAGAATGGTCTGTAAAGACGAACCTTAACAACACCAACTTTTTCCCCAGCTGCTGTTAAGTAGTCGATTGTCTCTTCGATTGTGTCACATACAGAACCCATAGCGATGATAACTTTCTCTGCATCTGCTGCTCCGTAGTAGTTGAAGAGTTTGTAGTCCGTTCCGATCTTCTCGTTAACTTTATCCATGTACTCCTGTACGATAGCCGGCATAGCGTCGTAGTATGGGTTACATGCTTCTCTTGCCTGGAAGAAGATATCCGGGTTCTGAGCTGAACCTCTCTGGCATGGGTGATTTGGATTCAGTGCATGATTTCTGAATGCATCGATTGCGTCCATATCTACCAGATCTTTCAGATCTTCATAATCCCATGTCTCAATCTTCTGAATCTCGTGTGATGTACGGAATCCATCGAAGAAGTTGATGAATGGAAGTTTTCCTTTTAATGCTGCACAGTGTGCAACTGGTGTTAAGTCCATAACTTCCTGTACGCTGGATTCGCAAAGCATTGCTGCACCAGTCTGACGACAGGCGTAAACATCAGAGTGATCTCCGAAGATATTCAGTGCGTGGCTTGCAAGCGCACGAGCGGATACGTTAAATACTCCAGGAAGCTGTTCTCCTGCTACTTTATATAAGTTAGGAATCATTAACAGAAGTCCCTGTGATGCTGTAAATGTTGTTGTCAGAGCACCAGCAGAAAGAGATCCGTGTACTGCTCCTGCAGCACCAGCTTCTGACTGCATCTCTGTTACCTGAACAGTCTGTCCAAATATGTTCTTTCTTCCTTCTGTAGCCCATTCATCTACATGTTCCGGCATAACTGATGATGGTGTAATAGGGTAAATTGCTGCAACTTCTGTATATGCATATGAAGCATGAGCTGCGGCCTGGTTACCATCCATGGTCTTCATTTTTCTTGCCATTTTCGTTGTTCCTCCTTGATAATAGTACAAATCATATATTGACGTGTATGGTTTTATTATATCTCCTGTCTATGGAAAAGTCTAGTTATTCTCTTGGTTATTTTGTTCATTTTTAGGTACAAATGCGGATTCTTGTAGCATTTTGTCGGGCATATTTACTTATAAAATTACTGTTTAATACATGAAGCAGTCATTACCCGGACCTACATAAAACTTAGGAACTCTTTCCTGTTCAGATTCCGTCGGCAGGAAAGAGTTCCTAAGTTTTATTCCGTGGGTATTGCATGCTGTAATGATTAAACAGCAATTACCCTAAATATACAACCTTATCTTTCGGTTCTTCCGCAGGTTCCATATCGATCAGGTACAGTACCGGCTGTTTATTTCCAAAGGAACTTACTGCCTCGTACTCGAACCTTGCACGGATCTGCATCCAGGATTTTGCTTTTACATCGATCTTCTTTTCTGCTTTGCATGGATATCCGTAATAACGTACATCTTCCGCGCAGCATGTCATGATCTCTCTGACCGGAACGAACATATTGTCCGGCATTCCCTTCGGGCGGAAGATCTGTCCTTTGAAGTCGATTTCTTTATGCAGATATAATTCCGGATGATCATATGCATCCACATACCACACACCAAAATCAACATCATCCAGTACGATCTTGTCTCCTTTTACATCATATGGGAGATCTTCTTCGGATGGCTCGATGATCTTGCCTTGCATATCTTCGAAGATCAGCTGTGCCATCGGATTCTGTACCTTCAGTGCACGTCTGAATCCGGATCTGTTAACACCATCTGCACATCTGTTAACAACGATCAGCTCAGACTCTGTGAGCTGTTCCATCAGCATATTTCTCATATTCATCAGATACATATCCAGTGTTGTACCATTTACGGTAGAGTATACTCCCTGAAGTTCGAAACTTCTCGGGTATCTGATTGAAAGCAGATCCTCCAGCTTCCACATTCCATTGTACTCGATGATAATCTGTGCCGGATGATAGTTTCTTTCACAGTTTTTGAAAAATACAGTGTTCAACTGGTCAAATTCTTCGATTTTCAGAACTGCCATATTTTTTTCTTTTAAATATTCTTCCGGATACTCTTCTTCTCCTTCTTCACAGAGAAGTAACAGTGTAAGTCCCGGTTCAATCCATTCCTGTTCCATCAGGGTATCCTTGATCATGGTTGTCTTACCACTGTCTAAGAATCCCGTAACGATAAACATAGGTGTTGCCATACTCGCACCTCTTTCTTTTATGGTTATATTGTGATTTTTGGCTCCATAATAATATGGAGCCAATTATTAGTATCCTATACGTGGAATAATTTCAGAAGGTCGTCCTCTTTCAGGTCTGTTCCGATTACACAGATACGTCCTGTGTAGTCCGGCTGTCCTTCTCTTACTTCGTACTCTTCCGGTACTAAATCGAACTGTTTCCATGATCCGTCTGTCATCTGGATAATACCTTTAGAACGAAGAATTGTTCCGTAAGATGTTGTCTCTGACAGTGCCTTCAGCAGATAATCCAGTTCTTCTTCGGTATATTTATGAACAGTCTCTTTGCCCCAGCTTGTAAACACATCATCTGCATGATGATGGTGGTGATGATCGTGATCGTGTCCACAGCAGCAATCGTGATCATGGTCATGATGATCGTGATCGCAGTGATCATGATCGTGGTCATGATGATCGTGATCGCAGTGATCATGATCGTGGTCATGGTGATCATGGTCACAATGGTCGTGATCGTGATCATGATGGTCATGGTGATCGTGGTCACAATGGTCATGATCGTGATCTTCATGATCTTCAAACAGGCTCTCAATCTCAGCACCCTTTGTCAGTGCATGACTGATTGCCTCTTTGCCAAGCTCATCCCATGGTGTAGAGATGATCGTTGCTTCTGCATTTTCTTCACGAAGTGTGTGTACGCATTCTTCTACTTTTTCATCTGTCATCATCTGTGTACGGCTTACTACGATTGTTGACGCATGCTCTACCTGATCTTTGAAGAATTCTCCAAAGTTCTTCATGTACATTTTTGCCTTTTTACCATCTACAACTGTGATTCTTCCGTCAATTTCAATGTCCGCATCTTTTTCTACAGCTTCAATTGCTCTTGCTACGTCAGATAATTTTCCAACTCCTGATGGCTCAATGATTACACGGTCCGGATGATACTCATCTAATACTTTTACCAGAGCTTTGCTGAAGTCACCAACCAGTGTACAGCAGATGCATCCTGAGTTCATCTCTGTAATCTCGATTCCTGCATCTTTTAAGAATCCGCCATCGATACCGATCTCGCCAAATTCATTCTCGATCAGCACAAGTTTCTCTCCTGCCCATACATCACTGAGCAGCTTTTTGATAAATGTAGTTTTTCCTGCTCCGAGGAATCCTGAAATAATATCTACTTTTGTCATGTTTATTGCCTCTTTTCTATCTATTTTCAAAATTAATAAAAGTCCCGACACATATATTATCACAAACAGCGGGTGGTTGCCAGTCCCCCAATTCTAATATTTTTCTCAACTTTTTATAAATCACCCGCAAACTCTGCTGCCTGCTGCTCATTATAGATATTTGGATTGCAGACAATTTCTTCTTGTACACATAGTAGAGTAAAAAAACGATATCTGTACCAGATGGTACAGATATCGTCTGCTTTTTATGATTATTCTAAAATGTTCTTATAATAATCCGCCGATTGACAGGAACAGTGGTGCAAATACCAGTGATACAACTGTCATCAGTTTGATCAGGATGTTGATAGATGGTCCTGATGTATCTTTGAACGGATCACCTACAGTGTCTCCAACTACAGCTGCTTTATGAGCCTCGCTTCCTTTTCCACCGTGGTTTCCATCTTCAATGTATTTCTTAGCGTTATCCCATGCTCCACCTGCATTAGACATGAAGATTGCCATCATAACACCTGTTACAAGTGCTCCTGCAAGAAGTCCGCCAAGCGCAGAAGGTCCAAGAAGGATTCCGACTACCAGCGGTGCAAGTACTGCCATGACACCAGGAACCAGCATTTCTTTTAATGCTGCTGTTGTTGAGATTGCAACGCATGACTTGTAATCTGGTTTTTCTGTACCCTTCATGATTCCAGGCATTGTCTTGAACTGACGTCTTACTTCTTCGATCATCTGGTATGCTGCTCTTGATACAGATGACATTGTCATAGCTGAGAACAAGAACGGAAGCATTCCACCGATCAGCATTCCGATGATTACACGTGAGTCAAGGATATCAATTGACTTAAGATGTACTGCTTCTGCGTAAGATACGAACAGAGCAAGTGCTGTCAGGGCTGCAGATCCGATAGCAAAACCTTTACCCATAGCTGCTGTTGTGTTACCAACGGCATCCAGTTTGTCAGTGATCTGACGAACGTGTGGATCAAGCTCGGACATCTCTGCAATACCACCGGCATTGTCAGCGATCGGTCCATAAGCATCTACAGCTACTGTGATGGCTGTTGTAGAAAGCATTCCTACAGCGGCAAGCGCGATACCGTAAAGTCCGCATGTCTGGTAAGCAATAAAGATACCAACGCAGATCAAAAGGATCGGGATTGCTGTAGATTTCATACCTACTGCGAGACCACTGATGATGGTTGTTGCAGATCCAGTCTCTGACTGTTCTGCGATTTCTTTTACTGATTTGTAATCTCCGGACGTATATACTTCTGTGATGATACCGATCAGAAGTCCTACGATCAGACCAGCTACGATAGCGATTGCTGCCTTAAAGTCTCCGAAGAATACTTTACTGAGTACACAAGATACGATCAGTACCAGTGCACTTGCTACATAAGAACCAGTCTTTAATGCTTTGTGTGGATTTGAATTCTCATCACCTTTTACAAAGAATGTTCCAAGGATAGATGCAACCAGTCCGAGTCCTGCGATCAGAAGCGGGAAGATTGCTCCCTCAGCTTTATAATACACGATTCCAAGTGTCAGTGCAGAAACGAGTGCTCCTACATAAGACTCAAAAAGGTCTGCTCCCATACCTGCAACGTCACCTACGTTATCTCCTACATTGTCAGCAATAACGGCCGGGTTACGCGGGTCATCTTCCGGAATACCAGCTTCCACTTTACCTACAAGGTCAGCTCCTACATCAGCAGCTTTTGTATAGATACCACCACCAACACGGGCAAACAGAGCGATTGAAGAAGCTCCTAAACTAAATCCTGTAATAATATCAACGTTTTTAGTCAGAATGTAAATCATGCTGACACCAAACACACCAAAACCAGCTACACACATACCCATTACAGCTCCACCGGAGAATGCAATTGAGAGTGCTTTGTTCATTCCTTTTTCTTTTGCTGCATTTGCAGTTCTTACATTTGCCTTAGTAGCTACTTTCATTCCACAGTAACCTGCAAGTGTAGAGAACAGAGCTCCTACTACGAAGCATACAGCAGTGATCCAGTTCCCGATTCCTACTCCGATGAGTATAAATAATACAGCAACGAAGATGATCAGAATCTTATACTCTGCTGTCAGAAATGCCTGCGCACCGTCACTGATAGCAGCGGCAATTTCTTTCATTCTGTCGTTTCCGGCGTCCTGTCTTCCTACTCTTGCTGCCAGATAAGCTGCAAAAAGAAGTCCAAGAATTCCAAATACCGGAACAAGGTACAATAACATTTCCATAAATTCTCTCCTTCCGTCCGACTTTGTCAAATTCATGTCAGACATGTATATCTTAACATATTCTTAACTTTTGATGTCATTATTTTTTATTTTTGTACGTTATTCCGATTATTTTCTGTGTATTGTCCAAATTTCCGACCTTTCATTAATTATTTATAATCTATTTTTACCAATAGCTTTCTTGTATAGAAGATTAATTATAATCTATCTTCATAAGCACAAGCCCATTCGGTGGTGCCGTCGCTCCCTCTGAAGTATGAACTTTTGCATCCAGAATTTCCTTTACCTTTTCCGGAGTATAGAATCCTCTGCCAACGCGGATCAGGACTCCCGCAATAATACGAACCATATTATAAAGGAAACCATTTCCTGTAATACGAAGCACGATTTCATCGTCTTTTTTCTCAATTATCAAATCATACACCGTCCGGACGGTATCCTGCGTATTCGTTCTGATATTACAGAAGCTTACAAAATCATGTTCTCCAACCAAATATTTTGCACCGGCACGCATAGCCTCAACATCCATTGGAAACGATACGAACGTACAATATCTTGTCTTTAACGGATTTGGTACCGCCGCATTGTATATATGATATTCATAAGTCTTTGAAATATTCTCCTGATATCTCGGATGCCAGTCTGCCGGAACTTCATCGGACCTTACTACTACAATATCTTCCGGAAGCCTCTGATTCAATGCATACGCAAATCTCTCAGGCGGAATGGAAGATTCTGTATCGAATACCGCTACATTTCCCAGTGCGTGTACCCCTGAATCAGTCCTGCTTGCCCCGATAATTCTGATTTCTTCCCCGGTAAGTCTTGCTAATGATTTATTCAGTTTTTCTTCAATCGTAACTCCATTTGGCTGGACCTGCCAGCCGCAGTAATTAGTTCCATCATATGCTACGAATATTCTGATTCTTTTCATGATGACCTCCACACAATCTGATACAATTATTTTTTAGTAACAAGATTACATAAATTTGGGACGGAGGTTTTTTAATTCCTCCGTCCCTGTATACATTTTAAAACACCCAAATATGCACCGGCACGCATCTTCCGATCACCACCACCAAAATCACATAAGCAATTACAGTAATATATGCCATTCTGTCTTCTTTATGATATTTTAACGGTTTCATCTTTGTGCGTCCTTCGCCACCACGGTAACATCTCGCTTCCATCGCCATTGCCAGATCATTGGCTCTTCGGAATGCCGATACGAACAACGGAACCAGAATCGGTATCATACTCTTTGCTTTCTGAATCATATTACCGCTTTCCAGATCAGCTCCTCTTGCGATCTGTGCTTTCATGATCTTATCGGTCTCTTCCAGAAGGATTGGAATAAAGCGGAGTGCAATCGACATGATCATCGCAATCTCATGTACCGGAACATGGATCTTGTTCAGTGGCCCAAGTAACTCTTCGATTCCATCTGTCAGCTCGTTCGGAGTCGTTGTAAATGTCATAAGCGACGAACCGATGATCAGGTAGATCAGACGGATTGCCATATATACCGCAGTCCTTAATCCCCCTTCTGTAATCGTGAAGATCCACGCGTGAAACAGTACTGCCCCGTCTCTTGTAAGAAACAGATTGAACAACACTGTAATCATCAGAAGCATGATGACTGGTTTCAATCCCCTTACAATAAAGGAAAACGGAACTCTTGACATTTTAATAATAATGATCAGGAACAATGTTGTCATCACATATCCCGGAATGCTGTTGAATAAGAACAATGAAATCAGATATAACAGCGTCCCCACCAGTTTCACTCTTGGATCTAATCTGTGTAATACACTCTTTGCCGGATAATATTGTCCGATTGTAATATCTCTTATCATATCTTCTTCTCCAGTGCCTGCATAATCTCATCTGCCGCTTCTTCTACAGTCGTTACATTTACCTTGACTGGTAAACCTTTTTCTTTCAGATCATGCATGATATACGTCACCTGCGGAGCTGCAAGTCCGATTTTTTCCAGTTCCTGATAATGTGCAAATACCTCTTTCGGCGCACCATTATACATTACAGACCCTTTGTTCATCACAATGATCCGGTCTGCATATCTTGCAATATCTTCCATACTATGTGATACCAGAATGACCGTCATATCACTCTGCTTATGCAGGTATGCGATCTGATCCAGAATGTCATCTCTTCCCTTTGGATCAAGTCCCGCCGTCGGCTCGTCAAGAACCAGTACTTTCGGACGCATTGCCAGAACTCCTGCGATCGCTACTCTTCGTTTCTGACCGCCCGAGAGCTCGAACGGAGAAGATTTATAATATTTTTCTTTCAATCCTACCAGTTTCAGTGCTTCCAACGCACGCTTTTCACACTCTTCTTTGCTCAGCCCCTGGTTTTTCGGTCCAAAGCACACATCTGTCAGTACGTCAATCTCGAACAACTGATACTCCGGATACTGGAACACCAGTCCTACCTGATTACGGAGTGCACGCATATCATATCCATTTTGGTAAATGTTCTCTCCATTATAATACAGCGCACCGTCCGTTGCTTTCACAAGTCCGTTCAGATGCTGGATCAGAGTCGATTTTCCCGATCCGGTATGACCGATGATTCCCACAAATTCACCGTGTGGAATCTCCAGGCAAATGTCTTTGAGTGCATGTTTTTCGTATGCAGTCCCGGGACTGTATACATAATTCAAATGTTCTATCTTAATTGCAATGTCTGTCATTTCTTCTCACCATTTCTCACATCAAATGTTCTATTGTTGTAAATGCGTAATTGCTTCTACCAGTTCTTCTTTTCTTAAGATTCCTTTTGGAATATCCAGTCCACGTTTTCGAAGTTCATCTGCCAGGATTGTCACCTGTGGTACATCCAGGCGATAGCTCTTAAGCTCATCCACCCTTGAGAATATCTCTTTCGGAGTTCCCTCCATCACAACTTTGCCGTGATCCATTACAAAGATCTTATCCGCATCTACTACTTCTTCCATATAATGCGTGATCAGAATTACTGTAACATTCTTCTGTTTTCTGAGTTTGTGGACCGTCTTTAAGACTTCTTTTCTTCCAACCGGATCAAGCATCGCCGTTGGCTCATCCATAACGATGCATTTGGGTTCCATTGCTACAACCCCTGCAATTGCAACCCTCTGCTTCTGTCCACCGGAAAGCTTATTCGGAGAATGATGTCTGTACTCGATCATTCCAACTGCTTTCAGGCTTTCTTCTACACGCTGCCAGATCTCATCTGTCGGAACTCCCAGATTTTCCGGACCAAATCCTACATCTTCTTCTACTACAGTACCGATGATCTGATTATCCGGATTCTGAAACACCATTCCTGCCGACTGTCTTACGTCCCAGAGTTCTTCTGGATTACTTGTATTCTTTCCATTCACCCATACGGAACCTTCTGTCGGAACTAAAATTGCGTTTAAATGCTTCGCAAGCGTTGATTTACCGGAACCATTGTGTCCGAGAACTGCTATAAACTGTCCTTCTTTTGCTTCAATATCCACTTCATCAATAGCACGCGATGTTCCAATCACATTGCCTTCTTCATCACGTTTTTCATATTCATATACTAATTTTTCTGTCTGGATCATTTCCATCTTTTATTTTCCTCCGCGTCATATGTGTTGGAAGTTGCTATGATTCTGCTGTTTCGTTTCTTTTTTTTATGTTTTTCTTATGCTTTTTCCGGTTCCGGATACTCTGTTCCCATTGTATCAACGGTTACTTTTTTCATCTTCTGCTCATCAAGCGGTCTGTCACTGTAGTCTGTATCTGTCTCAGCAATCTTATTTACAATATCCATTCCTTCGATGATCTTACCAAATGCAGCATATGCACCGTCCAGATGTGGTGCAGCTTTATGCATGATAAAGAACTGTGAACCTGCTGAATCCGGATGCATAGCTCTTGCCATAGAAAGTACACCTTCTGTATGTGCAAGATTATTTGCGAAACCGTTCTGAGCTAACTCTCCTTTAATTGTGTATCCCGGGCCTCCCATTCCTGTTCCGTCCGGGCATCCTCCCTGGATCATAAATCCATTGATGACACGGTGAAAGATCAGTCCGTCATAATAACCTTTCTTCACCAGTGAAACAAAATTATTAACTGTATTCGGAGCAACTTCCGGGTACAGTTCTGCTTTCATAATATCTCCATTTTCCATCTCAATTGTTACGATTGGATTTGTCATTTTATTTTCCTCTTTTCTTTTTGTTATCTACAGGACCTGCCACTGGCAGCTCCTTATGAACGCATAGCATTACAAAAGCGCCGGCAAAACCGACGCTTCCATTTTAGCGGATAAATCCTTATCCGTAAAGACTTCTATATCATTTTTATGGATTATTCACTTTTTTCAAAATAAAATCCATCAAACTTGTATTTGAATACACGATAAATAAATTTCTCATAATCCATCTTATAAGTTACAATTGCTTTATGATCTGCATCATACTCTGTAAAAGTCCCCTTTAATCCCGAATCTACAAGTACATTATCTCCTGTTTCCTGCGCACTGCTGACATATCCGGAATAAGGTACTTTAAACGAATCTACAAGTTCAAATGTACCTTCATTTTCATCCACCAGATATTTGTAATACTTGGAATTCTTTCCGTCAACCGCAGAACTTACTTTCAGACCTATCGACGACCAGTCATAATCCGGTCTTGTCTCACTGATTCCAATATTATTATCAAACATATACAGATAATACTGCCCGTCCGCAAGGCTTTCATCTGTCTCATATGTGATCGTATGCTGGCCACCCTGTATTGTAAAATCTCCTTTCTTATTCAGCAGAAGACTTACATAAGAAGTATCTTTCCAGAAATCTTTTTCACCGATCATATAAGAAACCACCGGCCCGTCATAGATATTATCTACTTTGATGATTGTTGACGTCTCTCTTGAACTTAAAAGTACTGACCCATTTCCTATATACTGAATCGTGTTGATATGCATCCAGTCCAGTTCATCGGAAGAATTTTTCACACAGGTCTTTTTATATTCGCCAAACAGATCTCCCAGATCCAGTACCTCTGTCACCTCACCGGAATTTACATCCAGTTTCAACACGATGTCTCCCACGCTGTCCTGCGTCGTATCAGTTGCAAGAATCAACATATTTCCATTTTCATCAAACACATAATCATGGTGCAATTTGTAATTGCCAAGATCATATACCTTTGTTACCTGCCCAAGACGGTTCACCTGTGCCATCTTCTTTTCGGAAATACTGTAATACATCGAATTCTCGTCAAAGATAAGCCTGTGACTTCGGTATCCCAGAAGAGGAACTTCTCCTCTTAAGACTCCGTTATTGTCATAATAATACATAAAATCCATAGAAGTACTGTCATTTCCAAGTACCACATACAGCCCGTCTTCTAACTTGTCCGCACTTTGTTTTACATCCGTATCAAGCTGTACTGCCTCTTCTCCATACAGACTTCCCATCTCATATACGATTTCCTTCGTATCCGTAGAACCGTCTTCATTCGTTATATAGAATGTAATCGTATTCTCCGTATCCGGGATCAGACCGATCACCTGAAATTCATGCTCTTTCTGATACTCTTCATCCTGATATACATTTCTGCTAAAGTCGGCAATATCATCTTCCTTTACATGAATCGTATAAGAAACTTTCACCGCCGAATCTGTCTCAAAATAAACATACAATGACTGTGTATTGGTTCCAAAAGGATTGTATTCGATCAGCATATTACTCAGTGTATACTCCTGAGATTCTTTTTTCTTTTCCAGTTCGTCCGCTATTTTCTGCTGTTCTTCTGCATTGTATGTTTTTTTGATCTTCTCGTAGATTTTTTTCTGTTTTTCATTCATTACATATGCTTCATTATCTGACTTTTTCTGTTCTTTCTTTTCATCAGACTCTGAAACCTGTTCTTTCTTCGTTGTGCTCTTCTCTTTCGTGTCTGCATTTGCACACGCTGTCATTCCCATCGCAAGTATCATAGCCAACATTCCTGCAGTCATGATTCGCTTTTTCACTTTTTCTATCCTACCTTCTTATTATTTTTTCACAGTTATAAATATTTTAACAAGAATTTGTGTTAAAAATATGAAATATGGTCATTTTTATTTTAATTATTCATTTTTACTCTGCACCTCCGTATTTTTCAACTCATATATTACGATTCCACCTTTTTCTTCACAGCCCGTTTTCCACAACTCCATTAGATCCAGTCTGACTTTTTCCCCGTAAGTAGCCACATCGATCCACATACCCTGTTCATTCTTTTCATATCCGACCACAAGAAACCAGTGCCAGATGAAATCTTTGTACTTTTCAACATTCAAATGTCTCAACATCAGATATGGTACCGGAAGTCCCTTATCAATCTGTTCGCATATGATCTTCTCTGCCTCTTCTGCAGTACCTGTCCCGTCGAATTTTTCCATATCAATCTGATAATCCGTTCCATATTTTTCATTCACATCTGAAATATATTTTGCCAGACCTTCAATATACCATTCCGGCTTTTTTACGCCCTGAACTCTTGGACGGATGTATGGTTTCATAATCTGACTGAATTTTTTGTATGCTTCTTTATCCATCTGTTCAAGATCGAACGGATATAATTTTTTCATTCCCTTATATTTTGCCAGATAAATACAGCTGTCACATGCCGTTGCAGCTCCACATCCACCAACATTCATAACAATATTCGTGAACCAGTCCTGATTTCCTCCGAATTCTCCATCAATCATAAAATATTCCAGTTCTTTTTTCATATTACTTATCATCCAGCTTCAGCACGCTCATAAATGCTTTCTGCGGAATCTCCACGCTGCCGACCTGTCGCATACGTTTCTTTCCTTCTTTCTGTTTTTCCAGAAGCTTTCTCTTACGGCTGA
>OGRL01002105.1_pt1 | contig 13775 bp, 10 predicted proteins | sample 1553481 | NCBI WGS metagenome assembly OGRL01 (sample SAMEA2580036, study PRJEB22360) | human gut metagenome
CGGTCTTGCCGTCCAGCACGCCGAGGTTGCAGTCGGAATCGTAGTATTTCTTGATCGCCATGGTAGTTGTTCTCCTTTTGTTTTCTACTTATTTCAGTATCGGATGAATGATAAGCATCGTATATTTTTCGCTCACTGGGGAGCGGAAAAGTAAATTAGCGGCACCGTGTGCCGGGCAGCGGGAACTGTGCCTCTCTTACCTCCTGCGCGGGCTTCTGCATATGCTGATGCATCCCGCCGCGCTCGAGGGCGGTGACGCCGGTGCGGCACTGCTCCAGGATCTGATAGTCTGACATGAGCTTCAAGAAGGCGTCGATCTTCTCGGGACGGCCCGTCAGCTCAAAGACCATGCTGTCGGGCGACAGGTCGATGATCTTTGCCTTGTAGATACCGGCGATCTCCCGCAGCTCTGCGCGGTTGGTGACATTTGCCACCACCTTGAGCAGGAGCAGCTCTCGCTCGAGAGCGGTGGACTCGTTGAGTACGAAGACCTGACGGGTGACTTCCAGACGCTCGGTCTGGAGGATGAGCTGCTGGAGCTCCTTTTCGGTACCCGAGACGGAAACGGTGATACGGCTGACTGTGGGGTCGTTGGTGGCCGAAACGGTCAGGCTGTCGATATTGAAGCCTCTGCGGCAGAACAGGTTGGACACCCGGGCCAGAACGCCGCTCTGGTTGTCCACCAGCAGGCTGATGACCCTGCGCTGATTGGATTCCATGTCGCTGTGTCCTCCTTATTTCATGATGATGTCGTTGATGTCTCCGCCGCCGGGAATCATGGGCAGGACCTTTTCGTCCTTGTCGATCATGCATTCGATCCAAGTAGGGCCTTTCTGCTTCAGAGCGTCGGCGAATGCCTCCTGGAACTGAGCAAGGTTCTCGCAGTGGTAGCCCTTGAGGCCGAAACCCTCGGCCAGCTTGACGAAGTTGGTCTTGCGGTGGGGGTCGGTCTGGGAGAAGCGCTTGCCATAGAAAGCGGTCTGCCACTGGCGCACCATGCCAAGCACCTGATTATTGAAGATGACGGTGATGATGGGCAGCTCGTAGCTGACAGCAGTGCAGGCTTCGTTGAGGTTCATGTGGAAGGAGCCGTCGCCGGTGAACATGACCACCCGCTGGTCGCGGCCCAGCGCCATCTGTGCGCCGATGGCTGCGCCGTAGCCGAAGCCCATGGTGCCGAGGCCGCCGCTGGTGATGAAGCCGCGGCTCTTGGCGTGGCGGATGTACTGTGCCGCCCACATCTGGTGCTGGCCCACATCGGTGACGTAGACCGCCTCGGGGCCGCACTGGTTGCAGACCTCGCCGATGACCTGATGGGGCATCAGGCGGGAGGCGTCGGATACCGGGTGGTAATCCTGTGCCTGCCACTCGTGGATCATCTTTATCCAGTCGGGATGCTTCTTGTCCTCGATCATCGGGAGCATGGCGTTCAGCACATAGGCGGCGTCGCCCACGATGGCAAGGTCAACATCCACGTTTTTGCCCAGCTCGCTGGCGTCAATGTCGATCTGGATGATGGTCGCATTCTTGGCGAAGGTCTTGGGGTTCAGGGCCACGCGGTCGGAGAAGCGGGCGCCCACCGCGATAAGGACATCGCAGTCGGCCACCGCCCGGTTCGAGGTGTAGCAGCCGTGCATACCCACCATGCCGATGTTCATCGGGTCGCCGTAAGGCACGACGCCTGCGGCCATCAGAGTATAGGTGGCCGGGATCTCAGCCTTTTTCAGAAGGTCACGCAGGGGCTGGCAGCTGGCCGCCGAGCGGACGCCGCCGCCGAAGTAGACCAGCGGGCGCTGTGCGCCGTTGATGATCTCTGCCGCCCACTTGACCTGCTCTTCGTTGAAGGTGGTCACGGTGCGGATGGGCTCCGGCTTTTTCGGGGTGAACTCACACACCGCAGCGGTGACATCCTTCGGGATGTCCACCAGCACCGGGCCTTTGCGGCCGCTCTGGGCGATGCGGAAAGCCGCACGCATGGTGTCGGCCAGGTCTTCGACCCGGCGCACCGTGAAGTTGTGCTTGGTGATGGGCATCGTGATGCCCTCGATGTAGGCTTCCTGGAAGCCGTCCTTGCCCAGGCCCTCCGTGGTCACATTGCCGGTGAAGGCCACCATCGGCACAGAGTCCATATAGGCGGTGGCGATGCCGGTGACGAGGTTCGTTGCGCCCGGGCCGCTGGTGGCCAGCACCACGCCGGTGCGGCCCGTTGCACGGGCGTAGCCGTCCGCCGCGTGGGATGCGCCCTGCTCATGGGCGGTCAGCACATGGGTGATGCGGTCGGCGTTTTTGTACAGCTCGTCGTAGAGGTTCAGCACTGCGCCGCCGGGGTAGCCGAAGAGGGTGTCCACCCCCTGCTCACAGAGCACCTCCACAAAGATTTGAGAACCGTTCAACTGCATGGTGAGTTTCTCCTGTTTCCGTTTCCAATTTCCACTTTACACACTTTTTTCCCAAACACTCTCAGGGGCAGTACCTGATAAACAAAAGGTCTCTGTCCCCTTATCCAAGAGACAAAGACCTGGAATCAATCCAAAACTCTCTGCGGTACCACTCTCGTTGACGCTTTCCGCGCCCTCTCACGGGCTTCCAACAAAGCCCTGCGCTCTAACGGCCGCCACCGGCTCTGCTTAGCAGACGTCCCATATATCGTCCTTCAGCAGGCTGCTCCGGGAGGATTCCGCGCCGGGCCGCCTGCTGCCTTGCATCGTCCGGCAGCTCTCTGAAAAGCGGGTATCCTGCGTTACTTTTTCCCATCTGTGCATTTGTTGGGTCAATTATACTATAAATCGGGCCGTTGTCAATCGACGATTTGTAACGTGAATCATGGCAAACATGAAGATAATTAAACACCATCTTGCGCAGGGCCTTACATCGCTGTATAATTCTGAGGAACCGACTTTACTTAAAGCATAGTCTCTCCCTTTGGGAAAAGTGTCATCGCTTGCGATGACGGAGAGGGCAAGGCCGCTGGCAAAGCCACACAAGCTCAGCGATCGTATCACTCTGACAAAGAGTCCGCCTATCGCTGTGCGGTGGGCTTTGTCGCACAGTGCTTGCCCTCTCAGGCGCTCCCGCGCCAGCTCTCCCAAAGGGAGAGCCAATTATATAATAGAAAGGGATATTATGAACCTCACAGAATGGAACGCCCGGCTCCACGGGCTGGTCATCTTCCGCGCCCTGCTGGACGATGACGTCATTGCAAAATTTGTTGACCTCACCGACCGGATGGCCGCTGCCCCCCAGAGCACGGGAGCCGTGTGCGACGCTGCCGCTTCTTTCGAAGCAGCCCTCTTCGAGCACACCACCAATTTCGGCGAATACCTTTCCGCTGCCGTCCTCGAAGCCGAGACGGTCTGTGTCCGGCAGGCGGCTGTCAGCGAAGTGCCGCCCGTTTTGCAGACTGCACTGGACAATGAGCTGGACTTCCTGCGGCAGCTGTGCAGCCTGACGCTGGACGAGCTTCTGGACGCCGCCGGTGCCGCCGACAAGCTGCCTTTCCTGCCCCGGTGGGAGACAAAGGCCATCGACCTCCACGCCGCCTACGCCCAGCGGATGAGCGAGGTGGGCAAAAAGGGCTACGGAATGTTCGCCAAGCACCACGTCTTCACGGTCGAGAACGGCCAGCTGGTGCCGGTGCGCTACCCCGACCCCCAGCGCCTCGACGAGCTGCCGGGCTATGAGCAGGAGCGGGAGAAGGTCATCGCCAACACCCGCGCCCTGCTGGCCGGGATGCCCGCCAACAATGTTCTGCTCTACGGCGACGCCGGTACGGGCAAGTCCAGCACCGTCAAGGCCATCGCCAACGAGTTCGCCGCCGACGGCCTGCGCCTCGTGGAAGTCAAGAAGAACCAGCTCTATCAGATCCCCGATTTGATGGACAAGCTGGCCGCGAACCCACTGAAGTTCATCCTCTTCATCGACGATTTGAGCTTCACGGCCAATGACGACAACTTTGCGGCCCTGAAAGCCATCCTCGAGGGCAGCGTGGGCGGCAGAGCCCGGAACATCGCCGTTTACGCTACCTCCAACCGCCGCCACCTCATCAAGGAGACCCTCTCCGACCGCACCGGCGACGACATCCACGAGGCCGACACCCGTCAGGAGCTGATGAGCCTTTCGGCCCGGTTCGGCCTCACCGTCACCTTCCAGCGGCCTGAGAAAGCCCGGTTCGAGGTCATCCTCACCGAGCTGGCCAAACAGCACGGCATCGAGATGCCCCATGACGAGCTGCTGACCAAGGCCGAAGCCTTCGCCATCCGTGCCGGAGGCCGCAGCCCCCGCGTCGCCAAGCAGTTCATCGAGCAGTGCGCCGCAGGAGTGCAGAAGTAAATAATAGGAACGATTCAAATCTTCGAGAGTTCCCTCATGGAATCCCTCCGGAGGCATTCTCTTCGGATGCCCCGGACCACAGCACCGGGATCCTGCAAAAAATGCGAGAGTTCATACTGCGCAAAAGCGCGGCCCTTATCCGAGACGAAGATTTTCCCCTCCGCAAAGCTCACGGTGAAACCCCGGAATTCAAACGCAAGGCCGTTGTCCGGTTCGTTGATGGTGTCGCCCCAGACGGCCCGCTTCAGGGCCGAACAAAGGCGGTATTCCTCTTCCGTGCGGAGCCAGAGTTCCGGCGTCTGGATACTATGCTCCAGCAGGAACAGGTTGGTAAAATCCCTTACAAAGCCCGTTTCTTTGGCCTCGATGGGCCGATTCAGCTGCTTCCATTCCCGGATGTCGAAGCGGTAATAAAAATTTCCTTCCGTCCCTCTCCGGGGGCTGACCTCTGTGATGGCGCTCCGGCGGACGGCGCTACATTTCATGACTTCGCCGTAGTACCGGACACCTGCCTGTGCGCCGAACACATACTGCGACTGGTAAAGGGCCACATAGCGGATAGGAAAATCACTGTCTTGCAGGCGCTCTGCCGGGATGTAATAAAAGCAGTGCTTCCGGCAAGTATCCAGCTGCTGCGGGCTGCGCATAGTACCCACCAGTACATCCCGCACGGCCCAGTCCACTGCTTTCAGCTTCGCTTCCAGTTTCTCCATCTCGCCCGCCCCCTGCTGTGCTTTATTTTATTGTACCGTCTTTTCTGCCGGGAGGCAAGATGCAGATAAACAAAAAAATCCGTTGTCATATGACAACGGATTTTTTTGAGTGGAGAATTAGGGACTCGAGCCCCAGACCCCCTGCGTGTGATGCATGATGACTTTTCGGCTTTTAGGACGTTGATTCGTTAAATAGGCTCGATTTGCTACAGATCTGCTACAAACGGCAGTTTTTCGACTTGCATCAGTAACCTGTTTTTTATATTCTCACTGGCCAAACTTTCAACTCCTATACTCTCCCCTCGCCAAAAAAGTCTCAAATGTTTTGTGTGGTTTGATGATAGTATTTTCAGTTGACGTATGATACACTGAATTTTAAGGAGTTATTCAGTTGTACTGTGACTACTTATCTAAGCATTTTTACGGACACCAAATCTTGCATACAAAAATGCGAGATCTGCTTTTAAATGGGGTATTTTGCTTATGTTTAAAATCAACAATCTGGCAAATCAGACAAGTCACATCGTCACCGAACAGAAGGGTATCTTCTCCATTGTTGAGCACAATGTCGATTTCTCCGTAGCGCCTTGCAATGCAATGGAAGAATACTATATGAGTCAGATGAATGTCAAACGGAAACAGGCCATTGCCAATCTCAACGGAAAAGTGGGGCTTGTTCTCCAAGCGGGCGCAATGCAGTACATTGTTGGCAACGTGCAAGCAACCACCGGATTGAAGGGTGTTGGCGACTTCTTAGGCAAAATGGTAAAAAGTTCCGTCACAAAAGAAAGCGCAATCAAGCCGGAGTACGTCGGAACGGGTGTGCTCGTGACCGAACCCACCTATAAATATCTTCTAACCGAAAATGTCGGTGACTGGACAGACGGTCTTGTAATGGAAGACGGCATGTTCCTGGCCTGTGAATCCACTGTCAAGCACGAGATTCAAGCACGCTCCTCGCTTTCTTCTGCAGCACTCGGAAATGAAGGGCTCTTCAATCTACGGCTTGCTGGCAATGGTGTATGTGTACTGGAAAGCAATGTTCCCCGTTCGGAAATCGTAGAAATCGACCTTCAAGACGACGTTTTAAAAATTGATGGCAGCTTTGCGATTTGCTGGTCCGGCAGTCTCAGCTTTACGGTTGAACGTTCCGGAAAAACCTTGCTTGGTTCTGCCGCATCCGGTGAGGGTCTGGTAAATGTTTATAAGGGAACTGGCAAAGTATGGCTTGCTCCATTAACGCCTTCTCAATCACTGGTTAGCGCAACGCATGCAAAAAATGCAAAGTAATTGACCACCTGTTCTTATCGCTTTCACTGTTTTACTTCTTTACAGCATCATCTTTGCAAAAAGCTCTTGGCCTTTAATATAGAGGCCAAGAGCTTTTTGCTTGCCGCTGAACTTCTGCTTCAAAGGCCGTGTTCAGCTTAATTTTCAATCATCTACACTTTGCGTTTCAGATAATTCTTCCCAGTCTTCCGGGCTTCCACTCCTACGGAGATACTCATGCCCGCTATCGACTGCACACAATCCGCAAGAACAAAATTTGAAATCATGTACAGTGCAGCTTTCAATAACGTCCCTGCACTTTTTACACCGGATCATATTTCTCACTGTTTTCATCATGCACGTCACCCGCAGTCAATTATCGGAATTCACATCATTTTTTGAGCCGCAGATAGTATTTTTCAAGGCTCTTATCGCAGACATTCACAATATGCAGCCAATCTTCCCGTGTGAGCTTGCGGAAGATGATCGGGTTCACCTCGATAGTCTCCACGTCCTTGCAGCGCATCAGGAATCGCATATCCTCAAAGCGCTTGAAGGGGTTGGAGAGGATGTTCTTCTCCACATCCTTCCGGGTATAGCCACCCTTCTGATAAATGCTGGTGGATTTCTCTGCGATCATCCCGTGCGCCTTGCGGTCCTCGTAGAAGTCGATGAAGTAGTCCACCACATCCGGCAGGGCAACTCTGCCGCTGGTGTCCATGTACTTCATAGATCGCTTTGAGCAGCACCGGCTTGTAGGAATAGCTCATATCCATCGTTTCGATGAATTTCATGAACTTGTCCGCCATATTCTGCGGCGTAATGAGATCCCAGCCATACTGTTTGGCAATATTGCGGATGCTTTCCTCCCGGAAATAGTGGAACATCCACTTATCGCCAAAGGGAATCGAAAGGTCCGGTTTGACTTTTCCGTCCTTGATGTAACGCTCCACTGTCTCGGACTGCACATCCACCATCCGAACGAACTCGATCTGCGAGATCATATCCTTGACGCTGTTCTGCCAGTTGAAAAGGTCGATGATCTCATAGTCCGACACATCGATCGGCACATCCAGCCACGCCTCTGGCTTTTCGCCCTGGAACAGCATATCCTGATCCAGCTTGCGCTTGTTCTCCGGCGCCAGCACATACGCCATGGGCTGATATTTTGCAATTTCGGCTGCATGGTCTACGCTGGCGCAGAAGATCACGGTCTTTTTGCCGTTGACGTACTTTAGATAGGTGTCAACGATCAACTGATTGCGTTCCGGGATGAACAGCTTGCTTTCCAGATCCTGCGAATTGTATTTGATGCCGTTGATCCGCACATCGGTCAGGTCGATGTTGGTCTTGACCCGGATGCAGCGAATCGGCACCAGTACGCCACGCTCCACAGCAGTTTTGAGATCCATTTTGTGGGCAACGTTCTGGAACAGCTCCAGCATATCTTCGCCATCGCTGCGTTCCGGGGTAGCAGTCAGTCCCAGAATGAACTTCGGGTGGAAGTAGGTGAAGATCTTCTGATAAGTGTTGGCTGCCGCATGGTGGCATTCGTCCACGATCAGGTAGTCAAAATCCGTAGGCGAGAACTTTTCCAGATCCTTGGAGATACTCTGCACCGTTGCAAAAATGACCGTCTGGGTCATATCCTTCTGACTTCCGGTGTACTCTCCCAAAGTCGCTTCCGGCCAGACCTTAGCAAAGGTTTCTTTTGCCTGCGACGCCAGCTTCAGGGCGTTAACCAGAAATAGTGTGCGTCCTCCCACTGCCTTGGCGTCCGTTGCTGCCGTGATGGTTTTTCCTACGCCGGTCGCATTGTACAGCAGCGCAATGGTCTTGCCGTCCTCTCGCATTTTCTGCAGGTTCTCGGTGGCCTCCTGCTGGTAGTCCCGAAGCTCGATGGTCTGTCCCATCTGCACTGGCAGGTCTGCTTCAAATGCCTTGAACATGGGGCTGGTGCCCAGAAATGTAATCAGCTCGTCCTTGACCTTTTCCGGCTGCTTTTCCAGCTGGCTGTAGATCCAACGGTAGACCTTCCAGTTGTCATAGACTAGGCTGTTCTGCTTCAAGAGGTCATCGGCATACTTGTTCTCGGAAACCTTACTTGGGTTGTGGTAAGTTTCTCCGTCGATCTCGATTGCAATTTTGGATTCAGGCGATTCCAACGCAAAGTCGATATAGCGATGCCGACCATAGATGTCCACGCAGGGGTACTGGACCTGCAAATTTTCGGTTTTCTCAGGCCCAAAAGCCTCACAGAAGAGCTGTACAAACAGCTCCTCCGCACGGCTGTTGACACTGGTTGCCTTCATTGGTTCCATGGTGGCCTCCTAAAACGATATTCCCCATTAAGATTTATAATTTTATTGTATCATCCGCAAAAAGCTCTGTATAGTTTGTTTCTTTGGCAAGGTTTTCTGTCCTTGTTTCTTAATTCTATACCTTTATAAGAGAACTCATTGATTTTTTATTTGACTGACGTTTCCAAAAAGATAACCATAATTTTTTCTCAAAAGACTTAACTCTACTGCATCCATGGGCTTCTACTAAGCGAAGACACTTACAGTTGGAAGTGAAAGCGGGGTTTTACCATGGAATATACCGCCAGCACCGCGCCAGCCAGCTGGCCGCCGCCACCAAGCACCGCAACGAGCTTCTGGTGGATGCCGAGAGCTTCGCCTACATTTTTGCCAGCCCTAACGGTGAGCACCAGCAGGACCCGCTGGCCAAGGTCAAGACCGCCATGCTGCTGATCCAGAAGGACAGCGAAGCACGCGGCTATGCCCCCTTCATCATGCGGCCCTCCCCTCTGTTCACCCACGGGTATTTCCTGCTCAACAGCGCCGATGCCGCCGCAGTCAACCGCATCTGTACCGGTGCTGCCACCCTGCAGGATGAGGCCGCCGGAGTCTACGACGTAGATCTTGCCCGCCTGTGGAGCAGCCGCTGGCAGAACGATTTTTCCTTTCCGCAGTTCAAGTACCTGCTGTACACCCACAGCGACAAGCTGCCGCTGAATGCCCAGCTGCACCTGACCCCCGCCATGCAGCTGACGCTGGAGTGGCACGCCAATGCGGATGCCCGTTTTTCCGTTCTGCTGCGCGCCCTGAAGGAGATCTTCTTCGAGGCTGCCCGCAGTGGCCAGTATCTCTACGATCGGGATGCCGCCGCCCGGCTGGCGCAGGCCACAGGCCTGAGCAGCACCCGTGCCACCAGTGCAGTGCGCGTAGTGCTGGCGGCTGTGCAGTCCTGGCAGCAGCATTCGTCCCGCCTGCAGCGCACCCGTGTGCTGCGCCGCGGCACCACGCAGGAAGGCGCAGAGTACAGCGTCGTGGACCCGTTCATCAGCGAGTTTTTCCACTGGCTGGAGCAGAGCTTTGCTGTTCTGCACAGCGGCGAGACCTGCCGCTATCTGCCGGTGAACGATTCTGTGCAGGGCAGCGAGCGTCTGACCCCGGCTCTGGGCGTTCTGGAAGAGCTGGACCTGCTCCACTTTGCCCTTCTGGGAGGCTCCAACAGCCGCCTGTACCTCTACGTCAACCAGACCCAGACCCTGGAGCTGGCTGACCGCGGGTTCTACCGCAACCACCTGCCGGAGCGCATTGCCCAGCGCCACACCGATGCTGTGCGGCTGATGAGCTGGCTGTTTACCAGCGGCTTTTCCAGCGAGCAGCTTTGGGACCGCATCGAGGAATACTTTCTCGGCCTGCCCATTCAGGGCTTTGACGCCCCTTCTGCCGAATCGAGGTGATCTTTATGCCTTATCTTTTCTGCTCCATCCGCGCTTCTCCGGTGTATAGTTCTTTTCTTTTGACTCAATGTGTGGTATAGTAAAACTACACCCCGCAAGGGGACGGAAACTCGTAGACCGAAATGTAAATCTCGTCGTATGCCTATTGCAATTTATCCCCGCAAGGGGACGGAAACTTCCAGAACAGCTGCGACAGTCTTAATCTCTTTCATTGCAATTTATCCCCGCAAGGGGACGGAAACCGCGGGAGTGAAATCTCCATTTCAGAACCATGCAAATTGCAATTTATCCCCGCAAGGGGACAAAAAAGCACCTCTGCCACTGGCATTTGCCAGCAGCGGAGGTGCTTTGCTTTTTCTTATATTCTATTTTACAGGTTGGGAACTGCGCCTGCCGGAATCGTCTTTGTGACAGGCAGCGCCTTGACGCCTTGCGGGGCGTTCCGCTTCAAGGGGCGGATCTCATGCAGGTAGGCGGCGATCTTTTGCAGGGTCTCTTTAATGTGCTCTGTATCCAGCGGCAGAACGCGCTCGCTCTGTAAGCCTAGGTCGCTGGCGCTGGCGTGATTGATCTGGTTGCGGTACTGCATCACGCGCTGATAGAGCAGGGCAGCCTGCTCCAGCTGCGGGCGGATGGCAGGGTCGATGACCAGCTGCCCAGAGGCAAGCACCATATCCAGATAGTCGTGCATTTCTGCATCATTTGCTACGCCGAACAGCATATTGCCTTCTGCATCGTCCCGGCTTAGGGTCAGGCGCAGGTCTGTTGTATAGGGATATTCCTTCTGCATCAAAGTCAGGCGGCAGAAATGGAAGTGGAACAGCGGGTACACCCACGGCTTGCCCTTGTTCTGCATCTGCGCTGCCAGATACTCCCAGCCTTTGGGGGTGGGCTGCACAAAAATATGCTGGCAGACATATTCCGGCATCTGCTCGCACAGCAGGGTCAGCGCCTGCTGGTACATCCCGTGGCCGGCGCACCAGCTCACCAGTGCAGGCAGCGCCTTTTCGCCGGAGGAAAGCAGCTCTGCAAACTCGGTACTGAAACGGTCTTTCAGCAGCCGGAAGAACAGGTCGGTCAGGTTCTGGCTCTTCTTGGGCGTCTTTTTCAGCGCCTGATCGATCTGGTTCAAATCGTCGTTCAATTTCTGCACCCGGCACAGCGCCAGATCTTCCGAGAACTGGTTGATACGGGTCAGCAGCGTGTGCAGCACCGGGTCTTTTTCGCCCTCGCTCCACAGATAGCGCTTCAGTTTTTGCGCGGTGCCGGTGGAGAAGAACTCGTCCATGGCGGTAACAAAGTCGAACAAATCATACAGCTGGGTGCGGTCATGCGCGACAGGCTCTTCCCCGCGCAGCTCCGCATAGATCACCCGGCGGGTCTCCACTTTGCGCAGGTCCCGCATACAGCGGGCAGCGGTCACCAGCAGCATGGCAGTGTCCCGCATGCCACCGGAAAGGTCGATGGAAAGGGTGTCCCCTTCGTTGATCTTTTCCAGCAGCTGCGAGATGGCCTGAAACTGCTTTTTCTCGTCATCCATGCTGTCCGGCACTTCGATCACCACCAGCCGTTCTTCCGGGATGCCCACCCTGCGCAACGCATCGCGGAAATATTCCAGCGTGGTGCAGGTGCTGCCGTCCGGCATTTCCACCACAGCTTTTTTGCGCACCGTCTCGCTGCACAGTGCCAGAATGCAGTCCGGGGTCTCCTTTTCCTTTATCAGGTACCGCACCGCGCCCTCGTTGGTCTGGGTCTTGTAGTTCGGGTTTTTCGGGCTCATATATAAAAGTAAAACATCGCGTCCCATCTTATCCATCCTCCTGTTCCGTTTTCATCTGCACCAGTTTTTGCTGCCATGTTTTGCGCCGCTGCGACACCGCCGCCCGGCTCACACCAAGAAATTCTGCCACGGTCTTATCCTGCGCCGGGTTGCGCTCCGAGTCCAGCAGGGCGTGGAGCGCGGCGCATTCCAGCGCTTTGGGTGCATAGGGCGGCTGAACGGTAAACTCCACATACCGGTGCAGCAGCAGGATATCCCACAGGCAGTTGTCCTGTTCCAGCGGACGCAGATCATCGCAGTTTGCCAGCCGCGCGGGCGCATCCTCTGCCGGAGGCAGCGCGTCATTGTTGCGCAGAAAGCCCATCAGCACGCTGCTCCACAACGGGCCAGCTGTCTTGCCGTATTTTTCCTTCTGCTGCAGGTTCATCAGCCCTATGCCGCGGTGTAGCCATGCCAGCATTTCACTGCTCTGCTCCACCTTTTCTTCCACGCTTTTTTCTTGGGAAACCACCCGGTCACCCAGCGCCGAATCCTCTCCGCCAGTGTCGTCCAGACTGAGCACCGACTGCTTATTGCGCAGTGCTTTCCGCAGGGTCTTTACGCCGACCCCGACAATATCGGCGATCACCTGTTCTTTTTCCGGGTCACGGCAGAGCACACTCTCTGTGATTCCGTTCTTCTCCATGTACTCCAGCGCTTTTTTGATTTTGCGGTTCGTCTCGCGTCCGAAGCCCGTCACAGCCATTTCTTCCTGCTGCTGGTCGTGTGCCTGTGCATGACGGACAGCGGTGCGCAGATACATACTGAAGGTCTGCCCCGGCTTTGCTTCCCAAAAATCAAACGCATCCAGAAACGCCTTGCAGAAATCCACGCTGTTCCATGCTTCCTCTCCCCTTCCGGGAGCCTGTGCGGTCAGAAAGCATTCCGCCCAGAACGTGCGGAACCGTTCATCATTGGCATCGTGCAGCTTTTTGCGCTGTTCCGGAGGCAGCTGCAGCAGTGGCGAAGCATCAATGTCCGCCCATGTTTTCACGTCATTCATCGCTGCTCAGTCCTCCCGGTGTTCGTTCATCCAGATCAGCTGATGGAACACTTGTTCGGCGGTCTTGCTGTCACGCATAGTGCCTACCAGCCCGGCAAGCTGATACAGCGCTGCCATATCGTAAAGCCGCGCGCTGAGCACCTGCCCGTTTTCCCGCTTGACCTCACCATAATACACACCGCCTACTTCTAACTCCGTATGGGTAGCTTCGGCGCAGGTCAATGCCGTCAACGTGACCACCGGGATGCTCTTGGAGCCGTAGGTGATGCAGGCATACACCCGGGTGACCTGCGGCAGGGCATCCACCAGATCCCGGCACAAGCCGATCAGCGTTTCCGGGCGCTGATCCTCGGGCAGGTGGAGCTGGTGCACCTGATCTTCTGCAATGCCCAGCTGCGCCAGCTCTTCCAACAAGCGCTGATAATTGCGGGCGGTATCGGCATTTTCCTGCCGGATGGCCAGCAGCTGCACCGTGTCCCCGGGTTCAAGGGTATCCCGCATCACCTGCACGATGGGAAAGCAGGTGGCCGTGGGCGCACCTGCCCGCTCCCGCTGGTACAGCATGGGGTCCAGCTTTCCCTGCAAAGGTACGGTGGTGATATAAGTCTTTAGCACAGGGCAACACTCCTTTTTATAAGATCCATTATCTGCATCATACCATAAAAAGGCCGCTGCTACAATGGTTTAAAAAATTTATGCGGATTTATTTTTTTACGCCTTAACTGCACCCTTGCCATGGGCTTTTGGTAGGTGAAAGGAGGTGAAAAACATGTTTGAGCTGATCTCTACTCTGGGCTGTGCCGCAGCCGGTGCCGTCGCAGGCGCCGTGAAGGGTGCCTCCATCGGCATCGCCGTGGGCGGCCCTGTCGGTGCCATTGCCGGCACCATCCC
>OGRL01002112.1_pt1 | contig 13733 bp, 10 predicted proteins | sample 1553481 | NCBI WGS metagenome assembly OGRL01 (sample SAMEA2580036, study PRJEB22360) | human gut metagenome
TCCCGCAGCTTCACTCTGTCGCTGGCACTGCCGGTCCTCCGCCTTTTGGAGGAGGTGCCGCTGGACAAGCTCTCCCCTGCCCCGGCTGCCTGGAACTTTTATGCTCCCCTGCCCGATGACAAACTGCTGGAACTGATTGAGAGCATCCGTACCAGCGAGCTGCTTCACCCCATTGTGGTATGGAAGCAGCCCGATGGCGACCTGATGATCCTGTCTGGCCACAACCGGGTGCGGGCCTACACCGCCCTGCTGGAAAAGACCGGCGAGGATAAGTACCACCGCATCCCGGCCACCGTGCTGACGGATATTTCCGCCGATGAAGCTCACGAGATCGTGGTGGATTCCAACTATGTGCAGCGCGTACTGACTCCCAGCGAAAAGGCGCGCAGCATCTCCCAGAAATATGCCCTGGCCGGGCGCAAAAAGCGCAGCAGGAACGGCGTGCGCAAATCAAAGTATGAACAGATCGGCGAAGAATACAACCTCTCCGCCCGCCAGATCGCGCGGTATGTGCGGCTGGGCAGTCTGGACGGCAGCCTGCCCACGCTGCGGGACGGCGGCAAGCTGCCGCTGACAACGGCGCTGCGTTTGGTGGACTTCCCTGCCGAGAGCCAGAAGTATTTAGCCGCCCACCACGCCGACGAGCTGGCAGGCCCCAAAATGGCCAGGCTGACCGCCGCCATGACCCCGGAACAGATGGATGCTGCCTTGCAGGCAGAGCCGCAGACCGTGCGCGTTTCCGTCACCGTGCCCGCCGCGCTGGAGGAGGATTTCCGCCGCATGGCCGAGGAATGGCTGCACACCCACCGCTGAGCCTGTAGGGGCCTGGCATGCCCGGCCCGCAGCTTTCCCGCAAATAACCGCCTTTCCTGGCGAGATATTATGTCATGGTGACATAATATCCTGTAAATATAGAGTCGATACGAATAGGATATTATGTCACCATGACATAATATCTTTTTGCAAGGAGGTCGGCTGTGCCGAAAAAAAGTGAATTTTTGCCGCCGCCCAAGCCGGATTCCCACCCGGAAGAAGCGGCGATCCTCACACGCATTTTTAAGAAAGAGCCGCTTATCACCTACCGCGATCTTTTGGACAAGTACAAGAGCGAAGTCAGTGAAAAGCAGGCACTGAGCGGGCTTCTCGGTCTATTTACCGCGTATGTGGACAGACCGGACGATGACCCTCTTTTCCCGCAGCTTATGCAGGCAAAGCAGGCTGCGCTGCAAATGGAGATTTTGTCCCGCCCCATCGGTGGCAATCTGAGTATGCCAGAAACTGAAATTCAGATTTTGGCCAAAGCGGCATTGAAAAGCGCACTGGTCGGCTTGCCCGCCGGTCTTGCCTGTTACTTTACCTGCTATGCCGTCGCCACACGGGCGCTTTCTGCCTCCGGCAATGCGTTAAGCGAACCTTTGGCAGAGCGTATCTTGCTTTCCTCAGCGAACCAAAACGCCCTGACCCAGTACAGTATGCAGACGGATTCCATCTTCCGCAATCTGCCCAAGCTGCTGCCGGAGGAGGAAAACGAGGTATACGTTGGCAAGAGCGCCGGGAAAAATGTGTCCACCATCGTGACGATGGATTTTCCGAAAACCCTCGCGTTGGATGGCGGCGGCAGCCTGACGAACTTTGATAAAGCCATCTTAAACGGCGTTTCCTCGCTGCTGATCGCGGGAACGATTTATTTCACCATCCCGATGCTGTACCGCGCCATGATCGGCAGTGAAAACCCCAGTATGCGGGAGGAGGCCGTCCAGACCATCCGTGAACGGCTGGAATTTATGCGGCACTCCACCATCACGCTGGATTGCACCGAGGAGGCCGCCGCCCACTTTATCAAAGAGGGGCAGAACCTGCAGAGCCTGACGTTCTCGCAATATCTCTTGCCGATGAACCGGATGAACGCCGTGCTCAACGGGCGGGAGGTCGAGGCGTACTTCCTCATCGACACGCCGCCGCTGTTCCAGTATGCGTCCAACAAGCGGCAGATTTCTCTTGTGGATATGGACCTTTTGAACGTGCATTTCGCAGAGGACTCTCCGCTGGCCGGGGCAAGCCTGAACAACACCCCCGCCATCATCGTGCTGAAGAACTACCTGCTGACCCGCATCGAGGGCATGAAGAACCCAAACAACCGTCTGCAAAGCCGAAAGATCCTGTTCACATCCATCTACGAGGAGCTCGGCGAGCCGTCGCCCATCAAGCAGCGCCGCCAGCGCCTGCGCAACTACACCGAGATCTATCTCGAGTATCTGACCCAGCAGAACTACATCAGCGGGTACAGCTTCACCCGCACCGGGCGCGTTGTGGACGGGGTAGAGATCGTGCTGGACCGCACCACCCGCAGGCCCGCGCCAACGCCCGAGCTGACTTTGCCCGATGAAACGAACAAGGGCCGCTTCAAGCCCAACAAGCAAAAACCACGCAAGCGGAACATGATACGATAGATGCGATTTTAAAACCACAACTGATGACCAAATACAGCCTTACTAAAGCCACATTTGATGACCAAAAGTGCTTCACCAAAGCCACAAATGATTACCACCAAAGCTACATCTGATGACCGCCAAAGCCACAAATGATGACCTAATCACCCCGCAAAACCCCTGTTTTTTCACATTTCAGCGGTAAATTTTCGCGTTTTCAAAAGTGCTGTATGTACTGTAAGTACTGTATGATATCTTTCCCTTTTTTACAGGGAGGAAAAGATACAGTTTTTCCCTGTAAGAGGAGAAGTTTTCGTATGAGAAAAACGGATGCCAAAACCTTAAAAAGCTGCCTGCCTCAATGGCTGTGGGAGCACGGGCTACCCCTGCATAAGCCGTTCGCCTGCCTGAACCCGGCGCACCAGGACGCTCACCCTTCTATGGGGTACAATGAAAAAAATCAGACCGTCCACTGCTTTGCCTGCGGCGCGACCTACGATGTTTTTGACTTAGTGGGGCAGGAAGAAAATCTGACAGATTTTCCTTCTAAAATGAAGGCCGTCAATCGGCGCTACGGCGGGGGCGAGGTCATCCGGGTAACGGCGAAGCCGGCGCAGGCTTTTCCTTATAAGGAGAGAGCGGGCAGACCCGACCCCTACTTTACCGGGCGTGGCTTGTCCGATGAGATCGTGCAGCGGTTCGGTTTGGTGGTCGAGAATGGCTATGCGGTGCTGCCTGTCTTTGTGGATGGTGTCTGCCGCAGCGTTTGCCGCCGCGTCATTGACCCGGATGCTGAACCGCGCTACCAGAACAGCCGCGGAGCGATGCAGCTTTGGAACAGCGCTGCTATGGAATGTGCGGCCGGGAAAGCACTGTTTGTGACAGAGGGCATTTTTGACGCCCTTTCCTTAGAGGAACTGGGATTCCCGGCAGTAGCGCTGTGTGGTGCGGCGAACACCGGGCGATTGATGCAGGCGTTGGACGCGCGGGAAGTAAAGCCGGAGAAGGTGATTCTTGCCGGGGATGCCGACGCGGCGGGGCAGGGGATGAACGAGAAGCTGCGGGAGCAGCTGACGGCGCGCGGGATTGCGTGCGCCGTGCTGGCTTTGCCGGATGGCTGCAAGGACGTGAACGAAGTATTAGTGCAGAATAGAGATGTGCTGCAAGCCGCCTGTGAGGCCGCCACAGCGCCGCAGGAGGTACAGCAGCAACCGACCTTGGAGGACGAGTTCCTCGCGTATCTGGGCCGCCGTGGCGGGGCTGCTGTGATGTCTACGGGTATCGCCGGTTTGGACAAGGCGTTGGACGGTGGTCTGCACGCCGGGTTGACCGTGCTGGGCGCGGTTTCCAGCATGGGCAAAACGTCCCTGATGCTGCAAATGGCCGATACGCTGGCCGCTGCGGGGAGAAATGTGCTGTTTATAACAATAGAAATGTCCCGCATGGAGCTGATTGCCAAAAGCGCTGTGCGCGGCACAAGGGAGCGTGCACGCCCGCTGCTGGACGGCAAGCTGCCGGAAGAAAAAGTGCGCGGTCTGATTTCCGCCTATCGGAAAAAGACCGGCGGCAGGGTAGAGCTGTGGGAGCCGGATGCCCTGCTGACACCAGCGTTTTTGGATGAAAAAGTGTCGGCCTTCTGTGAGCAGCACGAAAACCCGGTGTTGTTCCTGGACTATTTGCAGCTTGTCGCCCCGGCCCGCGCGGGCATGACCGAGAAGCAGACCGCCGACGCCGCCGTCGCCATGATCAAGCAGTTGGCCCGCCGGTACGATATGCCGGTGATTGCAGCGTCCAGCCTGAACCGTGAGGCCTACCGCCCCGGCAGTGCCGAGCCGGGCCTTTCAGCCTTTAAGGAATCCGGCAGCGTGGAGTACAGCGCGGACTTGCTGTTGGTACTCAAATACCGCACAGACGCAGACAAGGAAATCAAAACCGGCCCGCGTCATTTGGTGCTGACGATCTTAAAAAACCGCTTCGGCGCGACGGGGGAGAGTGTGCCGCTTGACTACGAGCCGGAGAAAGAACTGTTCCGGGACGGCGCCGCCAAAGCTGCACCGCGTACAGGCAGAAACATTATACGGTAAAAACGGGGGAGATATTATGTCGTCATGTCATAATATCTCCCCCGTTTGCAGGAACTATAAACGAAAAACAGGACAAAAAAACAGACAAATATGTTGCGTAAACGGACAAAATACAGTATAATAAGTTTGTAAAAACGGACAATACGATTTTTCTGGGGGGGCATCCGGCATGGCAAACAGCAGCAATAATACGTTACAGCGAACCGCAGCGAAAGAGATACAGGCGTTTTTAGAGGGCGAAGCTCACAAGGCGCTGCTTGTCACAGGGGCGCGGCAGGTCGGTAAAACAACGCTGATCCGCCAGCTGGGGCAGGAAGCCTTCCCGAATTTTGTGGAACTGAATTTTTTGGAAAACACAGCCGCGCGGCAGCTGTTTGAAACAGCCACCGACAGCAGCGATTTCCTGCTGAGACTCTCTGCGCTGGTGGGGGAAAAGCTGGTCCCCGGCAAGACGCTTATCTTTTTTGATGAGGTGCAGGAGTGCAAGGAGATCGTGACCGCCATCAAGTTTTTGGTGGAGGAGGGCAGCTACCGCTATATTTTAAGCGGGTCGCTGCTGGGTGTGGAGCTTAAAGACATTCGCAGCGCACCGGTCGGCTATCTTGATGTACTGGAAATGTTCCCGATGGATATAGAGGAATTTGCCCGCGCCAACGGCGTGTCGGATCGCATCCTTGACCATCTGCGCAGCTGCTATGACAAAAAGCAGGAAGTTGACCCGCTGGTGCATCAGAAGATGATGGAGCTTTTCCGCTTGTACTTGATCGTGGGTGGTATGCCGGCGGCTGTGGCTTGCTACCTGCAAACGCATAATCTGTATGAAGTCGCCCAGGTGCAGCAGTCCATTCTGACGCTGTACAAAAAGGATATTGCCCGCTATGACCCGAAGGAGAAGCTCTATCTCGAAGATATTTTTGACCTGATCCCCAGCGAGCTGAACGCCAAGAACAAGCGGTTTATTTTAAAGGATCTGCATCAGGACTTTAAGTTAAGCCGCTACCACAATAGTTTTCTGTGGCTGGCCAACGCCGGCGTTGCGCTGCCGACCTACAACGTGGAAGAGCCGCGCATTCCGCTGCGGCTGAACAGGCAAAGCAACCTGTTTAAGTTATTTCTCTGCGATGTGGGGCTGCTGGCGGCCACCTACGCCAACGGCATCCAGCTGGCGCTGCTGAACGGCGAGAAGAACATCAACTTCGGCGCGGTGTTTGAGAACGCCGCCGCCCAGGAGCTGGCCGCTCATGGGTATAAGCTGTATTATTTTAACAGCAAAAAGCAAGGGGAGCTGGACTTCGTCATTGAGCATGAGGGCAATGTACTGCCACTTGAAATCAAGAGCGGGAAAGACTACACACGGCACAATGCCCTAACCGGTGTGCTGGCGAACCCGGAATACGGCATTCCGGCTGCTGTTGTCTTCCACAGTGGAAATGTGAGCGTGAAAGACAAAATCACCTATTATCCCATCTATATGATGATGTTCCTGCGTGAGCCGGAACTGGAACAGGGACTGACATACACCCCTGATTTTGGGGTACTGATGGGATAACGGAAGAACGTTGTACCAACAATTTTTGAAGATATTATGTCATCATGACATAATATCTCAGTAGATACCTAGTGGACTATCTTCCAGAAAGAAACATTTCAATGACAAACTTCAATGATTTTCTGAATGAGCAGAGGAAAGACCCTAATTTTAAGGCAGAATGGGAAGCACTTGACTCGGAATTTTCTGCTATCGAGGCAAATTTGAAAGCCCAAAAAACGGAAAGTGCAACCGCTGTAAAATAAGAAAATGTAAAGAAGTGAATCCCACTTGGCGATTGAACCAAGTGGGATTCACTTCTTTACAACAGAAAAAAGATATTTGTTTCTTGATGGAAAGCTGCCCATTCTGTAACGATAGTAAAGCACATTCGCTATATAAAATCAATAGCGAATACGCTATAGTTTCCTTTTCCGCTGCAACTTGGTAGTATGACACGATGGCATAATATCTTTTTGCCGCCTTGCTTTTGTATCGCCTTAGTGATATACTTATACCAAGGAGGGCGGCAATATGGAAAAGAAAATCACCCTGTTTCATGGCTCGGAAAAAGTTATAGAGCATCCCGTGTTTGGGGCTGGGAAGAAGCATAATGATTTCGGGCTTGGCTTTTACTGCACGGAAAGCGAGGCACTGGCAAAGGAGTGGGCCGTTTCCTCTTTGCGGGACGGTTTTGCAAACCGCTATACTCTGGATACGGAATATCTGCGGGTTTTACATTTGAACAGCCCGGACTATACCATTCTCAATTGGATCGCCGTGCTGGTCGAGCATCGTCTATTTTCCATAAAAACGCCGGTGGCAAGGCGGGCCAAGCAATATCTGATCGACAATTTCGGCGTGAACGTAAATGCCTATGATTTGATTACAGGCTACCGCGCCGATGATTCCTATTTCGATTATGCGGAATCTTTTCTGAACAATGCCATCTCGGTAGAGCAGCTCTCGCAGGCGATGCGGCTTGGCAAATTGGGGGAGCAGGTGGTGATTAAGTCGCAGTTTGCCTTTTCCAATCTGAAATTTGAGGGCTTTTCCATCGCAGAAAAAGACAAATACTATGTGCAGCGCAAAGCAAGAAACGATGAAGCAAACCAAACCTATCTGAAAATGCTGGACGATGAGACAGACGGCATCTATATGCAGGACATTATGAGAGGAGGCATCCGCAGCGATGACCCACGCATACCAAGAAATCTATCTGAGTAATGCGCAGGCGGCTTTGGGGGATGCGTTCGACTATGCGATTCGTGTCTGCGGCGTACCGGGAGAAAATTTTATAAAGCTGTTCACCGTAAGTTCGGTAAGCAAGCATATGGAAAACGGAGAACCCGCGTATCTGGCAGGGAAGAGCGGCGTTGAACTGGCTGTGCAGATCCTTGCGGAGACAACGGGGACGACAAACCCGCCGGAACCGCCGGAACGGTATGCGCGCTCCTGTGAATATTGGATCGGCTGGGCGGTTGCGTATTATCAGTGGTACTCCGGGCGAAAGTACAGCGAGATTTTCAAGGTGCTTTCCTTTGCGGAACTGGAAAAAATGTATTATCCCCTGCACGAAGCGGACGTCAGCAAATTTGCCGAGATTGCGGATGCCCGCATCCGGGAGCACTTTGCGGAAACAAACCTGAAGCGCATCCGCACGGCCTACGGCTGTTCGCAAGCCGAGCTGGCGAAAAAAACCGGCGTCGGTTTGCGCTCCATCCAGCTGTACGAACAGCGGCAAAAGGACATCAACAAGGCAAGCGCGGAGAGTTTGTATAAGATTTCCAAAGTGCTTGGCTGCGCGATGGAGGACTTGCTGGAAAGATAAAAACACGGACTTTCATCCGATGGGCGCGGATGAAAGTCCGTATTTTTGTGCGGGCGCGGTAACGGTTTACCCGTTTATAGAATGAACGGGTAAACCGTTATATTTTTAAAATAACATCCTATGTTATTGACATTTACCCGCGTTCAGTGTAATATAAAAGTGTATTCTTACAATACACAAAGTCGAATCAGGTCCGATACACCTGTATGATGCGCCGACTTGCCTTAGCCTTTGCCAATGGCTTTTCGCATCATGGACCCACACATAAGTAATCCTTTTGAAAGTGTGTGGAAACGTATCTGAATGTAGCCGGACATACTGATAAAATGCCGGAGAGATGATTCCTCTAAAAAGAATCCGACAGAGCCTTACCTGCCGTAGAAAAAGAAAGAAAGGCTGCACACATAAGCAGTAAAAAAGTGTCGGAGAGAAATCTCCAAAGCGGTCACACATAAGACCTTAAAAAGTGTATTCGCCGAGTGTTGCGTCCCGTGCGGGCGGACAGGAGGCGGCCTAGCTTCAACAAGAAATACAGATAAAGGGGGCGGTTGCGTCTGGGCAGAAAGAATAAGAAATATTATAAAGACCTGCACCAACAGGCGTATGACCGCCTGACCGGAATGCAGGCCTTTGGCGAAAGCAAAAAAGAGGCTGTGAAAAACGGTACGGACGGGCAGAAGATATTTTCTTTCAATACCTATCAATCGTACTGGAAACACACAAAATATTTTCTTTCTTATATTAAAGAAAAGCACCCGGAATGTACGACGCTGAAGAGCGCAAAAAAGTATGTGAACGAGTGGCTGCAAGCGCGCGCCGACCAAGGGCTGTCCGCATGGACGGTTCAGCTGGAAGCCAAAGCACTGGGCAAACTGTACGGCATAAACCCGGAAGATGAAAATTACTTCAACCCGCCGAAGCGAAACCGCGAGGACATCAAGCGCAGCAGGGGAGACCGCGTGCGCGATAAACATTTCTCGGTTACGAACAACGATGAACTGATTAAATTCTGCAAAGGCACAGGGCTGCGCCGCAGCGAACTGGGGATGCTCAAGGGCGGAGACCTTGTTACAAAAGAAGAAATCGAGCGGGAAATTGCTGTGATCGAATCCGTACCGGTACAGGAAAGAACGCCCGCAGAAGAAAAGCGGCTTGGTGTTCTGCAAGATACCCGCCTGTTTGACTGCCGTTATTATATCCACGTCCGAAACGGCAAGGGTGGCCGGGAGCGAGTAAGCCCCATTGTCGGGAAAAATGCGGCGCAGATCGTCGAGCGCATCCGAAATACGCCGAACGACGAGAAGGTCTGGCAGCACATCCACCAGAGCGCTGACATCCACGGCTACCGCGCCGAATATGCAACCGACATCTACCGCGCCCATGCAAGGCCCATCGAAGAAATCCCCTACGACAGGGTCAACAAGGGAACGGGGCGTAAATTTCAGAGTGATGTCTACACCTGCCGGAAAGATGAATCCGGGAAAAAGCTGGATAAGAAAGCCATGCTGATCTGCAGCAAAGCGCTGGGGCATAACCGCATTGAAGTCGTGGCAAACAATTATATCCGAGGTCTGTAAAAATGCCGGAGTTTAAGAAAAAGACTGCACTGGGTCTGCGGGATCTGCCGGAGAATGGGCAGGAATGTACGCACGTGCTGCTGACACACAGTGAGTATGATGGTTTGCTGGCGAAAGTGGCCTGCGCGGAAAGAGATGCCCGCTCGGTCTATACAGCGGCATCTCAAAAGATTGCACAAGCCGAAAGAAATTCGGCGCAGGCAAAAGAAGCTGCTTACGCAGAAGTGGATGCGGTACAGAAAGACTTGGAAGAAGCCTGCCGTAAAATAGAGTATCTGAACGGCTTAAATAAAAACCTGCTGCGCATCGCGCGGGAGCGCGCCAACGCAGACAGAAAGCTCCGCCCCAAGAAAACGCATACAGGGTATGTGGTACTTACCTCATCAGAAAAAGAGTACCGCTATAAAACCATGCGAAAAGAAACCGCTGTGGCAGGGCTGTGGGAGACCGCGCTGCAAAGCCCGTATTCCGTTGATTTTACAGAGGAACAGGCAAGAGCGCTGACGGAAGAACTGGTGCAGCCGAACGAAAACGGTGAAACGATTGTCGGGCGCATTGGCATTGATACCTATTATCATGGCAGCTATGAGGACTTGCTGCACGACCAGCGGCGCAGCGGCAGACAAGCGGAAGACTTAAATATTATGCTGAAACCGAAACTGCGCGCTAACTATAAAACCGGTTACTGGGAAGTGATCTTCCTGCACACAAGTCCGCTGGGACTTGTGCCTGGGGATATGCGGGCGCGAGGATAAAAATAAAACAGCAGGAACTGTCCGGACAGTTCCTGCTGTTTTTATAGGGTCGGCCTGTGGGGTTGGTCGTCCCAAAGCCCCTTGGGCGGTTCCGTCAATACCGGAAATCCATCGGGTTGGAGGTACAGGACCCAGACAGATTATTGGTAGAGGATCTCGCCGGTGGGCGTGAAGAAGTCATTGGTAGGTTCGGCGCTGTGGTTGTAGATGTATCCATAGACGCACTGGGCGCTGTCCATGACAAAGCGGCCATCGTCGGTGCGGGTGTAGGTGATCTGGTATCCCACATCCTCCTGCGCGACGGCAAAGAAGGAGGGGAGACCGTCCTCGTTGAATTCAATATAAACAGCGCAGTCGGTGCAGGCGCTCAGAGCATCGGGGGTTCCGTCATCTTTGAGAGTCAGGTCGGTGACCTCCAGCACATAGGGCGAGCCTTCCATAGCGGCAGCCTGCGCGGCGTCAAAGCTCGCGGAAGCCTTTCCGTCTGTATAGTCAAAATTGATGTCGTAATCCTGGGAAAAGTCGTCGTAGATACCCAGCGTGATGTGGCTCAGGCGGCCATCCTCATCGTAGAGAAAATCGCCGTTGGCGCCGCCAAGGCCGGTGGTAAAGCGGAATTCCCGCAGGCTCTCGGTCTTTTCTTCGGTGGTATCGCTCTGCGGGGCCGGCGTTTCTTCGGGGGTGGCTTCCGGCGTGGTCTCCGGGGCGATTTCTTCGACAACAGGCGCACTCTCGGCGGGGGTGGTGTCTTCCACCGGGGCCGTGCCGCAGCCGACCAGCAGGGCGGCGGACAGTGCTGCGGCCATGGCGACGGCGGCAGCTTTCTTGTAGGTGATCCTTCTCATGTGTTCTTGCTTCCTTTCCTTGTTTAAAGCTGGGAGACAGTACGGGAGAGAACAGCAGGGCACACGGAAATTGACCCCGTAAAAAACGAGGTCTTTTGCGTGCAGAATGGCAACACAAAAGACCCCGTATTTTAAGCAGGTGCTTTGCGGTACAACCAATTCCTCGTGATCTGGGGCGGTGCGCCCCCGTACCCGGCAGCAGGCAGGTTTCCTGGCTGAAAGCTCAACACCTGCCGCCGCCTTCCCGGGTCAAAACCCAGTGACCGATGCAAATGCACCCTGGCGGCAGGCTCCCTTATCACAGTGACGAGATCGTGCGGGATTTGCACCCGCTTCCCTTTTACCCTTTCCCATGCGCCGAACGGCGGCATAAAAAGGCACCTGCTGTCGTATTCAGTTTTACGGTGTAAAGTATAACACAATGCGGTGAGAAACGCAAGAGTGCGTCGGTTTCAATTTTGCCTTTATACGATTGTGAACTGGCACGCCCGCATGGCGTCCAGCGCCGTTTGGTGGGACTGGGGCGTGACCCCGGCGCAGCAGTCGGACAGGATCTCGATTTCCGTCTCCGGGAAGGCCGCGCGCAGCACCATGGCGTTGCTGATGACGCAGATGTCGGTGCAGTAGCCGTAGATGACGATCTTTTCAATGTCGTCCACGGCCTTGTTGTGGGCCATCAGCTCGTCGAGGATCTCGCTCGGCAGCATATAGCTGCCGAAGGTCGGCTTGTTGACGATGTGGCAGACCTCGGGCTCGGTACCGTCCAGCGCGTTCTCCAGCTCGGGCGCAAAGTTCCAGCCGTCCTCGCCCTCGATGCAGTGCTCCACAGGCAGGCGGCGTCCCTCCCGCGTGGCAAGGTAGTTGTCGGGGTGGGTGTCCCGCGTCAGGAACAGCCAGTGCCCGGCCCGGGCATGGGCCTTAACGGTCTCGGCCAGGCGGGTCACGTTGGCCTGTGCCTGGGGGTTCGCCAGCGCACCCGTGATAAAGTCCTTTTGTACGTCCACAACAATATCCAGAATCATAGCGACAGCTCCTGTTTTTATAGTTTGCTATAGTTTGCTACCAGTATACCGCAGACGGTGCGCGGTGTAAAGTGCGCGTTTCGCTGGCCGCAGGGGTGCGGATGTGGTATAATGGAAGAAAAAGTTCAGGAGGCCCTTCATGACTCCGCTTGAAACGTTAAAACGATATTTCGGCTACGACTCCTTCCGCCCCGGGCAGGAGGAGATTGTCAGCGCCCTTCTGGCCGGGCGGGACGCGCTGGCCATCATGCCCACCGGCGCGGGCAAGTCGCTCTGCTATCAGGTCCCTGCCCTGCTGCTGCCGGGGCTGACGCTCGTCATCTCGCCGCTGATCTCGCTGATGCAGGACCAGGTCAAGGGGCTGAACGCAGCGGGCATCCATGCGGCATTTATCAATTCGTCGCTGACCGAGACACAGATCGCCCGTGCGCTGGACCTGGCCGCCGAGGGCAGCTACAAGCTCGTCTACGTCGCGCCCGAACGCCTGGAAAGCCCGGTGTTCCGCAGCTTTGCCGCGGGGGCGGACATCTCGATGGTCACGGTGGATGAGGCGCACTGCATCAGCCAGTGGGGACAGGATTTCCGCCCGAGCTACTTAAAGATCCTCGACTTCATCGACAGTCTGCCCCGCCGCCCCATCGTGTCGGCGTTCACGGCCACGGCCACGCGGGAGGTCAAGGACGACATTGTCTGCACGCTGCGGCTCCACGACCCGAAGGTGCTTGTGACCGGCTTTGACCGGCCCAACCTCTACTTTCAGGTCGAGCGCACCCGCCGCAAGGACGATTTTGTCATCCAATATCTGCGCGACCACCCCGGCGAGAGCGGCATCATCTACTGCGCCACCCGCAAGAATGTGGACAAGCTGCAGGAGCTTCTGACCGAATACGGCTTTGCGGCCACAAAGTACCACGCGGGCCTGTCCGCCGAAGCACGCCGCAAAAATCAGAATGACTTCATCTACGACACCGCGCCGGTCATTGTGGCGACGAACGCCTTTGGCATGGGCATTGACAAGTCCAACGTGCGGTTCGTGCTGCACTACAACATGCCCCAGAGCATGGAGAATTATTACCAGGAGGCGGGCCGTGCCGGGCGTGACGGGCTGCCGTCGCAGTGCGTGCTGCTTTTTTCGGCGCAGGACGTCATCATCAACAAATTCCTGCTGGACAAAAAGGATTTTGCCGAGATGGACGACGAGGAGGCCGACCTTTTGCGCCAGCGCGACCTGCAGCGCTTGCAGACGATGGAGCGCTACTGCCAGACGACGGAGTGCCTGCGCAACTACATTCTGGCCTATTTCGGCGAGCATCCTACCGCGCCGTGCGGCAACTGCGGCAGCTGCAACAACGATTTTGACGAGGTCGATATGACCGACGCCGCCAAGTGGATGATCAACTGCGTGGCCGAGCTGCGCGGGCGATACGGCAAAGCGATTTTGTTCGGCACTTTACAAGGCGCGAACCGTGCGCGTCTGCGGGAGCTGGGAGCCGAGCGCTTCAAGAGCTACGGCCGGATGAAGGACACCCCGCGCGAGACGCTGGAACGCCTGCTGGCCCAGCTGCTGGAGGATGGATATTTGGTGCAGAGCGACGACCAGTACGCCGTGCTGCACATCGGGGATATTGCCACGCTGAAGGCCGGCGGGCAGGTGCTGGTCAA
>OGRL01002122.1_pt1 | contig 13698 bp, 12 predicted proteins | sample 1553481 | NCBI WGS metagenome assembly OGRL01 (sample SAMEA2580036, study PRJEB22360) | human gut metagenome
ATTAAGGCTTTTTAACTATATATTTTATCAATACAATCTCTTTTATAAGATAAAGATGGATGAACATATAGATTTAAAGTAATACTAACATTAGAATGACCTAAAACTTCGGCTAGGGCTTTAACATCCATGTTTTTTTCAACAGCATTCGTAGCAAAGGTATGTCTTAGGGCATGAAATTTATGCTTTTTAATACCCCATTTATTTAAATAAAATAAATATTTATTATAATAAGAACGAGGTTCAACATAGTTAAAGGAATTAGTTAAAAAATAATTTTTTTCACTAGTAAAAGTATTTAAATACTCGGTTAGTGGTTGTAATAATTTGTTTGCTAATGGGACAACACGGTTAGAGTTATTAGTTTTAGGGTCATCTAAAACAACTCTAGTTTTATTGTTAAAGTTGTCAGAACGAACTCTAATTAAAGTATGGTTTATATACATTAAACCATTTTTTAAATCAAAGTTTTCTTTTCTTAAGGCACATAATTCCCCAATACGAATACCGGTATATAGGCATAGTCCAATTCCTAAACAGTAGGGATCATCTGAATGAAGAGTATTATTTTCTAAACGGATAATTTCTTCTTTTTGGAAAACATCTATGTTCTTTTTCTTTTTCATAGGAATGTCAAAATCAATGTGTAGGCGACAAAATTTTATAATTTGTTTTAAAATCATGCCTAATTCATGAACTGTGTTTGTTTCTAAAAAGATGGATTTAGTACTTAAGTAAGTTTCAATAGTTTCTTTATCTAAGGCACTTAGTTTGTAATCACCTAAATCTGGCATGATATGTTTTTTTACTTTGTTAGCATATGTTGCATAACTAGATAATTTTATTTTATTTTTCTTAAATTCTAACCATCTTATAATATATACTGAAAATTTACCCTTACTAATGGTAATTTTTTTCTCTTTTTCCATCATTGCCTTACGACGTTTTTCTTTTACTTCACTGTATGATTTCCCATAAATATAACCATATCTGGCGGTATCACCAATATAATTTTTTATATAGCGGGCTTCATAACGGCCATCTTTTCTTTTGAAAATACTTTCTCCCTTACGTCCCATTTTTATCTCTCCAATCAGTTATAGTATGGCAATTTTTAATTGTTATATACATGTTATAGCATTAAAAAAGACTTGTCTATTATATAGTTTATTAAATAAACAAGTCTTTTTCAAGTGCATAATACTGGTATTGGAGGGGTATACTATTAAATCTGGATTTTTTCATAGAATATCTAACTCTATGAAAAATGGCTTACAAATGCAGTATTCACCTACATTTCTAAAAAAATTGACCATAAATTTTGACCACAATACATTAAAAATATTTGCTTTAAAAATATAGGTGAAGTCCTGTAAATACTTGGATTGTTCCGAAAATAGTTGACTAAAAATTTGACCATAATAGAATTTAATTTCAGCTTTTAAATGCCTAAATTATGTGTTATACTTATATATAAGTTAAGAATAGATGCCGAATGTAAGCTTTCATAGAGTTAGATACTCTATGAATCAATATTTACACATTTTGATATCTATTACTCATTAATTGTCTAAAAATGGGTATACTAATTGTAGTAAGGAAGATTCATTATGCAAAAGAAAAAAGTAAATATGATCGTATTGATTGTGTCTGTAATATTGATGCTAATTGGATTAAGTTATGGTTATTTTTTTATACGAAAAAATCAGGAAAATAATAATGTAGCAGGTAGCGAGTGTTTTAAATTAGAATTTTCTAATGAAAGTGAAGCCATTAATTTAAGCAACATGTATCCAATTAGTGATGAAGAAGGCAAAAAGCAAATACCATATTCATTTACAATAACTAACACTTGTGATATGTTAGCAGGTTATACGGTTAATATGGAAATGTTAGAAGGTACAACGTTAAATAGTAAGTATTTGGATGTTTTAGTAAATAATGAAGAGATTAAATTACTTTCAACTTATGAGGCAACGGATACAGTAATAGCAAATAGTACGGAGTCAAGAATTTTAACGAAAGGTACTTTAGCTTATAATGATTCTGCTGATTATACAGTTAGATTTTGGATGGATAAAGATGTAGAGGATATCGAATCAATGAATAAGTATTTTGCATCTAAAATAGTAGTAACTGCTCAGCCTAGTAATTATAGTCCTAAAGAAGCAGGTTATGATACTTTGCACGATGCAATATTAGCCAATGAATATCAAACTACTCCTGAGAAGGCTATAGAAAAGATAAAGGCTAAGGGAAAACCAGATTTAAGCCAAACGGCACCCATTATTAAGTGGGTCGAAAAGACTGGTTCTATGATCACAAGAAATTCTACTAAACCAGCTAGTACAGCTATTAAAAGTGATGACCAAACTAGTGACTTAACGGAAGATGATACTAAAATAGCCTTATTTACGACAAAAACATTTAATAGTGAAACCGCCATATATTCATTGTCAAATCCCGTTTATGTTGACCCCACAACTATAGATTTTAGTAGTGATATTAAATATTATTTTTTGGAAGAGTCTGTAGGGTATAATCAATCAAATAAAAAATTGTATGTTAACCGTAGTTTTGAAAGTACCACTATATATCAAATAACAGGTGCAACTAAAACTAACGGAACAACAATATGGAACGGTGTTTCTTATGATAGCATTACTTATAACTTAAGCGCTATTACTTTGACAGAAACAGAATTAGAAATTGATAAATCGGATAAAGGAATTTATCAAGGAACTGATGATTATGGTACAACTTATTACTACCGTGGTAATGTCAAAAATAATAATGTTTATTTTGCAGGATTTTATTGGCAGATTGTAAGAATAAACGGTGATGGTTCAATTAGATTAATGTATAATGGAACAATTGAAAATGCTACTGGTGAAAATCAAAGCATTGGTACTTCAGAATTTAACAGTTCGTATAATGATCCGGCTTATGTTGGCTATATGTATGGTAATCCGGATGGGACAACATTTGATGAAGTACATAATAATACCAATAATTCAACAATAAAGACGGCCGTTGATAATTGGTATAAAACCAATATAGCGGATAAAGGATATAGTGGTTATGTATCTAATGCCGTTGGTTTCTGTGGTGATAGAACTCTTGCTAGTGGTGATGGAATAGGCACGAATGTTAATAGTAATTTTGGCACTTATCAAAGATTTCAAAAGAAGAGCCCACAGTTTACATGTCCGAATAAAGAACGAGATTTATATACAACTACTGATTCTAGTATAGGAAATAAGTTCTTAACTTATCCAGTTGGTTTAGTAACATATGATGAGTTAGTATTCTCTGGGATGGATTATGATCATGTAAATAAATTGGCTTGGTCTTATTCTACACAATATTACTGGACAATGTCCCCTTCTGGCTTTGCTGAGGCAAACGACATTGCTTTTGAGTGGTATCAAAGTAGTGCTGGCAATCTTACTAACGGCTGGTATGTGGCTGGCTTGTATGGTGCCCGCCCGGTTATCAATCTGAAACCAAATTCTAAAATAACTGGAGGAATTGGGACAGTAAATGACCCTTATGTAATTGAATGAATAGCTGACAGTTTTTTTCAAAGCCTTATAAGTACTAGGCTGAAGGTTGCCAAAAGTTCGCCCAACTGTCTAGTATTTTGTCAAAAATATATAATGTCTATGAAAATATCTAAAAAAGCTGTGTTTTTGACACAGCAACACTCCCCACTAGCTGGTGGAGTTTTTTTCTTGTACCGATTTAAAAAAATCTAAGTATCATAAATGATAAATCGAAAGCTTAAACGAACATATTTTAATGACTCAAAGGCTCAATGAAATAAGGTTAAGCCAGTATTGAATAGCGATAAAATCCTGGTTTTAATTCCGCGTACAGTGATGTGAGTTTTAATCTTAGTATGCTTATAACATCTTGTGTTTTAGAATAATTAGATCCTAGAATAGTTAAATATAGAATACCAATGCAAGCAAAACAACATATTGATTTGAAGTAATCTAAAGAACAATTAGTTGTATTTTCAAGATAAAAGCCATTAGATTTCTGATTTTTAAATACTGATTCTATACCGCCAAAGCGATAACTGCAATCTTTAATGGCACGTTTAGAATTTCCATTTTTGACAAGAATCAAAGGATCATCGGTATCAATGGAATCACTTATGACAATGTTGGTAATATACTTATCTTCTGTAAATTCAATTTCGTTGTAAGATTTGGCATGATATTTGTATTTTGAAAATTCTTTAGCCTTTTCCAAATTTTAGGACCTTCTTTTTTGTCGAAGTGTAGTACTTTGATGTTTTTCTTTAGGTGACGGTTTTTCGACAAATGTGACAACTAGTTATATAGGTTACTCAATAGCACTTAACTCACAAGCTAGTTTGCTTTGCGACAATAAATATGATTTTTTCACTGTTGAGAACAATGCTGGCAATAAAGCATTAACCCATCCGATTGGATTAATAGCTTCTGATGAATTAATGTATGCTGGAATAAACTATCGAAAAGCAAATAAATATTCTTATGTTTCATCTAATATTTTATATTGGCCTATGAGTTCTTCACAATTTTATAAAGATAATGGTTTAGCAATTAGTACTCTTAATTATTGAGAAAGAATAACGTTTAATAGTGTCGATTATGGAAGATATGTAAAGCCTGTCATAAATTTAAAGCCTGATGTTAAATTATCTGGTGGTATTGGAACAGTAAATAATCCATATGTGGTAGATACTAATAATTAATAAATGGGACCAAATAAAAAAATAACTTCAGGTATGTTAATTTATAAAATTCTCTTATCAAATGGTTCCATTACTTATAAATATTCTGGTAGAAAATCTATCAGTTTTTTTAATATGTATAATTTATAAATATTATCCATATACTAATTAAATTTAACTCTTTTCATAGAGTATTCAACTCTATGAAAGCGGATTTTCTGACCTTATTTTTAACTTATGTATAAACTATACCACATATTTTAGGCATTTGAAAGAGGATATTTTTAATCTTTTTAGTCAATTTTCTAGTCAGAAGCTTTTTATACAATCCATGTATTTATAAGGGCTTGCCAAAGCTTTTGCAGTCAATTAAATCCGAATCTATTCTGGTCAAATTTATGGTCAATAATTTTTAAACCCTAGGTAAATACTGGACTTGTAACCGAATTTTCATAGAGTTGAATACTCTATGAAGCCGAAAATACAGGCTGGTGGTTATTGTGAGTTACACTAATTTAATAATTATTTTTAAAAAATTGGTAATAATAAAGTAGTAAGGAAGATAAATATGAAAAAAAGTAAAAAGATTAAAGTATTAGTAATAAGTATATTATGTATATTAACTATAACTATTGGATTAAGTTATGGTTATTATTTATTAAGTAAAGTTCAAGAAAATAATAATATAGCAGGAAGTAAATGTTTTAAATTAGAATTTTCTAATGAAAAGAATGCTATTAGTTTAGATAATATGTATCCTATAAGTGATGAAGATGGTAGAAAACTAACACCTTATTCTTTTACAATAACTAATACTTGTGATATGTTAGCAGGATATACTGTTAATATGGAAATGTTAGAAGGTACTACTTTAAACAGTAAGTATTTAGATGTAATGGTTAATAATGAAGAAATAAAATTGCTTACTAATTATGAATCTACCAATACGGTAATAACAGGTAGTACAGAATCAAGAATACTAGCTAAAGGAACTTTAGCATATAATGATTCAATAGATTATACAGTTAGATTCTGGATGGATAAAGATGTTGAAGATACGGAAGCTATGAATAAAATATTTAAATCTAAAATAGTTATATCTGCAACACCTAGTAGTTGGAATCCTAAAGATGCTGGTTATGATACTTTGCATGATGCGATACTTGCTAATGAGTATCAAACGACACCAGCAGATGCTATAAGCAAAATAGAAGCCAAAGGTACACCTGATTTTAGTCAAACAGCTCCAATAATAAAATGGCAATCTGTTAAAATAAATGATATAAGTAATTCAAGTTGTATACTTCCACATACTAGTTTGGTTGGTGAACAGTCATTAGGTGGAGAAAATTTGACGTTAAATGATACAATGATAAAATTATCGAAATCATTTGTGCTTGATTCTGATAAAGGCAGATTCAAATTGGATACTTTGAAATCTTATGATATTGCAAATTTAAGTGATTTAAACTTTGAAAATGAAAATTACTATTGGTTAGGATGTGGAACTAGCGTATCGTCTACAAATCAATTATCATCGTATTATTTAGATTCTTACCCAATAATGTTTAGAGTTAAAAAAATATCAGTTGAAGAAATTGGAACTCCTAACACGTCTAGTTACAGATTGAAATATAATATATTTGGAAATGAATATAAATTAGAAGAAATGGAAAATGATAAATCTGATCAAGGTTTATATCGGGATTACGATAATTACGGTATAACTTATTATTATCGTGGCAGTGTTAGCAATAATATTGTTTATTTTGCAGGTTTTTATTGGAAGATAATAAGAATAAATGGCGATAATTCGATTAGAATATTATATGCTGGAACATCGAAAAATTCTATTGAAAGTTCTACAGTTATTTCAAGTAGTCAATTTAATTTTTCAAGTAATAGTCCGGCTTATGTAGGGTATATGTATGGAAATAAAGGTGGAGCAATTAATTCTCGAGAGGATAATTTATCTAATATTTTTGATAGTAAGGTAAAAAGAATAGTAGATGATTTCTATAATCAAAAAATATTAGATGGATATAGTAAGTATTTATCTGATAGTGGCTTTTGCGGTGATAGAAGTTTATATTCCGGTGATGGTTATAGTATCAATAGTTACACTGAATTTGCCGCTGCAAATAGACTTATGTCAGGAGACCCTAAACCTACATTAAAATGCTTTGATTTAGAAAATGATTTATATACAACTAAAAACTCTCTTATAGGTAATAAAGCACTTAATTATCCTATTGGCTTGATTACTGCAGACGAACTTTCAATGTCTGGAATGGTGAAAAATTCAATAAATACATTCTCCTATACGTATGGGGGTGATGGTTATTGGACAATGACACCGTATCATTATAATTCTTCTAATGGCAATTCTAATGTTTGGAATCTTAGGAAAAGCGGTGAAATGTACAGTGACTCTGTTTATGGAAACATGGGAATAAGACCTGTTATTAATTTAAAGTCAGATGTTAAAATAACCGGAGGAATTGGCACTTCTAATGATCCATATGTTATAGATACTAATAATTAATAAATGGGGCCAAATAAAAAATGTTCTCTTATCAAATGGCCCCATTACTAAGATAGAAAGTCATATAATGTATGGCTTTTTATAATATTTCTTGACAGTTGAATAGATATTCAACTATAATAATGGAGTAGTAAGTTGAAGATGTATCTAACTATAATGAGGTAATATATGGAAAATATAAATGAATGCGATTGTAATGTAATACATAAAGAAGCTGTTAATAAAGCTTTAAAAAGTAAACCAGAAAGAGAAGAATTAGAAAGACTTTCAGAAGTATTTAAACTTTTAGGTGATATAACTAGAACCCAGATATTATGGGTTTTAGATAAAAATGAAATGTGTGTTTGTGATATAGCAAATGTTTTAAATATGACAAAATCATCTATATCTCATCAATTAGCCATTCTAAGAAATGCTGGCATAGTTAATTTTAGAAGAGAAGGAAAAGAAGTGTACTATAGGTTAGATGATTTTCATATAACTAAATTATATGAAATAGGAATCGAACATATTGAACATAAATTAAAAGGAGAAGACTAATGAAAAGGTATAAATATAATATTAATAATTTAGATTGTGCTAACTGTGCTAGAGAAATAGAAGAAATGTTAAACAATAATACTAACTTTAATAATGCCGTAGTTAATTTTAGTACTTGTAAGATTTCTTATGAATCAGATAAAGATTATACTTTAGAAGAATTAAATACTTTAATAAAGTCTGTAGAACCTGATGCTTATATAACTTTAAATGAAGAAGCAGAAGAAAGTACTTCTAAAGAATATTATTTAAGTATCTTAATTATAGCCTTAGTAATAGGTTTACTTGGATATTTTCTACCACTACCTAAGATAGTAAAAATTATTTTATATCTTATTTCTTATAGTCTACTTTTATATAAGACTAGTATTAATGCTATTAAGTTATTAAAAAAAGGTAGTGGTATTAATGAAAATGCTTTAATAACTGTATCTTGTATTGGGGCTTTACTTATAGGAGAAGTCCTAGAAGGTATGATGGTTATTACTTTATATACTATTGGTAAAATATTAGAAGAAAAAGCTATTAATAATTCTCGTAAATCTATTAAGGATTTACTGGATATTAAAGAACCTTTTGCTTATTTAGCAGATGGTAAAAAAATAGTTAAAATTCCCGTTGAAGAAGTAAAGAAAGATGATGTTTTAGTTGTTAAAAAGGGTGAGAAAGTTCCAGTAGATGGGGTTATTATTAAAGGAAGTAGTAGCTTGGATACTTCTGCTTTAACAGGTGAAAGTGAGCTTGTTAGTGTTAATGTATCAGATGAAGTCTTGTCAGGAAGTATAAATATGGGGGATGTTTTAGAAATAAAAGCTACTAATACTTTTTCTAATTCGACTGTTGCTAAGATTTTAGATTTATTAGAAAGTGCTACAGATAAAAAGACAAAAACGGAAAATATGGTTACTAAATTTAGTAAAGTTTATACACCTATTATTATTGGGTTAGCTATTTTAATAACTATTATTTTACCTTTAATCTTTAAAGTACCATTTAAAACTAGTTTATATAGAGCTTTAACTTTCTTAGTTATATCTTGTCCTTGTGCGATTGCTATATCAGTTCCATTATCTTATTTTACCGGAATTGGGACAGCTAGTAAGAAAGGTATCTTAGTAAAGGGCAGTAATTATTTAGATAATTTAAGTAATACGACTAGTATAATATTTGATAAGACTGGTACTTTAACAAATGGAACTTTTAATGTTGAAAGAATTGAAGTATTAGATGATAAGTATAGTAAAGAAGAAATAATAGATATTCTAATTAAAGGAGAATCTTTATCTAATCATCCAATTGCTAAGTCTATTTTAAAGTTAAAAAAGGGTAAAATTGATAATAGTGATGTCTTAGATTATAAAGAAATAGAAGGTAATGGTATTAGTTTTAAATTAAATAAAAAGAATGTTTTAATTGGTAATAGTAAGTTATGTGGTTGCGATATTGATACAGATTTACATTTAAATATTAATGGTAAGCATGTGGCTTCGGTAGTTATTAATGATGGGATTAAAGAAAATGCTAAGGAAACTATTAATAAGTTAAAGAATAGTAATATCAAGACTTATATGTTTACTGGTGATAAAAAGGCAGTGGCTTTAAATATTGGTAAGAAGTTAGGACTTGATGAGATAAAGTATGAAATGTTACCTCAAGATAAGTTTAAAGCTTTTGAGAAAGTCAGTGATAATAGTGAAGTTACTATCTTTGTAGGTGATGGAATTAATGATGCCCCTGTGTTAAGAAGAGCTGATATTGGTATTTCTATGGGTGGGGTTGGTAGTGATTCAGCAATTGAGGCAAGTGATATTGTTCTTATGAGTGATGAGTTATCAAGAATTCCTTTAGCTATTAATATTTCTAAATATACTAAAAGAATTATTAAGGAAAATTTAATTTTTGCAATGAGTGTTAAAGTAGTAATTTTACTTTTAAGTGTTTTCGGTTATGCTAACATGTGGCTTGCAGTATTTGCTGATACTGGTGTTACTTTACTTACTATTTTAAATACTTTAAGAATTATGAATAAATTTAAGAAGGAAAATTAAGTATGAATTTAAAAAGGTTAGATTTAGAAAAATTTTATCAAGAAGGCAATGCTTATTATCAGCAAATGGGGACCAATGCTCCTTTTGGGTTGGGGGGAGTGATCTTAATAACTCCTATGCAAACGATTGGGGTTTATAATAAAGATGCTCTTGATATAAATGGGATAATGGTTCCTGGTTTAGGGGGACATGGTGATACTGTTGATCTAGTTTTAGCTAATATGTTTGGCTTGAAATTAGAAGGTAATAATTTTAAGAGAAACAGAATATTAAAGAGTGCTATTAGTGGTAAAGAGTTGAATTATGTTTATATGGTTTTGACTAATTCTCTTGCTGGTAAAAACGCAGTTGTGGAAATTCCGGCTAAAATAAGTGAGGCTGAGTTTAATGAGCTAGTTAAATTTAGCAAAATATTTTCGGCATTAGGAGTAGAAACAAGTACTTTAATTTCTAGCTTTGATCCAACTAAAGAAGCTGGTGGACCAGATTTTAATACTAGTAAGTATGAGATATCAGATGTATCTTTAGAGAAAGCTTTAAGTTATTTAAACAATAAAAGTAATGCGGTCGTATCTGATATTAATCTTGCTAATGTTTATGGTAAGGAAAATCTATATAGATATGAAATGGAAGAAATGGTAACAGCAAAGACTCGTTAAATATAAAATGATAGAAAATTCTTTTTTCGTATGATAGACTTTAAGTGGAGGAAATATGATAGAGATACTTTTTTGGATATTTTTTGGATTAGTTATTGCAATAATCATTGGTAGTTTTGTTATAATGTTAAATCCCAATTTACAGGGTAAAATGCTTAGTAGTCAAGTTAAATCATTAAAATATATGATGGATGATTCAAAAGATACTTTGAAAAATCTAACCGATGATATGACTGACATTACTAAAGATAGTGTTGAAGTAACTGCTAGAGCGGTTAAGAAGGGATTAACGGAAGAAGATGGTGTGGCTTGTCCACATTGTGGCAAAAAAATAGATAAAGATTCTAAGTATTGTAAATACTGTGGTGCTAGGATTTAAGTTTTAGAAACTGATAAGTTTTAATTGAGTGCTTATTGGTTTCTTTTTTTCTTATGTATGAAGTTGATATTTTTGAATATACTATATTTTATCCCAAAAAATTCATAGAGCATAAAACTCTATGAAAACCCTAGGTGAAACCAGAGTTAAAATGCCATTTGACCAGAAATTTGACTATGATAAAAATTTGAATAAGAGACTATAAAATACCGTTCAAAGTCTTTATTCACCTAGGTTTCAATCAATTTAAATTGACTATAATTTTGACCATAATTAGAAGATTCTATTAGTAAATTTATGTGGAAATTAACGTATTTATATGGTATATTTATGCTGTAAGTTAAGAATAAGATCCATATTTTTGCTTTCATAGAGTTTTATGCTCTATGAAAAGTATAAAGCTTTTGTAAATATATTATTCAACAAAATATTTTTATTCTTAAGGTTATTATTGCAGTAAGGATATTTAGTAGGATATGAAAAAGTTTGATAAAAATAAGTATTTAAAAAAATCAAAATTACATAGATGGTGGCAAAATTATTCAAAATATTTTTATATAGGTATACCTTATGTATTATGTTTAGTTTTAGGCTATCAATATGGGAAAAGTTCTTATGAAAGTATGACTATGGTATTCAAAAATAATCATTATGTAATAGGAAATTCATCTTATGGAATATATGCTTTTGTAGAAGATACTAATAATATAAATAATGGATATCCTATACTTAAATGGCAAACTGAAAGAGAGAATAACTAGTATGAAGAAAAAGAGTATGTTAATAATTGTTTTAATTATTACTTTTGCTGTTTCAATATTTACGTTTAATAAAAATCATGAACTTGTGGATAAAGAATCTTTAGCAGTTTTTATAGATGATGTTAAAGCAGATAGCTTTCCTTCTAAAGGAACTGTAACTTTTTTGAAGGCTGATTGTGATAATAATGCTACTATTGAATGGGATAAAGATTCTTGGGGATTATTTGCTTCTAATTTAACTAAAAAGACTAAGTGTAATCTTTATTTTAAAAATTTAGAAAGTATAAATGATTTAGTTAAAAGTGATAAAACGAATATAGCAAGTGATGATCCTGATGGAAATATAAGATATATAGGAGCTAGTCCTAGTAATTATGTTTATTTTAATTGTAGCGATTATGATAATCAAACTAGTGATACTTGTGAAATCTGGCGGATCATAGGACTTTTTAAAAATATAAATAAGGAAGATGGTACTAAAGAAGATTTAGTTAAAATAATAAAAGATGATAGTATTGGCAGTGTAGCTTGGGATACAAATAATTCTAATATATGGGCAAATGCTTCTTTAAAAAGTAGTTTTAATAGTGGAATTTATTATAATAAAACATTAAAAAATGATACTACTAGAAATATGATAGAAAGTGTTGTCTGGAAATTAGGAAGTACTACTTCATTTATTGGTGATAGTGATGGTAATCCTAGTAGTCTTTATTCTGCTGAGAGAAATTCTAATAATTGGACAGGTAAGATTGCTCTAATGTATCCAAGTGATTATGGGTATGCTGTTGGTGGTTCTGATAGAGAAACTTGTCTTTCTAAGTCTTTATATAATTGGAGTAGTATGCCTAAGTGTTATAATAATAATTATTTATATAAAGCTAATATTTATCAATGGACTTTAATGACTAATAATTTAACTGGAAGCTATGTTTATGCTGTAAAATCTAATGGTGGTTTTAATTATGGTAATGCTTATTCTACTGATGATGCTAGACCTAGTCTTTTTCTAAAATCTGGTATTATTATTAATAATGGTGATGGTTCAAGGACAAATCCTTATCAACTTTCTTTTTAAAGTTCTTATTGACACTATAAGAAAACTATTGTATAGTAACTAATCAAGAAACGGACGTTATAATTATTTGCGTTAATAGGGGGAAATAATATGGAGTCTTATGAATATGGTTATGATAAAAATGAAAAAAGAAAAATGATTTTAGCAAGTATTTTGGATATGGTTAATGGTGGGGCATTAATTGCAGGACCACTCTTAACAGCAAATAGGAGCATGTGCGATTGGGTTGATAGTCTATATCATAGAGGAGATACGGAAAATACTTATGGTTATGATAAGAAACCAATAATAAAAATAAATCAAAATAATTTTTATGTATTTAATATAAGTAATGCGACTGATTTAGTTTGTGCAGATACTTATGCTAGTTTTTTGGATAAAAAGGCAAATGATAATACAAATAGTAATGTATCTTATGCGGTTGTTTTACATACTAAAGCTTGTACATTGGGAGAAATATATAAAGATATTGATATGATTCAAGCTTTTTTAGCAAGACATCAAGTAGAATTGCCGGTTTATTTATCTATTGATGAATTAATGGAAAATAAAAAGCTAGATACAAAACAAAAAGAAGAATTAGTAAGTGCTTTTATTAAAAAGTTTGATATGTCAAAGGGTTATTTAGGAATTAGTGGTAAAGATTCTAATTTAGTAAAATTTAATGAATATGTTATGGATATCACGGATTATGATACTTATGTAATTCAAGACTCAGAAGAAATAAAATATACTGGTAGTCATAATATGATAAAATACTTAGATGGTTCAATAACAGCTTCTGATTGGTTAGCTAATTCTATTGCTAGTAAACAATTAAATAAGAGTGAAAATTTAGTTTATTCAGCGGTATATACAATTCAAGATAATGAAGATATTAATTCGGTTGCTCTTAAGTTTGGTTTAAGTGTTAATGATTTAAAAAAATATAATAATATAAACTTTATAAAATAAAGGAACTT
>OGRL01002130.1_pt1 | contig 13655 bp, 13 predicted proteins | sample 1553481 | NCBI WGS metagenome assembly OGRL01 (sample SAMEA2580036, study PRJEB22360) | human gut metagenome
GCCCCCTTGATGCGGTAAATCGTCCCGCAGTTCGGGTCGTTGAGCATCGCTTGCAGAATCTCCGGAATCCGTTCATCCGGCAGGTGGATATGCATGGAATCATGCACCTCGCTGTGGCTCTGGATGTCGTCTGCACCTTGTCAAATAGACACATAGTCGGGGTCGGTATTCTCTGCTTTCAGGTGTGCGTCTAACGCTGCTCGGTTCAGCTGGTCGCCGATGACAATCAAGACGCTCTGCCCGTTGGAAACGGTCTGCAACTCCGCCTTTTTCTGGGTCAGGTTGATGCTGAGCCAACGGTTCTGCTCCAGCGGCAACGCCCCCTTGATGCGGTAAATCGTCCCGCAGTTCGGGTCGTTGAGCATCGCTTGCAAAATCTCCGGAATTCGTTCATCCGGCAAGTGGATATGCATGAAATAATGCACCTCGCTGTGGCTCTGGATGTCGTCGGCATCGTATTGCTTCACATAGCTGCTGTTGCGGTAGCCGGCAGCTTGCAGCTCCTGAAAGTCGGCATCCGTCATGCTGTCCCAATCCTTGAGGAAGAGGTCTTGCGGCTGGAACTGGCGGCTGCACTGAATCGCAGCAAGCGAGCGGTTCAGATGGCGAAGGGTGCGGTCGGTCAATTCTGCCTCTGAGCAGTCCGGCAGCAGAGAACGCTTACTGAGCACCAGCTTTCCGCAGCAGGCAGCCTCAGAGGCAAGCAGGTATTCCATCTGTGCAGACAACACCTCGTCCATGGTTGCATCTACGATGGTCAGAATGCTGCCGATGGAGAACCAGCGGTCGAGGGGGGATTCATACAGCGTGTCGAAAAATTCGTCCATGTCGAAGATTCCGGAGGGTTCTAGGATGACACGGTCAAACTGCTGCATCCCAAGGGCAATCAGCTGCGTTTTAAAGCGGCGTTTGTGACAGGTCGGGTCATTGCAGCCGGATATCATTTCCACCTTGCAGCGGTCGCTCTGGAGGTCTTGCAGCATCATCCGGTCAACATTGACTGCCCCGAAGTCGTTTTCGAGGATGGCAATCTTCTTGCCCTGTGCGAGCAGGTTGGCGGCATACTTGCGGATGAAGGTGGTTTTCCCAGCCCCAAGAATGCCAGTAATGAGGTCGATTGTGGTCATAGAGCATCTTCCTTTCTAAGGCTTATTATAACAAAAAACTGGCGAAAATGCAACGCCAAAAATCAGAAATAAAACAGAAATGTGAAAGGGGATTGTCGAATCCAAACACGCAATAAAAACAATTGGTTTACAGTTTCTTATGATATGTAAAATCTCTGAAAAGCAGCCATGCTGGCTTGCTTTTTGCCTGTTTTTATGCTATGATGAAGGATACGAAGGGGGAAGATTATGATACAAATTGCGATTGTGGATGATGAAAGCAGACAAATTAAAATCATCCAGCAAAGCATTCAGAATTTTTTTCGACAAAAAAATCGAGCGGATGATTATCGCATTGATACCTTTCACAGTGGAGAATCTCTGATTATGAGCAGTCGCCTGTATGACTTGATTTTTCTTGATATTCAGATGAACGGCATGGACGGCATTGAAACCGCCAAGAAAATTCGGACGTGGGATAGAAAGGTATGTGTGATTTATGTCAGTAATTATACGGAGAAAATGGCTGCATCGTTTACCGTACATCCATTTTCTTTTTTACCAAAACCGATTCGACAATCGGACATTTACAAGAATTTAGAGGACTTCTTGCTTTATACCCAGCCAGAAGAACCAAAGACCAGATTGGTGTTTCAGACGTTAGAGGAACAGATTTCCGTCAACATGGAGGACATTTTCTATTTTGAATATGGGCAGAACCGCCGTGTGAAGTTGGTGGCAACAACGGGAACTTGGTATCTTTCGAGCAGCATGAAAAGCTTGGAAAAGCAGATGGAGTCGTATGGCTTTTTAGTGCCGCACAAGAGCTTTCTGGTAAATCCCAGACAAATCCTTTCCTTTGGTGCAGAGATTCAGATGAAAAATCATGAAATGATTCCGATTGCGAAGAATCGCCGGAAGCAGGTTCATGAACAAATCAGTACCTATTTACACAATAGTTTGAATATCAATTGGAGGGATTAAACGATGGTAACACAATTTTTAGGAAATACGATTGTCAGCATTGCAACGGTATTTTCTGGCATGTGGGTCTTGTTTCAAATTCTGGAACGGCGGTCTCATTTTTTCTTGCGATTACTGGGCGTATTGGGAATTGCAATTGTGCAAGGTGCAATTGGACTATTGCAAATACCCGTTCTCAATATGACATCTGCGATGCTTATGATTGTGGGGTCAACGTTGCTTTGCTATCGATGTAAAAAACTTTATTTTTTGGTCTATGATATTTTGATTGCTTTTTGTGGATTTCTGACGGATGTTTTCTCTGTCTTGTTGCTTTCTACTTTTTATGATAGTAGTATTTCTTCTACATTGCAAGAAAGCAACATTTGGGTTCGAAATGCATTTGCAAGTTTAACAGCGTTTTTACTTTGTCAACTCTTATTTACGTTGATACGAAAAAAACATGCAATTTTTTCTTGGTATGAGGCGATTTTTTATACGATGCTGGCAGCAGGAGAGATTGCGGTATTTGCTTATGTTTGCAAATATATTCAATCGTATTCCTCTGGTATGTTTTTAATTTTATTTTTGTTGGGTTGTTTGGTGTTGGATGTCTATATTGTTGCTGTATTTTACCGGATTTCGATTGTTCGGAAGACAGAAAAAGAAAATGCACTGTTACAACAGCAATCAGAAATGCAGCTGGAAGTATACTCTGATTTGCAGCAGCGGTATCAAAATTCAATGGAAACCATTCATGATGCGAAACGGCATGTGCGAGCGTTGGAATCTTTAATTCAATCCGACCATCTCGCAGAGGCACAGCAATACAAGGAATCCCTGTTTCAAAAGCTGAATGAATTACAGCCATCGATTCACTGTGACAATCCACTGCTCTCTGCCATCTTGAATCATGTTTTTTTGAAAGCAGAACAGCGGCATATCGCTTTGAAAATGGACTTACAGGGAGAAGAACAGCTGTCAATGTTGGCTGGTGTAGACTTGACTACAATTGCCTCCAATCTTTTGGATAATGCCGTGGATGCGGTTTCAGAATTGCCGGAGGAACAGCGATATATTCATTTTGCAGTGGCGTTTCAAATGGGAGAAATCATGATTCATGTGGAAAATCCAACAAAAAATGATTTGAAGCGAGAGGGAAACACTGTTGTTTCTACCAAAGAGGGACATTTTGGATTAGGCTTGAAGAATGTAGAAATGGTTGTGAAAAAATACAAAGGCGATTTTAAAACCGATGTAGAAGATGGAATATTCACTGCTGCGATTACGATTCCAACAGCAACGAATTTTTAAATGAACTTTTTGTGAAAATCAACCTGAAAATCCCGTTTCATGCAAAAGAATCCCGTTTGATGCAAAAAAATTGACACATTGCGATGTTTATGATACGCTGAATTCACAAGATGTCTTGAATTTGTTTTTAAAAAGGGTGCATTTGAATGAAACAGGCTTCCAAAAAGGTATTACAGGTAGCAGCTTCCATTGCCAAAAAATCATCTTCTTTCTGGGCAAATTTTCCTTGCAATTGGTGGGATTATCAGCCGAAGATGCCGAAATCCGTGAAGAAGATGCGGAAATTCTGATGCTGCAAACATTCTCGGAAAAATTTGCAAAGAAATTGATACAGGCGGAAATCATTCCCGAATCCGATGCAGATATTTATGTGTTCGGATGCTATCAGTTTGGAATGATGCTCTTAAACGTTGTGACGACAATTGGTTTGGGCATTCTGTTTCGACTTTTTTTGCCATGCGTGCTGTTAAATCTGTCGTTTATTCCCATTCGCATTTCTGCGGGCGGACACCATGCGGATTCCCCCGTGAAGTGCTATGTGTTATCGACACTTTTGATTGCAGCATTGCTGGCGATTTTGAAGTGGGTTTCTGTTTCGCTGCTTGCCGCTTGGATTTTGATTCTGGCTGCAAGTGCGGTGCTGCTCTGGCTTGCACCAATCGAAACAGAAAACAATCCATTGGATGAAACAGAAGTTCGGGTTTATCGCAGAAGAACCAGAATCGTCTTAGGCATTGAGCTGCTTGCGGCTCTGCTGGCGACACTGCTGCACCGGAACTTTTTGGTAACCATTATCGGATTTGGATTACTCACCGCATCGTTCATGCTGGTGGTTGGAGCGTGTGCGAATCTGAAACGGCATTGGAAACGCTGTGTTTAAGCGAGGGAAGAACGCTTTTTCACAGGGAATCTAGGGTTGCTTTGGTGCAGATGTCGGCACGAAGATGCGGAAATTTTTCAAGAAAAAAGCGGTAACAGGGACAAGTGTGTCCTGTGTTACCGCTTTCTTTTTTATTCAGTTGGTTCTTGCGGTTCGGAAACAGCATGGATGAACGCATGAATGATGGTCAGCAGGTCGTCCTGACGGTCAGCCGGACACTTTTGAATGAGAGCATCCATCATTTCCAGTTCTGCGGTGTGGTCGGGCTGCTCTTCACCGAAGAGAATATAATCTGTCCGCAGGCAGAGCAAATCCGAAAGCTTTGCCAGCGTCTGAATGGAGATGCCCTTGATGCCCAGTTCAATATCGGAGCAGAATTTTGTCGAAACATCTAATTTTTCCGCAAGCTGCTCTCTGGTGTATCCCAGGCGTTCCCGCTGTGCACGGATGCGAGCACCCATTTCTTTATACTGAATCGTTTTCATGAGAAAACCCTCCTTGTTGGTTGTTCCATTTCTCTTATTATTGTACAGGAATTTTGGAAACATGAAAACAAACTGCCGGCGTTTCAGAAAGCGTGCTTTTAGATGTTTCAGAATGGAAAAATCCACAGGCAAAAGGTTGTCTGTGGATTTTTATGGAAATGCGTCAGACGAGCATTAGTAGTTCAGGGTAACAGCCTGCAAGCTGCCCAGTCCGTAATAGTTATAGATGGTCATGACATCCTGCGGATTCTGAATCTGGAAGGTAATCGTCCCGTTCTGCAAGTCGGAATATGCAATCGGATGCTGTTCGTTCCAGCAGTTTCCCAATACGAGGCAGCCGCCGGAATTTGGAATGCTGCCCTGGAATTGCAGCGTGATGGAGCGAATCTTCTGATTGTTGTATGGTGTCAGGTCAAACGCTGTTCTGTATGAAACATTTTTCAGAACGACTTTTTTGCCGGAGCTTGGCTTTGTGGTGGTAGTCGTGGTTTTTGTGGTTGTCGTTGCTTTTTTGGTCGTGGTGGTTGCCTTTGTCGTGGTCGTAGTGGTGGTTGGTCTTGTAGTCGCACGAGAGGTGGTTGCTTTTTTTGGGTGCTTTCATGTTGATTCTCCTTTTGTGTTGGTTTGCGTACGCAACTATTCCCAGTATAATCCGGAATTTGTGCAAGGTCAATCGCTTTTTAAACATTTTCAGAGAATTCACACAAAAACAGATACTTTTCTGAAAACACAAGGCAGCCGGCGGAATTTTTCTTTCTGTACCTTACAAAAATGTCACATTCCTCCGGCAAAATGTCACACAAATCAATGGCGGAGCGATGGAATTTCTGATACAATAAAGGCAACAACACAGAAGGGGGCAATTGCAAATGGCAATGCTACAAGTAGAATGTTTGAAGAAAATCTATACCACCCGATTTGGTGGGAATCAGGTGCAGGCACTTTCGGACGTTTCGTTTTCCGTCGAAACGGGCGAATATGTGGCAATCATGGGGGAATCGGGTTCGGGGAAGACCACGCTGCTGAATATACTCGCAGCCCTCGACCAGCCAACCAGCGGAAAGGTTTTTCTGGATGGAAAAGATTTGACAATGGTCAAGGAACGGGAAATTGCAGCGTTCCGGCGGGATAATCTGGGCTTTGTATTTCAGGATTTCAACTTGCTCGATACGTTTTCCCTGAAAGATAATATTTTCCTGCCGTTGGTGCTGGCTGGGAAGTCGCCGAAAGAGATGGAGTTGCGGTTGATGCCGATTGCGGAACAGCTGGGGATTACGCACCTGCTGGAGAAATACCCCTATGAAGTTTCCGGCGGACAGAAACAGCGTGCAGCGGTTGCAAGAGCGTTGATTTCCAAGCCGAAGCTGATTCTGGCGGACGAACCGACCGGAGCACTGGATTCCAAGTCCACAGATGGCTTGCTGGATGTCTTTTCCGCAATTCATGCGACCGGACAGACAATTTTAATGGTAACACACTCCACCAAGGCGGCAAGCCGTGCAGACCGGATTCTGTTTATCAAGGACGGCGTGCTGTTCCATCAGATTTATCGGGGCGGCTGCACGAATGAGCAGTTGTATCAGAAGATTTCCGATACCTTGACGATGTTGGCAACAGGAGGGGAACAGGCATGAAAACGCTCTATTGGAAACTGGCGTGGCACGGCATTTATAAGAACCAAAAAATCTATCTGCCGTTTCTGCTGACCAGTATCGGCATTACCATGATGTATTACATCGTATCCTATTTGACGTATAGCAAAGCCATTTATGAAATGCACGGCGGGCAGGAGATGCAAATGATTCTCTCGTGGGGAACGGGTGTGGTTGCCATCTTTGCAGCGATTTTTCTATTCTACATGAACTCGTTTTTGATGCGGCGGCGAAAAACAGAATTCGGGCTGTATAATATCCTCGGCATGGGAAAATGGAACATCGCCCGGATTTTGTGCTGGCAAAATGGCATGCTGTTTGGAACGTCCATGGTTGGCGGTCTGGGGCTGGGCATTCTGCTGTCGAAGCTCTCGGAACTGATGGCAGCGAAGATGCTGGGCAACAGCAGCCCGATGGGCTTCCGGATTGAACCAAATGCTGTGCGGAATACGGTCTTGCTGACAGCGGTTTCCTATGGCATCATCCTGCTGTATTCGCTCGGACAGATTCACGTTTCCAAGCCGATTGCCCTGCTGCGAGGCGAGAAACAGGGCGAAAAGCCCCCGAAAGCCCGCTGGCTGCTGACGTTCTGCGGATTGGTGATGCTGGGCATTGCGTATTACTTAGCCGTGACGATTCAACAGCCGATTGCCGCCTTTTCGATGTTCTTTCTGGCGGTGGTGCTGGTCATTCTGGCAACGTATCTGCTTTTCATCTGCGGTTCTGTGGCTCTGTGTAAGCTGTTGCAGAAGAATAAGCGGTATTATTACCAGTTACAGCATTTCATCTCGGTTTCGTCCATGCGGTATCGGATGAAGCGGAACGGTTCGAGTCTGGCTTCCATCTGTGTGCTGTCCACAATGGTTCTGGTGATGATTTCCAGCACGCTTTGTTTGTATCTGGGTTTGGAAGACAGCTTGTATCAGCGATACCCAAGGGATATTTTCGTCACAGCCTATTCCGATTTTGACGAACAAGCATTGGAAGAAAAAATTGCAGAAGTCGTATCCCGTTATTCTCTGCAGGAAAAAAACGAAATACACGAAACCACGCTGCAAATCAGTGGGGTGCTGAACGGAAATCGGTTACAGTTTGAACAGGATTCCCTTGTGGATTATGATGACATTGCAACTGTGAAGATATTCACCTTGGAAGAATACAATCGTTTAGCCGGAACGTCGGAAACATTGCAGGATGGCGAAGTATTGCTATCTGTGATAGATGGTTCGTATTCCGGAGATACGATTCAAATCGGAACGATGCAGCCGTTTCAGATTCAGAAACAAGTTCCGCAGTTTGTGGATGATGGCGATGCTTTTGCCAATGTCAGCCGGATGCTGTATTTGATTGTGCCGGATATGGCGATGATGCAGGAACTCAATGAACGACAGGCAGAAGCCTATAATGGGTATGCTTCCGTCATTCAATTCTATAAGGGATTTGATTTGGATGCAGATGCAGACACACAGCTTGCCATTCAGGCAGAGCTGGAGCAGCAGCTTTCGGAAGAAGGCTGTGTTTGTGAGAGTCGGGAAAGTGGGCGTTCGAGCTTCTATGCCCTGTATGGCGGACTGCTGTTCCTGGGCATTCTGCTGAGCGTGGTATTCCTGTTCGGAACGGTATTGATTATGTATTACAAGCAGATTTCAGAGGGCTATGAAGATGCCGGACGGTTTGAGATTCTGCAAAAAGTCGGCATGACGAAAAAAGAAATCAAGCGAAGCATCAACTCGCAGATTTTAACGGTCTTTACTGCTCCACTGCTCATGGCTGGGGTGCATCTGGCGTTTGCCTTTCCGATGCTGTACCGGTTGCTGGCGGTGATGGGTCTGATCAATATTTCTCTGTTTGCAATCATAACCGTTGGCGGTTTTCTTGTGTTTGCTGCCTTGTATGCGTTGATGTATAAGTTGACCTCGCATAGCTATTATCAGTTGGTGAAATCATAAATGAAAGAAAAACTTGTTATGGGAATTGGGATTGGCTGCCTGCTGATACTGGCGATTCCAATCGGCATGCTGATTTTGTTGGCAACGCTGATTTGGAACGGCATGGAGGTGCTTTTTCGGTTTTGGAGCAGGCGAAAATGAGAGAGAAACACATCATGGGCGGATTGCTGTGCAGTTGTCTACTTCTCGGCAGCCTGACGGGCTGCGGAGGGGATTGGAAAGGCAAGCTGCTGTATGGATACGAAAAGACACTATCCAGCCTAGGCGGCTTTCAGCGAACCAGCAAGCAGCAGCTGTATGGAATGCGGTTGGATGGAGAAGATGCCTATACGGGAACGTATCAGGCAGATTGTCGGAACGTACGGGGGAAAGATGTGGTATTTGGCGGCTGTTCGATTCAGACAAGAACGCTGTGGCTAACCGGAACGGTTGGAGCAAGAAACGGTATTGTAGAAATCTATGTGCTAAACGGCGATAAAGAGAAAGAATATCTGACCCCGAACGAGCAGGGCATGTTCTCTAAAATTATACAGAATCAGGGCGGGAATTGCTATGTGGTCGTGGATTACGCAGATTTTACCGGAACAGTGACACTCACGAGCGAGTATCCGGCATAGCAGGGAAACAGAATAGAAGAGAGAAATAGAAAACAAAAACAAGAAAAGGACGGGTGAACGTCATGCAAGCAGAAGTAAGACGGAAACAAAAAACAACATCCAAAACAAAAAGCTACATTTGCCGTATACTGTTGCTGCTGGGCGTGCTTCTGCTTGCCATGGGGCTTTGGTATGGCGTACAGGGCTATCAGATGTACCGGAACGCCATTGCAGAAACTCCGATTGCCGAGAAAACCGCTGCGATGGAACAGCAGGAATCATTTGTCCCCTATGATGCCCTGCCGCAAATTTATGTGGATGCAGTCATTTCCGTGGAAGACCAGCGGTTTTTCTCCCATTCCGGCGTAGATATTTCGGCGATGATACGGGCACTGTGGAACGATTTGCGAACAAGGTCGTTTGCAGAGGGCGGCAGTACCATTTCCCAGCAGCTGGCGAAGAACCAGTATTTCACGCAGGAGAAAACCTTGCAGCGGAAACTTGCAGAGATGTTCCTTGCTCACGCTTGGGAGCAGGTCTGTGAGAAGCAGGAGCTGTTCGCCCTGTATGTCAACACGATTTACTTTGGAGATGGCTATACGGGCATTTCTGAGGCAGCAGAGGGCTATTTCCACACGACCCCGCAGCAGCTGACGGATTATGAAGCCGTGATGCTTGCCGGACTGCCGAACGCCCCCTCCGCCTATGCGTTGCAGGAGCATGCAGATTTAGCAGAACAGCGGATGCAGCAGGTCTTGCAAGCGATGGTTGCGAATCAGAAGTTGACCCAATCGGAAGCCAACGAGATTTTACAGGAGAAATCGTAAATTTTTTTGAACAGATAGACGAATGTTCCACTTTTGATGGATAATAGAGAGAAATCACAAGATGAGGAGTGGAATGAAGATGCGTATTTGTAGTTTCCCGTTGGATGATGCAGCCATCCAGACGATCCATCCAAAAGATGTCTATCTCATCAAGATGGCGGACGAACAATCTATGGAACTGTTCGTGATGCAAGAAGATTTGCTCACGACTTATTACACCTGCCACATGAGCCCGTATTTATGGAAGAGAATCAAACGGGCGTTCTCCATCTCCAAAAACACAAGCAATGATTTGTGGGAATGGAAATCGAGTGGCAGGGGCGATGATTGGTACTGGAAACGGTCGATTCCGACCCAATATCAAAAAAAACTGGAACGCTTGATTCTGTTAGACCAGTTCTGGGCAAAACAATGGATGTTGCAGCCGGCATTCTGCCCCTCCGTCCTGCGGCTGCTGCATAAATTGGCAAGGAAAAAGAATCCCTGTGCACCGTTCTACAAAGTCTATCGGGCATAACAACTCTTTTACACCCCCTCAACAAAACCCCCGTTTGGAAAAGAATCGGAAAAGAACAGAATCCGAAAAACGGAAAATGTTACCGCAGATTTTCGCACTGTTCATAGAATCCCGTTGACAAAATGCAGAAAAAATGATACAATTATAACAATCATTTGCATGTTCCGGCAAAATCCGGACATGCTTTCTGTAAGAAAATTTCTGATGGGAGGTTCTGTTTGATGAAACGGAGAATTGGAATTTTGACCAGCGGCGGCGATTGCCCGGGACTGAATGCAACCATTCGTGGCGTTGCAAAGGCATGCTACCAGATGCTGGGGACGGAAAATGTAGAAATCGTTGGCATTTCAGACGGCTACTATGGACTGATTCACAATATTTGCAAGGAAATGAAACCGGATGACTTTTCTGGGATTCTGACCCGTGGCGGTACGATTCTGGGAACAAAACGGCAGCCGTTCAAGATGATGAAAGTCATTGGCGATGACAATATCGATAAAGTAAAAAATATGAAGAAAACCTACCAGAGCCAGAAGCTGGACTGCCTGCTGACACTGGGCGGAAACGGCACGCACAAGACCTCACAGCTGCTCTCAGAAGAGGGGCTGAACGTCATCGGCTTGCCAAAGACCATTGACAACGACATCTACGGCACAGACGTTACTTTTGGATTCCATACGGCAGTGGACATTGCAACGGATGCAATTGACCGCTTGCACACGACTGCAAACAGCCACTCCCGGATTCTGCTCTGTGAAATCATGGGCAACAAAGCCGGCTGGCTGACCCTGAATGCCGGAATTGCCGGCGGTGCAGACATCATTCTGATTCCGGAGATTCCGTATGACATTGACAAGGTTTGCAAGTCGGTTCTGAAGCGGAGCGAAAGCGGCAAGAACTTTTCGATTATTGCCGTTGCAGAGGGCTGCTTTGACAAGGAAGAAGCCAAGCTGAAAAAGAAAGAACGGGCAAGACTCCGTGCAGAAGCGGGCGTGGTCACCGCAACCAACCGCATCGCTGCACAGATTCAGCAGAAAACACAACTCGAAGCACGGGTTTGTGTGCCGGGGCATATGCTGCGGGGCGGCAGTCCGAGTGCATACGACCGGATTCTTGCAACCCAATTCGGCGTATACGCTGCACAGCTGATTAAAGAAGAGCACTATGGCATGACAGTTGCCAAGGTAGGCGGAACGATTACCGCCAATCCGCTGGCAGAGATTGCCGGAAAAACGAAGTTCGTCACACCGGATGACCAGCTGGTTGCAACGGCTCGGAATCTGGGCCTTTCGTTCGGCGGCGTAGGCAATCGTTCGGCGACTAATTTTTCATACAAGCATACCATCAACAAAAAGACTGGAGGATACAGAAGTCTGCTCCAGTCTTTTTTTGTCGTTCCGGAAACTTTTTTACAGAACAGCGTGACCCAATCAGAGCCAATCCGGTCTATGGAGATGAAAGGTGGTGGATACCATGCAGGAAGAAACGCTATTAGATTTATATTTCTCCCGTTCGGAAACGGCACTGGAGCAGACCAAACAGCAATACGGAACATACTGCTATGCGATTGCCTACCGCATTCTCGCACAGCCGCAGGATGCAGAGGAATGCGAGAATGAAACCTACTGGAAAGCATGGCAGGTGATTCCGCCCAATCGACCGCACTCTCTGAAAGCATTTCTCGGAAAAATCACCCGAAACCTCGCCCTGCATTTCTGGGAGCGAAACCACGCCGCAAAGCGTGGCGGAAACGCTGTGGATTTGGCACTGGACGAGTTGACAGAATGCATTCCGGCGAGCGACTCCGTGGAGCAGGCAGCCGATGCAGCGGCTCTACAGGCATGCTTGCAATCGTTTTTGCAGCAGCTGCCAAGAGCAACCAGAATCGTATTTGTGCAGCGGTATTGGTATTTGAACTCGATTGCAGAGATTGCCCAGAAAAACGGCATGGGAGAGAGCAAAGTGAAAATGATATTGCTGCGGACAAGAAAAAAACTGAAAGCAGCACTCGAAACGGAGGAGATTTCGATATGAGGAAAGACAGAGAAGCAGCCAAACGGCTTTTGCATGCCATCGGGGACATTGACGACCAGTATTTATTAGAAGCGGAGGAACAGCCTATGAAACAGACGAAGAAGCAGATTTCCAACCGTTGGATGAAATACGTTGCCGTGGCAGCCTGTGCAGGAATTGTGCTCACGGCGGCATTGCTACAGTACGAGCGGAGCAAGTCGCAGTCGCCACTCACACCCGCTACCACGCAGACAGAGCCAGCCACGACCGAAGAAAGCGTGCAGATTCCCAACCCATTCATTCCCTGTGCGACGCTACAGGCAGCGGCGGACATCGCTGGCTTTTCGTTGGATGCTCCGGATGCCTATGAGGCATATGACCACACGACCATTCAGGCAATCGAAGGGGAAATGATTGAGGTGATTTATGAAGATGCAAGCGAAACCGAGGGCTTGCGGATTCGGAAAGGCGTTGGAACAGACTCCATCAGCGGTGACTATAATCGTTATGACAGCGAGGAAACACAGACGATTGCAGGCGTTTCGGTTTCCATCCGGAAGAATGGCGACTTGATTTTCGTGGCAGAATGGACGGATGGCGGATATGCCCATTCGATTACTTCAGAGAATGGCTTGACGGCGGACGAGTTGGAAACGCTGGTTTCAGAAGTTCATTAATGGGAAGCAGATGACAGCATTTAGTGTGAAGTTTTTCATTGCACCATCCAGAAACAGCAACTTGACTTTTGTGACAGAATAGACGGACAGCGTACGAACTGGAAACGTTATCACAAATCCATTGATGCAGAAAAGGGGGAGCAGATTGAAATTAGACCGATTGATTGGGATTCTCTCCGTGCTGCTGCAACGGGAGCAGGTCACAGCGTTTGAACTGGCAGAGAAGTTCGAGGTATCCCACCGCACGATTTTACGGGATATGGATGCCCTGTGCTGTGCAGGAATTCCCATCGTAACCGAAAAAGGGCGAAACGGCGGTATCCGCATTATGGAGGGCTACAAACTCGATAAAACCGTCCTGCTGCAAAGCGAGATGCAGGCGATTCTTGCAGGGCTGCAAAGTCTGGACAGCATCAGCGGCACGCATCGCTATCGGCAGCTGATGGAGAAGCTCTCTGTATCAACCGCCAAGACGATTCCGGCAGAGCATCCGGTTTTGATTGACCTCTCTGCATGGGATTCCGGAGCGGTTTCCCAGAAAATCGAACAGATTCAGGCGGCAATGGAGCAGAATTGCAAGATTTCGTTTTCTTACTTCGCCCCAAGCGGCACGACCTCCCGTGAAATCGAACCCTATCACTTGATTTTTCAGTGGGGGCACTGGTATGTCTGGGGC
>OGRL01002137.1_pt1 | contig 13629 bp, 7 predicted proteins | sample 1553481 | NCBI WGS metagenome assembly OGRL01 (sample SAMEA2580036, study PRJEB22360) | human gut metagenome
ATGCGAACCGCGCGGGGCGCTGCATGGCGTCGTCGGCGTCGATACGCGCGTTGAGCCGCCGTAGCATGGCATCGCAGCGCTCGCCGGTGGCGGGGGAGATGAGCGTCCTGTGTGCGCTCCATACGGCCGCGACTTCGAAAAACAGGCTGCGGTTCTTCTCCGAGGCTTCGAGCCAGGCATATACCTCCCGGTCTTCGGCCCCGCTCGTCCGGCGGACGAGGTATCTGTATAGCAGTCCCTCCATGTCGGTTATGGTAGGGGTATCTGTATGGCGTTCCAATATGTATACTTTTAGGGTGTTACCTATACTATACAGCCATAGGCACAAAAATACCTAGTCTGTTTTCACTTTTTTTTTCGAAAAAGTGCATTTTTTCTGGAATCCCGGGAAATACGGGTCGAGGACGAAGCTGCGCAGGGCTAAAGGTAATAAAAATATCCGGGCTTCAAAGCCCGGATATCATCCCGGCCGTATCTCCGGCACAGGTGCCGGGCAGGATACGGAACGGTTCGGTCAGTTCCATTTGCCCAGCAGCTTGCGGGGGTAGTTCGTGCAGATGGCGTAGAGTTTGTCCTTGTAGGCCAGGTAATAATCCATGTCGACATCCAGGTCGGCATTGTATACGCTGAGCTTCAGCCCCGCATCGAGGAATTTCTGCACCGAATAACCGTTCTTGTTCACGGTCTTCCCCTCGAAATAGAGGTTTTCGGTCGAGAGGTTCGCCCACGGATAGCCGTAGGAGATGTAATCGGCCGGGTTGCGGAAGCTCATCCACCCGGCATTGCTGCCCACGGCGCCCGCCGCGGCGAGCGAACGCTGCCAGATGGTGACAGGGCTGCTCGAACTGATTTTCGTCGCATTGCCCGTGACGATGAACTCGCAGAAATTCTGCGCGCCCATCTCTTCGATGATCTCGCACGCCCTCTCACACGCCCTGGCCGAAGCCTCGCGCCCCTCTTCGGTCGATTTGCCGTCGATGGTAATGTTCTTCACGTCGAGCCACAGGCGCGTGGTTCCCGCCTCGAGCACCACGTCGATGAAGTCGGCCAGCGAGGGCAGCTGTTCCCCGTTGGCCAGCGTCCCGGCGGCACGCAGTTCGGCGAGCGTATGCTCCCACGGCTTGAGGTTATTGATGTAACCCCCCGCCGATGCGTGCGCCACCACGACATCGTCGTCCTTCGTAAGGTAAATATCGCACTCCGACGCGTAGCAGCCCAGCCCGATGGCATAGTTGAGCGCCGCCACCGAATTGTCGGGGAACTGCCGTGTCCCGGCCTCCGTCGAACCGCCGCGGTGCGCGACGACACGGTTGCCGACCTCGGCCGGGGTTTTGATCTCGGTGCCGGGCTTCGACGGCCCCGTCCAGTCCTTCAGCGGATCTTCGTCGTCGCTGCATCCTGCCGCCAGGCCGGCTGCGACAAGGGTGAGGAGCATAAGCATTTTATCGTATTTCATAGGTTTTTCTTTTTTTTATTCGTTGTCGTTCCATGGCCGGAGCCCGGGCCGGACAGGGACGTTCTCCCGTCCGGCCCGCTCCGGATTCAGAAATTCTCGTAATTTTTCACACAGCGCACCGCGGCTCCCGAACCGTTGCCCACGTCGAACCCGTCGTCGAATACCATATCGGCCGAGGTCGTACAGTAGGCGCGCCACAGGGCCATCTTCGAGGCCGTCGTCTGTCCCATCATCGGAATCAGACAGTAGAAGCGCACGTTGCCCGAGTTGGCGCAGTAGTCGTAGCCGCTCTTGTAGAGGCGCCACCCCTGCGGGTAGAGGTTGAAAGCGAAGGCCTCGGCACCGTTCGAAATAACGGTCGCGGGGTTGAACTCGGCGTCCTGCCACTCCTTGCAGCGCAGGTGCGCCGCCACATTGGCCGCATTGCCCGAGGTCATGGCGCCGTACGATGCCGTCGCAGCCGCCACGGGGTAGTCCGAATAGCTCTTCGACGACTCCGCCACCGCGTAGATCAGGTCTTTCCAGTCGGACATGTTGGCGATATGCCAGCCGTAGGGACAGATGCCCTGCACCTGCATCGAGAGCGACGGGTGGTCGGCCTCGGCCTGCGTATTGCCGCCGTCGGAGGCCGCGTAGTCTTTCAGGTCGGCCTTGAGGATCGGTTCCAGCGTGATGCTGTTGCCCACGGCATCCACGACCACCGTCCCGGCGCCTCCCAGCGGGAAAGGCATCAGCAGGGCCGCGCTCAGCGCGCCGGCCGGGTCGCCCGTCAGCGTTTCGTACGAACTGTAAAGGCGTCCGTAGACCGAAGCGCGCGTCGTCACGCCGTCGGGCATCATCAGCTCCTTGAGCGTCCCGCCGTTCTCCTCGGTGTCATAGGCCGGGTTGCGCATCGAATACTCCGCTTCGTCGTAACCGCCCGTCTTCGAGCCCCCGACCAGACCGCTGCCCAGCTTGTAGGTGCCCATCGCCGCGCCGCCGTTCCAGTGCAGGCCGGTCGTCATCCACGTCTTGGTCTTTCCGTCACGCGTGACGTATTCCTTGGTGGGGTAGCCGGCCAGTTCCGATTCGGGCATGCTGTTCACGGTCGAGATGCGCGTGAACTCGGCCTTCGAGTCGGCTGCCACCACGTTGTTGTCGTCGTCGAGCGCGATCGTCACGCGCAGGGCATTCATCCCCGCAATGCCGAACGTGAGCTCGGGCGCCGCGGCCTCGGCAGCCGCGTCGGCCAGTACGGCGAGTTTGCCGTCGGCCGTCAGCGCATAGCGCGGATAGGCGTCCGGCGTACGCGAAGTCGAGAGGATCACCTTGCCGCTGCGGAAATAGTGGTCGAGGCCGAACACCAGGTCGTTCTTGTTCATCTGTGCGGCATCGCCGAAAGCCGCAAAGTGGGGTATGCCCGACCCGTAAATAAACAGGTAGGTTTCGTTGGCCAGCTGCCGCACCTTGATCTGCCTTGTGGCGAGGCTCGTATCCTCCGTCCCGGCGCTCACGGTCACCGTCGCCTCCCGCATGTCGGTGGGCGAGGTGTTGTCCGAAGCCGCGAGGACGACCGTCCCGGCCTCCCTGTCGAGCGTGCAGGTGAGCCACTCCACGCCCTCTTCCAGCTCGGCCGTAACGGTCGAGGCGGGCATGTTGGTCTCGAAGGTCACAGTCACCTCGGCAGGCTCCAGGGCCATCATTTCGATGTCCGATTCCGTCGAGAGGGTGAGCGTGGCATCGGGTTTGAGCCCGACCTGCGTGATCGGGAAATCAACGCTTTCGCCCGTCTTGGAGAGCGTTACGCGCAGCGTTCCCGTGCGCTTATAGTCCGTGTTCGCGGAGCAGGTGATCCGCAGCGCCTTTTCGACCGCGCCGTCGGGCGAGGCCGTATGGTAGTCGAGCGTGGCCCAGTCGGTGCCGACCAGTTCGGCATGCCAGTCGCTATACATTTTACCGTAGGGGTTCACCGTCACGATGTAGGTGCCGAACGCCAGTCCGTCCGTCGTCCGCCCGTCGGCATCGAACCCGATCGCGGCGGGCGAAATCGAGATGCGCGCCTCCCGGCTCGTGTTGTCCGCATCGGTGCCCGACTCGTAACAGCCTGTGAATGCCGCCGCGGCGATGGCGAGCAGGCCGGATATGAATTTTCTCATAGCTGAATAGTTTTCTGTTGGGTAAATGGATTAAGACCAGCCTTCGGTCTGCCTGAGGTTGCTGTTCTTGTTGATCGCCGAGGTCGAGATCGGGAAGAGGTAGATGTTGGGGTTCGTCGAACCGCCCACGCCGCCCTCGACACCCGTATTGGGCCAGTATTTGAGCGGGCAGTAGGTGTCGATGTAACCCAGGCGGATGTAGGTGAACCACAGGTTGCCCTCCTCGGCGAATTCCCAGCGGTTCTCCGCAGCCAGCGCTTCGAGCACGTCCTGCTGCGTGGCCGAGGTGTAGAAGTCGGCCTTTCCGTAGGCGCGCTGCGCGACCACGTTCAGCTCCCCGAGCGCCTCCTTGTACTGTTTCCTGTAATAGTACAGCTCGGCACGGAACATATAGTACTGCGCATACCGGTAGAGGATCAGGTCATCGTCGTAGAGCAGCGTCCCCGAAGACCAGTCGCCCGTGAACTTGTTGGGCCATCCGACCTTTTCGTACATGTCGCTCACGCCCGTGCGCTCCATATAGGTCACGTCGCTGCGCTGGTCGTTGTTCTGCTCCTTGTTCCGCTTCAGCTCTCCGATGAATTCGTCCGCATAGCAGAACCACTGGTTGCTCGATACCGGCACGCCGCCCTCGACGTTGCGGTACGAGGCCTTGACCTGCGTCGAGCCCCAGATGAAGCGCTGGATGTAGCTGGCCGAATGCACCTCGTTCGTCGCATCGACATGCAGCGCGAAGGCGATCTCCTTGTTGGCCTTGTTCTTCACGTCGAACACGTCGGCGAACTTGCCGAGCAGCGGCGTGCGTGTAACGGCGTCGAGCGCCTCCCCGGCCATCGTCAGGTAGGAATCGCCGCCTTTCTGTGCGGCGTACATCCACAGCGCGAAGTCGGCCTTCAGCATGTTGATGTTGTCCACCGTGGCGTAATAGCAGCCCTTGGCGTTGGAAGTGATGTGCGTGAGCGCGCTTTCGATGTCCTGCGCCACCTGGGCGTATACCTCGGCCCGGGGCGAACGCGAAGGGTAAATCTCCCGCCCGGTGCTCTCGGTGGGCGTCAGGATGACGGGCGCGTCGCCCCATACGCGGGCGATCCAGTAGTAGACGTATGCCCGGACGAAATAGGCGTTCCCGAGGCAGTAGCTGCGCGTCTCGTCAGACATTTCGACCGACGGCGCGTACTTTATCACCGAGTTGCACTGGTTGATACAGGTGTAGAGGTTCGTCCAGCTTACCGACGACGTGCCCCCGTTGAGCAGGCTGTGCAATACCTCCAGCATGTCCGAGTCCATCAGCGAACGGTTCGTACCGCGGTCCCACATGGCGGGCCCGACGCGCAGTTCGCCCCAGAAGAACTGGTTCGTGTAATTCTGCCGGAAGGCGTTGCGCAATTCGAAATAGATACCCGTCGTCGCGCCCGTGACATCGCTTTCGTCCACCCACATGTTCGTCGTGTTGAGCTGGTCGGAGTTGACGATATCGAGCTCGCACCCCGCCATCGCCATCGAGGCGGCGCCTATCGCTGCAATATATAGCTTATGGAATTTCATATTCGTATATTCGATTTAGTTGTTGAGAATCATCCCGTTCAGAACGTGGCCTTCAGGCTGAACATCACCTTGCGCGTGGGCGGGTAAATGTTATAATCGGCCGAGCTGGTGTTCACCGCACTGTACATGCCCGTGCTCGATCCCGAGGAGGCCACCGCCGACTCGGGCGACACGCCCTTGACCTTCGTCCAGTATACCAGCGTGTTGCCCGATACCGAGACCGTCAGGTTGCCCAGCCCGAGCTTGCCGATCCACCGCTTGGGGAAGCTGTATGACAGCGTCACGTCGCGCAGGCAGAGGTAATCGCCCTTCTGCACGTTGATGTCCGAGATGCGCGAATAGTTCTTGTTGCCGCCGTCGGCATCGTTGGCCGACAGGCGCGCCAGCTTGGTGTTGTCGCCCGGCTTCTGCCAGCAGTCGTTCGCATCGTAGATGAGGTTCCAGTTGCAGTTGCCCATCGAGGTTTGCAGGCCGCGCGTATACATGTAGTTGTAGACCGAGTGCCCCAGCGCATAGTCGACGTAGACCGACAGCGAGAGATTCCTGTACTTGAAGGTATTGTTCATACCGCCGGTGGAGTGGGGCGTCACATACCCCAGCAGGAACATGTCCTCGTCGTTGATCTGCTCGCTGCCGTCCGCCGTACGCGCCGACCCGGCGCGGTTGAGCCATTCGTAGTCGCCGATGTCCTTGCGGCCGGCGATCGAACGGCCGTCCGAACGGCGGATGCCGTGCGAATTGACGTCGTACAGCGCCGCGTCGGCCTGCGCCTCGGTTTCGATGATGTAGGCGGTCTTGTAGCCGTAGATGCGCCCCATGCGTTCGCCGACGGCCGTGCCGCCGAAACGGAATCCCGTCTCCGACATCGTGTACCCGCCGATACGCCATGCATCCTTGCCGTCGACGTCCTTGTACCTGTACTCGTCGGGGAGCGACAACACCTTGTTCATGTTGAACGAGTAGGTGAAGTCGGTCGTCCAGGTGAAGTTCTTGCTCTGGATGTTCACCGTCGAGAGTTCCACCTCGGCGCCGTAGAAGCGTACCGAACCGACGTTCTGCCGGGCCGAGCCGTAACCCGACGTATCGGGCAGCGTGACGCTGAAAAGCAGGTCGGTGGTCTTCTTGTTGTAATAGTCGGCCATCAGGCGGATGCGGTCGTTGAAGAATCCCATGTCGACGCCGATGTCCAGCTGGTGGGTGGTCTCCCATTTGAGCCTCATGTTGGGCAGCGCCGTGGGCAGGATGGCGCTCGCGCCGTTGTAGATCGACGTTGCGCCGAACCCTCCGTAGGCATCGTAAAGGCCGATGTAGTTGTTACCCGTCAGGCCGTACGAGGCGCGTATCTTGAAGCTGTTGAAATTGCGCACGTTCCAGAATTTCTCCTCCGAGACCACCCAGCCGGCCGACGCCGCAGGGAAATATCCCCAGCGGTTTCCCTCGGCGAATTTCGACGAGCCGTCGGCGCGGAACGTGAACATGAAGAGGTACTTCTTCTTGTAGTCGTAGTTCAGACGCCCGAAATAGGAGGAGAGCGCCTCGTTGGTGTTGGTGTCCGCCCAGCCCGTGGCGTCCGTCCCTGCGGCCAGCGTCGGCACCTTGTCCGAATCGGCGCCCGTGACCGTCAGCGAAAGGCCGTTGACCGTGTTTTTCATGTAGTCGAACCCGACCGTGCCCTCGATCGTATGATCCTGCGCGAAGGTCTTGCGGTAGTTCAGGTAGCCCTGCGTGCTGAAGCGGTTGGTCTGCCCCCACTTCTCGTAGGTGCGGCGCTGGTTGGAGATAGCGTTGCCCGCCAGGCGCTGGTTGTCGATCCTGTAATAGTTGTGGTTGGCAACCTGCATCACGGCGCGCAGCCCGTCGACGATTTCCCATTCGAGGTTGAAATTGGCCGTCATGCGGCGTGCCGTGTAGTTGCTCGTATAGTAACGGTCGAACCATGCGGCCGAGATGGTCGTGTTGTTGGTTCCCTGGGCGGGCGTGCCGTCATCCAGGTAGTCGCGGTGCGTGGCAGGCATGAACATGCCGCGGCCCACGGTCGTCCAGTAGGTGGCGATACCCGACGAGGGGAGCGTGTTGCCCTTCGTTTCCGAGTAGTCGAACACGGTCGTCGCCTTCAGGTTCCTGAGTATCTTGAACGAGGTGTTGCCGTGGAAGGTGAAACGCGAGAAATCGGTGTTGATGCCGATGCCGCCGTCCTTCGTGTAGCCGGCCGACGCGGCATACTGCACCTTGTCGTTGCCGCCGTTCACGCCGACGTAGTAGTTCATCCAGTACGAGTCGTCGAACCATTGCTTCTGCTGGTCGTTGTCCTGGTAGGCGATCAGTTTCGAGTGGTCGATGGGGTCGACCATCACCTTCCAGCCTGCGGGGACATCGGCCGGCGTATCCACGAATTTGGGCGTCCACACCGAATTGTCGCCGTTGCCGATACCGGCGGAGTTGGCGCCCGTCAGGATGCCCGAGCCGTAGGCGTAGGTCGAAGGGTATTCGTTCAGCATCGTGCGCATCGTGCGCAGGTAGTCGCCGCCGTCCATCAGGTCGAACCTCACGGCGGGCGAAGTCCATGCGGCCTGCGCCTCGAATGTCACCTGCGGGCCCCGTGCCATACTGCCCTTCTTGGTCGTGATGAGGATTACGCCGTTCGAGGCGCGGGCACCGTAGATACCCGCCGAAGCGGCGTCCTTCAGCACCTCGATCGACTCGATGTCATTGGGGTTCAGGCCGGTCATTTCACGGTTCACGCCATCGATGATAATGATCGGGGCGTTCGACTGGTTGATCGACGAACCGCCGCGAATCAGGAACACGGGGTCGGAACCCGGCTGGTTGTCGGCCGACGATACGCGCACGCCGCCGACACGTCCCTTCAGGGCATCGCCGATGGAGTTGACCGGTGCGCCGGCGAGTTTCTCGCCGTCCACCTTCGAAACTGCGGCCGTGATCGTGCGGCGCGACTGCGTGCCGTAGCCGATCACCACCACGTCGTCCACCATCAGCGCATCCTCTTCGAGCACAACGTCGATCGCCGAGCGGGTGCCTACGGGCACCTCCTGTTTCTTGTAGCCTATGAAGCTGAATTCGAGCGTCGCATCGGGGCCCGCCTGGATCGAATAGCGGCCGTCGGCCCCGGATGTCGCGCCGGTTGCGGTTCCCTTCACGATGACGGTGGCGCCGATCACCGGTTCGCCCTTCGCATCCCTGACCGCACCCGTTACGAGGTTGCCCTGCGCCTGCGCGTCCATCCCGCACAACACCAGAGCAATTATACATACACTTTTCAAAAGTGTCGTAAGGACTCTTTTCATAATAGGTTTCTTTCAGTTAAGTAATTAATGATTTGCCGGGCTATTTCTCCCCGAAGGTGATGCCCGACGACGAGCCCCCGTCCTGGAAGCCAACCGCCAGTTCCGCATAGTTCGTCCCGGTGAGTGCCGTGCCGTTCACCGAACCGCCTGCGGCGCTGTCCTCCACGCTTTTCTTGTTCCAGCCCACGAGCGCCCCCGCATGCAGCGCACATGCCACCGCGCCGAAATTCCTGCATCCGGACACGGCGCCCACGTCGTTGCGCCCGATGATGCCCCCGGCCGCCAGCAGCGCCGAAGTGCCCTCGACGGTGGCCTGTACCGCACCGTTGTTGACATTGCCCGTGACGGCCGACTTGTCCTTGGTATTGTAGTCGTAGCCGACGATGCCGCCCGCATAGGAGCTCTTGCCCGCCTGGGCATTGTGCATCCAGACCGCACCGTCGTTGGTGTTGTTGGTCGCATTGCCCGACTTGATGATGCCCGCGATGCCTCCGGCGCCGATATTGGCGTTGCTGGAATTTACCGTCGCCCAGACCTTGCCGCTGTTCGTGCAGCCGTTGGTCACCGCCGTGCCGTCCGTGCCGTCGTAGAAACCCACGATGCCGCCTGCGGCCTCCCAGTTGTTGGCCGTCGCCGTATAGGCCAGGGTGATGTCGCCGCTGTTCGAGCAGTCGTCTATCGTGCTGGCGTTGTGCGTACCGACGATACCGCCGATGCGGGTCACCTGCAGCTTGTCGGAGCTGACGGCCGCCCTGTTGGCACAGCCCGTGACCTTCGCCCCGCTGTACGTCTGCCCCGCGATGCCGCCGATGCAGAGGTAACCCGCGCCTGCGGCATTGGCCTGCACGAATTTCACCTCGGCTTCGTTCGTGCAATCCCGGATCGCCGCCGCATAGTTCACGCCCGCGATCCCGCCGATGAAGCAGTTGCCGTTCATGTTCGAGACGACGGTGCCTTTGTTGGTGCAGTTGTCGATCACCAGCGTCGGGCAGCTGTCCACGATATAGGCGACGATGCCGCCGATGCGGTGGGCTGCCGACGTGCCCGCGTTGTCGAACCGGATCTCGCCCGCATTGGTGCAGTTGCTGATGGTCGTATTGACCGCGGTCTTCATCACCGAGGCCGTAATTCCCGCCACGGCGTTGCCCAGCCCGAGCGAAGTCATCACCGGGCCGTGGTTGTGGCATCCGTCCAGCGTGATCGCCCCGGCCGCGTCGCCCGAGCCGTCGACGATGCCCGCGATACCGGCCACATAGCTCGCCACGCCCGCCGTCGCCACGTTGCTCACCGCGCCGTAGTTCCTGCAGCCGCTCATCTTCCCGTTATACAGGCTGCCGACGATGCCGCCCGTGCGCGACTTGCATCGGGAATCCGCCGTGACGGTCACGGGTACGAAGCTGGTCACGCCGGTGAGCGTATTGTTCGATTGTGCGACGATGCCCGCATAACACCACGTATCGGTGTCGGCGCTGTATTTGAGCTCGATGCGGCTCGTCCCGTCATAGGAGGTGCCGTCCTTCGACCCGAAAACCACATCCGAGATCGCCCCCTTGGCATAGGCGAAGAACCCGGCATAACGCCCGTCGGCCGATACGTTGATATTGTAGATACGGTGGCCGTTGCCGTTGAACGTCCCCGTGAAATTCTCGACCGGCGTCCACGGGACATTCCGCATGTCGATGTCGGCCTGGAGGTCGACGATGGCACCGCCGTTGTCGTCGGCGCACTCCTGCGCGAAGTTCACCATGTCTTCATAGGTGGCGATCCTCAGCCGGAAGAAAAGCTCGGTCGCAGCTCCGACGCAGTTCCCCGCAAAGGCCACTTCCTGCCCTTCGAACAGGTTTTTGACGAAGACGCTCCCGTCCGTACAGGAGATCGTCGCCTTCAACCCGCCGTCCACCTTCGTACCGCTGGCGATCAGGAAATTCACCGTCTGGGCCTGCACCAGCGACATTTCGCCGATCTCCATCGTAAGGATGTCCGACACCGCGGCATCCTCGCCGACGGTCACCGCACCCGTCCGGGGATCGACCACGGCCTCCGATACGGCCAGGTGCCCCTCCACACCGTCGGGGTCGACCGGTTCGAGCGTGATTTTCGAAATGGTCTTCGAAGCCTCCTCGCCGATCGTGAGCGACAGCACCGAAGCCAGCGGCTTGAAGTGCAGGCCGAGGCTGCCCTGGGCGGGTGCGGCATCGGCCGCATAGGCATACATCGGCAGGGTAGCGCCCGTTTGGTCGGCACCGACCGCAAATACGCCGTCGACGGCCTTGAAATAGGCCGTCACTTCGCCGCGTGCGTCCGCGGGCAGCGAGAGGGCCACCGGATGGAACTCGACACCGTTGCCGGCGTCGTAGGTTTCGTACACATAAGACATCCCCTTGTAGCCGACGATGATCTGGTCGCCTTCCTGCCATAGGGGAGCATACGCCTCGCCGTCCCCGGTAGCGGACGGGATCGCATCGATCGTCGCGAGGATCGTCACGGCATCCGCCGAAGGTTCGTCCACGGGGGATACCTTCGGATGCGTGTTGTCCTCCGAACAGCCTGCGATCGCCAGCATTGCTGCTGTGAAAAGAAAAATTTTTCGCATGGTTTTGTTTTGTTGGTTAAGAAATATTTGGTTGGTGGAAATACGGGTTACAGGGTTTGCCCGCGTCGGGCAAACCTTTCGTACGGCTGTCGCGTACCGGCTCTGACGGCGGAAAAACACACTTAAAGCCATCGTGCAGGTAAATCATACGATATATTTATATATCAAATTCATGGCACCTCTGCAAATGCGGGTGCGGTGGGCGGCTGAATGCGCCTTCGGGAATGTCGTTTCCATCGGTCGAGTAGTTTAGGCGGTGTTCATAGATACATACAGCCGACCCGCTCAAACCACTTACCGGAAATTGAAAAAATCGGGAGCAGGATCAAACGAAAAAGCGCCGGGATACTATGTATCCCGACGCCTTGGGGTCTGTGCCGCTCCGGCCTATACGCCCCGCATGAAGAGCAGCGAAAGCAGCAGCAACAGTTGTTCCTTGGAGAGTTTCCGGCGCAGTTGCTTGAGCGCCGCATACATATGGTTTTCCACCGTGCGCGGCGAAATGCCCAGTTGCTCTCCGATCTCGCGGTTCGAAAGGTCTTCGATGTAGCTCAGACGGAACACTTCGCGGCATTTGGGCGGCAGCGACTCGATGGCCGCATCGAGGCTGGCGCGCAGGTCGTCGTTGTAGAGTTTCTGCACGACGGGGCTGTTGTCGGGTGCATAGTACGAACTGCCCAGCGCGGCGATGCGCTCCCGGTAGTAGGCGCCGTATTCGCCGGCGCGCCTGTTCTTGTCCAGGTAGTTGAGCGAGCGGTTGTAGACCGAACGCAGCAGGTACTTGTACAGCGAGTTCGAATCGTCGAGCGTCTCCCGCCGCTGCCATACGTTGTAGAACACGTCCTGCACCACGTCCTCGGCCCAGTCGTCTCTGAGGAACAGACGGGCGTAGGAAACCAGCATGGCGTAATATTTCCGGCACAGTTCGTCGAACGCCTTGCGGTCGCCCGCGCGAACCCGTGATATTAGCGAGATTTTCTCCATCGGATAATCAGATTCGGTACAAAAATAAACATTCTCGCCGAACGAAACAATGTCCGGTCCCTTTTTTAATTTTTTTGTAATCCGGTTAGGTGGTTTCCCGCGATCGGTTGTATTTAATATGACACGACCAAACTACACGACCGATGAGAAAAAACCTTACCCTCGCATTTTTTGCCCTTTTCTGTGCCCTGACCGCCGCCGCACAACTGCATAACGACGATGTCCACGTCCATGAGGCCGTCAGCCGCCAGAACTACCGCCAATACCTCCGCATACCCGACATCGGCGGCTATATCACGCTCAAATGCGATTTCCACGTCCATTCCGACATCTCCGACGGACAGGTGTGGCCCGTCGGCCGGGTCAACGAAGCGTGGAACGACGGACTGGACGCGATCGCCATGACCGACCACATCGAGGTGCACAAGAACGCCGACATCATCCGTTGCGGCCTCAATAAACCCTACGAACTTGCCAAGGCACGCGGCGACATGATCGGGATGATCGTGATCCCCGGTGCGGAAATCACCCGCAAGAAGCCGTTGGGGCACATCTGCACGCTCTTTATCCGGGATGCCGACAAACTCGACGTCGAGGACGAGATGCAGGCCGTCGAGGAGGCCTGCCGCCAGGGCGCCTTCCTGCTGTGGAACCATCCCGGCTACCCCGACCGGAAAAGCGACATCTATCCCGTCCACGAACACCTGATCGCCCAGGGCAAACTCCGCGGCGTCGAGGTGTTCAACAAGACCGAATCCTATCCCCGCGCATTCGACTACGCGGTTCAGTACGGCCTCGTGCCGTTCGCCAACAGCGACATACATTATATGAGCGGGAGCATCTATCCCGTGCGCGGCAGCCGTCCGATGACCCTGGTCTTCGCCACCGCCCGCACGGCCGGGGCGATCCGCGAAGCACTCCTCGCCGGGCGGGCCCTGGCCTGCTTCGACGGCAACCTGATGGGGCGCGGGGAGTACATCGGCCAGATGATAGACGCTGCGCTCGAAATCCGCGAGATACGCCAGGCCAGCAAGACCAAACGCACGTTCGAGATCGCCAACAAGTCCGACCTGCGTTTCGCCGTCCGTCCGGCCTCCTACGACTATCCCATGCCCGTCTATGCGGGGCAGGTGCTGCGCATCGACATCACACAGGGCGAGGAGGTCGAATTTACGAACTGCATCCTCGGCAAGGGCAGGTATTACACCCGCATATTCTGGGAATAGGGCGCAGGGGCTCAGCGCTGCGACGGGCCGCGGCAACCGATACGGTATTTTGTTACAGAAGCTATATTTAAACCACGAATGCAATGAAGAAAGCTATTCAATTCGGAGCCGGGAATATCGGCCGCGGATTTATCGGCGCCGTGCTGGAACAGGCGGGTTACCATGTGGTATTCGCCGATGTGAACGAACAGGTCGTCGCGAGGATCAACTCGGACAGGGCCTATACGGTTCAGATCATGGACACGGTCTGCGAGCAGATGCGCATTACCGACATTTCGGCAATGGACTCCCGGAGCCCGGAACTTGCCGCCCAGATCGCCGGGGCGGAACTCGTCACCACGGCGGTGGGGCTGACCGTGCTGCCCCGCATCGCCGGAGCCATCGC
>OGRL01002153.1_pt1 | contig 13544 bp, 19 predicted proteins | sample 1553481 | NCBI WGS metagenome assembly OGRL01 (sample SAMEA2580036, study PRJEB22360) | human gut metagenome
TATCCAAAGTCTCAGAAAGAATTTAAAGAGTTCATTTCTGGAATCGTAAAAGAAGATGTATTCAATCTCATTACAAATCCATCTGCATTTAACGCACTTCATTGGGAAGAGCAACGCGAAATTCTTATGAAAATCGTTGGTTGTCCTTCAAATGTTGAAATTGCCAAAACATTCGGTGAAAAATATGCGCTACTAATACCGGAATTAAAAATAGCCAGTACAGACGACATATTAAAAAAGTACAAAAAAGCCAGGATTGAACTTAAGAAAGACGAAAAAGAGATCCCTCCTCGTATTGATGAAGCATCCAAGAGCCTTGTTATTGCTGATGTTGGAGCGTTGGAGATTGAAAAATCGGCTAAAGAAGTGGCTCTACAGAAAGTAGAAGATGAATTATCAGGTGGCAACAGTCAATTGGAAGATATCAATTCCAAACGTCAGGATATCATGAATCTCAAATTTCGCATTTCCAAAATTCAGAACGAAGAGAACCAGAAGTTATTCGATAAATCAAAGGCTCTTAGAGATGATCTGGTAGCGAAAGAAGATACTCTGAGAAGCATTAAACGCGAGATCGCTGATACGAATTCTGAAATTCATTCGGTTCACTCTAAATATGAGTGGTCTGTTAAGGAAGTTAAGCGGTTACAGAAAGAATGGAGAGCGGAAAAAGCAAAGACATTCCCTGAAATGGTTCCAATGGAGCCAATTCCAGACAGTGCTTCGGTTTGCCCGACTTGCGGACAGGATTTGCCGGAAGATGTGATTCAGAAAAATATTGAGAACTATGAAAAGAAAAAACAGGCATATGAAGATAAATATGCGAATGATTTTATCCAGTTCAAAGAGCGGAAGAGAAATAAAATCTCTGAAATCGAAACTGCCGGAACGGAAGCTGCTACGGATAGGGATAAATATAAGAGCCGTGAAGAAGAACTTCGCAAAAGCATGGCCGAATTGGATTCTAAGCTGGCGGAAGCTCAGAAAGCATATGATTCTGTACAGGAAGAACTTGATCGTTATCCAAAGACAGCGGATATTTCTGAAAACACTGATTATAAGGCAACTGTTGAGAAAATCTCGGTACTTGAAAAAGAGATTGAATCTATGAGTTCTGATACATCTGGAAGAACAGAGCTTGAAGCAAAAAAAGCAGTTCTGAAAGACGAAATTACGGAGATTGCCGGAAAGATTCTGGCAGCAGACAATACGAAGACTAAGAAACGTATTGCGGAACTTGAGGCTGAACAGAAAGAAGTCGGTCAGAAGATTGCTAACCAAGAGAAGATGATTAACCTTACAGATGATTTTATCAGATCAAAAAGTGCTATGGTCGCTGCTGATGTTAACAAGAAATTCAATGTTGTTTCATTTAAGCTGTTTGAAGATCAGATCAATGGCGGCCTGAAAGAGACTTGTGAATGTACTGTAAACGGCGTACCGCTGTCAAGTTTGAATAACGGGCACAGGATTATTGCCGGATTGGATATTATTCAGTCGCTGTCAAACCTGTATGAGGTTAGCTGCCCGGTTTTTATTGACAACAGCGAAGCGGTAAATGAGGTTAATTTTCCAGAAATGAACGCTCAGATGATTCATCTGGCGGTAACTAAGGACAAAGAATTAAAAATTGAAAGTGAGGATAAATAAGATGTTAAAAGTTGATTTTGGAAGAACAGAAATTAAAGGACCTGAACCACATATTCTTACAGAATTTACGATACTTGCAAGAAATTTGCGTGAGCTTCTTGCAGAGGACGAAAGTACAGAATATGCAGATAAACAGATTGAAAAGTGTATCAAATTGTCAAAGATGACGCCAGATGAAATTGACGGAGAACTCCTTGCGTCTATTAATAAATTAGGGGAAATGTTAGCAAGCCGTTTTTCAGATAAAAATCAGAAAGAAAGTAGTAATTCAGGCCCATCAACGGGCAATTCGGATTTTGATAATTTCCTGAAAGACCTCTTTGGCGGAGGTGCTGAGTAATGTACATAAAAGCAAAGTATCTCAAGAACGACATTCCGGCCGGCAAAGCTTACACCTTTGAAACCGATGCCCCTGTAAAAATCGGGGACAAGATTTCTATCGGTAAAGCACAGGCAGTCGTAGAAGTTGTGAATGTGCCGGAAGAGGAAGTTTCCGGATATAAGGATAAGATCAAGAAAGTGCAGAAAGTTGAGGGAGAATAGATGAAATTTAAAATTGGTAGACTTTACAGGGTTAAAAATGGTGAAGAAAAAGGAAATATTATTAGGATTGTAAACCATGATGCTTTTGCAGACAAGTATACATATGAAACAATTAATGAAATTAAAGAATGCCTGGTTAACAATTTCTACAATGGATCACCTTTTTCCAAAAGTTTAAAACCAGTAAGTGAATGCATTGTGATTTACCGTAGAGGTAATGAAGTTATTGCATTGAATAAAATTGACGGTTCCAAAGCTGTTGTGAAATGCAATCCATATGATGATTTCGATTTTACGGTCGGTGCAAAACTGGCATTTCAGAGACTCACTGGAAGTGAGCCAGCCGAAACAGATACAGATTCATTTGAGGAAAACGCAAAGCCTATGGCAAAAGCTTTTCGTGCGTCTGTTGGAGCATTAATAGAAGAGGGATTTACAAGAACGGAAGCAATCGGAATTGTTCTTAAAATGGTAGCAACTCAGTAAAAATATGGAGGAAGAATAATGGCAGAGAAAAAAGAAGTGGCTCAGAAACAGGAGTTTACGACAAATCTGAGCGAGTGGACAAACCTTGTTACTGGTCTTGTTTCAAGAGATTTTGAGCTGTGTGGTGTGCAGTATGATGAATATTCCAAACAGTGTGCTATGAACGCAATGTCTGCAATATTCCAGTTGGTACAGAACACCGACAAGGCAGATATGAAAAGCCTCAACACCTCTAATCTTAGAGAAGTTGTGGCACAGTGTGCAAGCCTTAAGCTGAATGCTAGTTCAATGCCAAGAGAAGTGTATTTTCAGCTTCGCAGTAAGCAGATCAATGGTCAGTGGATTAAGCTTGTCGAAATCGGTATTGAGGGTGACGGGAACGATGCATTATTAAGAAATTTCGGCGTGAATGTCGATGCTGTCTATCCATCTTGGTTGGTAAAAGAAGGTGATGATTTTATATATCCAAAGTATAAAGGGTTGGAGATCACACCGCCTGAATGGAATCCAAAAGGACTTTCTGAAAAAACCGTTCGTGTTGTAACACCGATTAAGTTAAAAGACGGAACTATTGAGTACAGAATAGCTGAAAGAGAAGCGGTTAAGAATAATTTACTGGCACATATATCTAACAATATGATGAACGAAACATTCGGATTTGTAACCGGAAAGAACTCTAAGGGGAAAGACCGGACGAGATACGATGCTACAGCGGAAGAGAAAGCGAAAATATCTGCAAAAAAAGAGGAAATCTTGTCAGCCGTTCGTAAATGTGAAACACTGGAAGACATTTTGAATAGTGAGGTTGCAAGACCGTTTATTAGTTCGGCATGGCTTAATACACCCGAAGCAATGATTGTTCGAAAGATGCGGAACAATGCTATCAAGAAATTCCCGAAAGACCTTAACAGTATGGCGTCAAGTTCTCTTTTACAGTTGGATGAAACGTATAAGGTAGCACAGGAAGAGATCAAAGAGAATGAAAATTCACAGGAATTTGCAGTTGAAGACGAACCGGATGTAGTAGTTGAATCAGAAGCTGTTGAGGTGGAAACGCCGGAATTTGCAAAGGAGTAAAGATATGGAATTAAAAGATTTAAAAACAGGAATGGTTGTTGAAACAAGAAATGGTACAAAATACTTGGTTGTCAATCGGGATGGAGAATTATGCGGTATTGGGATGAACTGCTATATGACGCTTGATGGAAGATATCCACATAAAAGTAATATGACATGGCTGAATGATTCTTCCCTTGATATTATGAAAGTTTTCAAGCCAGAATTAAGAAAATTTAGCATCATGCTTTCAGATGAACGTAACTGTATTTGGAAACGTGAAGAAGTACGAAGAATGACCGTTTCTGAAGTCTGCAAAGAGCTTGGATATGAAGTGGAGATTGTGAGAGATGATAGTTAAAACGATTGGTTCCGGTTCTTCCGGTAATGGATATGCTCTGATTTCGGGGGAAGATATTCTTCTCCTGGAATGCGGAGTACCGGCGAAAGAGATGTTGAAAGCCATTGATTACCAGACTTCCATGGTAAGTGGTTGCATCCTCAGCCATATCCATGGTGATCACTCCGGATATATCAAACAGTATATGCAGTACGGAATCAAAATATATACATCTGATGAAGTTGAGACGGACATTGAAACAGTAATGGGCGAGAAAACTGTAGGCTTGCAGCGGATGAAGCGGCAGCAGATAGGCTCATTTTCGGTGATCCCATTCCATGTACCACATGGAGAAACAGAATGTGACGGATGGCTGATTGATACACCTGATGGGCGGATTCTCTTCATCACAGATGCTGAGTATTGCCCGTATGATTTCTCAAAAATGCATATCAACTATGGCTTGATCGAATGTAATTATGCAGAGGATTATATCAGAATTGAAGATAGTAGTCCTAAATACAACCACGTATTAACCGGTCACATGGAACTTGAAACGTGTAAGCGGCTGATACAGAAGATTAACAGCGTAAGTCTAAGAAGTCTAGGCTTGATACATTTAAGTGCCTACAATGGCAATCCAGTGCGGTTCACGGAAGAAATACAGGAGATAGTTGATTGTGATGTGGATGTGTGGGTTGCAGAAAAAGAAACTGAGAAAGAATTTAGGCTGATGCCGTTTTAGGAGGGAAAATGATTTACTCAATAATTTATGGATTTTGTGCAGTTATACAATTTATTTGTTTCTCAATTACACAAAAAACAGGAACTAAAGTTTTGTATTTAATTGCATCAATTTTATTTGCTGTAGCAGCAATTTTACATTTGAAATAAATGAAAGGTGGAATGACTTATTAATAAAGTAATTTTAATGGGAAGATTGACAAGAGATCCTGAAATCAAAAGTTCACAAGGAGAAAAATCTACAACGATTGCCAGATACACACTGGCTGTAGACAGACGATTCAAGAGAGACAACGAGCAGAACGCAGACTTTATCGGATGCGTTGCTTTCGGAAAGAGTGCGGAATTTGCTGAGAAGTATTTCCGTCAGGGAATTAAGGTTGTTGTAACCGGACGTATTCAGACTGGTAGTTATACCAATAAAGACGGTCAGAAAGTTTATACGACAGATGTTGTTGTAGAGGATCAGGAATTTGCTGAAAGCAAGGCAACGAGCCAGCAGAATCAGCAGAATAACAGTACCCCAGCAACAGACAGTGATGGATTCATGAATATCCCGGATGGCATTGACGAGGAGATGCCATTTTCTTAAGAGGTGAATGTGATTGAAAACGAAACCAAAGAAGTGTTGCCATCCAAATTGCTTTGATTGTCCTTATAAGGATTGTAGATGGCAAGAAATGACATCTCAAGATTTTTCGGAGAGTAATAGTAGGGATTATGAGCTATTTGAGAGCGCTACTGGTTGGAAATACCACAAAGGAGCAGATAAAGAATATAGAAATTTACGACAAATGGCGTATAGATCAGAGCATCCAGTAAAAAGAGAAAGAGCTGATTATCATCGAAAATATTATAAAGAACATTGTGAAGAGATCAAACGACACCAAAAAGAAAATTATGACACACGAAAGAATACTAAATCTTGTCGCAAATGGCGCAAGAAAAACGTAGAAAAAAAGAGAGAATATGATCGCCAACGATATCTAAAAAGAAAGGAGGCGAAGCAAAGTGCAGAAAGAAAAGAAGCCGTCTGAAATCATACAAGAATTTCTCGAGTTCTTAAAATACTGCGATAAAGAGTATAAAGATTGCGTAACGCAGGTATACAAGTATGACAAAATGAATCAGGATTATCTGCATGATATTGAATTTGCTCATGACTATGATGAACGATGCAAGTTGGCCACACAGATACACAAACAGAGAAATGACAGACGAGCGATGAAAGATAGAGTTGAATTTGTCGAAAAAGTAGCTAAATTCTGTGCGGACAGGCAGAATAAGCAGTTCATTGACAGGCTTAAAAGCCTATTGGAGCAACAGGAAAGAGCTGAACAGTATGTACTTAGCGAACGCCATTATAACAGGAGAGGTGAGATAGCCAATGATACTAATTAGTGATAAGGGACAGCAGAAAGGCAAGCATACCGCTAAGGAGAATTACTGGAAGGAACAGGGAATAGAAGTATTAACCATGCCTCTTCCTTGTGGAGATTACATAATCGCAAACGAAAGGGTTATGGATGTAATCAACCGGAAGAATGAACGTGGTGTTCCAGTAAAGAAGATGGATTTTCTTGGAACATACAATGTAACGGTTGATACCAAAAAAGATATTCAGGAGCTTGTCGGTGATATTTGTGGAAAGCAACACGCAAGATTCCGCGATGAATGTATATTGGCTCAGAATAACGGCATTAAGTTGTATGTGTTGGTACAGAATGCCGGTGGATTGATTAAAGGAACAAAAGATATATATAATCCGACAATCCGGACGCTGGATGAGCTTCATAAATGGAAAAATCCGAGACTTTTTGTGATGAAGCGTACAAGTGATGTGATTGGTCATTACAAGAGCGGAAAACCAATATACAGGCGCACACAAAGGTATCCGGCAGCAACCAGGGGCGAAACGCTCATGAAAGCTTGCAAGACTATGCAGAAGAAATATGGAGTTGAGTTCATTTTTTGCAGTAACTCTGAACAGGGAACGAAAGTTATTGAACTGCTTCAACAGGAGGTTGGGTAGATGGAACATTCTTTTGATATAGAAATAGCAGCAGAATATGGCATCGAATGTGCAATTTTACTTAAGCATCTTTATTTTTGGATTAAGAAAAATGAAGCGAATGATGAAAATTTCTTTGACGGAAGATACTGGACATACAACAGCGTGAAAGCCTTTTCGGTATTGTTTCCGTATATGACTGAAAGAAAAGTCAGATACACTTTGGAGAAAATGGAAGAACAAGGATTGATTGTGGTCGGCAATTATAACAAGTCTCAGTACGATAGAACCAAGTGGTATGCACTGACGGATTTGGCTTATTCGATTTTACAAAAAGGAAATTTCCATTTGACAAAAACGGCAAATGGAAAAGACGCTAACGGCAAACCTATACCAGATATAAACACATATATAAATACAGATAATATATTAGATTCTAAAGAATCTAATTGTCAGACAGAGGTCAGACGATGCTTAGATGCATGGAACGCATTGGAAGAATACGGCATAAAAGCAGTGTCTAAAGTAAGCAACACATCTCAACGGTATCAACGATTAGTGGCAAGAATCAAGGAATATGGCATAGAGGATGTCTTAAAAGCTATAGAGAAAATTAAAGGCAGCAGTTTTCTACAGGGAAAATCGAATAGTAGACGAGCGTGGGTCATTACTTTTGATTGGTTCGTGCTGCCGAATAATTTTCCAAAGGTATTGGATGGGAATTATGACGATGTGAAGAGTGACGGACCGCATGAGACAAAAATGCTGGAAGAAGACGGGTGGCAGTAAATGATTAATGAAAACGAGATCAGAAGGACATTATCTCTATTAAAGCCGGACGGCCATTTGTTCGAAGTGCGGGTTATATATAATTCTAAAGCCGTGTATAGCGGATATTTTAAATCTGCAGACGATCTGATGGCAGCATTGAGCAGAGATATCCGAGATTATGCCAACTGCAATATTTACATTACTCTAAATTATTTGAATGATGAGTGCTATTCCAGAAGCCAACGGAACAGATTTATGTCGAAAGGATTGGCTACAACCAGTGATAAGGATGTCCTGGGATATGAATGGATATTCATTGATGTGGATCCGCACCGGACTACGGCGGTATCTTCCAGTGATGATCAGGTCGAAAAAGCTAAAGTTATTGGAAACAAGGTATATGCATTTATGAAAAACCTTGGATTCTATGATCCGATATGTGGGTTCAGTGGAAATGGTGTTCATTTGCTATATCGAGTAAAAATTAAAAATTCGGAAGAGAATGTTAAGCTGATTGACAATTGCTTAAAAGTATTGGACATGTTCTTTTCGACAGATGACGTACAAATTGACTTGAAAAATTTTAACCCAGCAAGAGTTTGCAAGCTCTACGGGACGAAAGCACAGAAAGGATCTGACACCAAAGAACGTCCACACCGAATGAGCCGGATAATCAGTGCACCAGATGAAGTGAGAATAAATGACATCCAATACATAGAAAAGCTGGCCGGAATGTTGCCAAAAGAAGAAAAACCACAAAGGTATAACAGTTATCAGCCGACACATTTTGACTTGGATGAATGGCTAGATGAACATGGATTGAGATATCGGAAATCATCTTATTCTGGTGGAGTTAAATATATATTGGATGAATGCCCGTTTGATAGCAACCACAAAGGAAAGGATGCCTGTATATTTCGGGCAACCAGTGGAGCTATTGGATTTCATTGTTTTCACAATTCATGCGCCGATAAGACTTGGAGAGATGTAAGACTTAAGTATGAGCCGGACGCTTACGAAAAGAAGCAACAGGAATACAGCGATAGGATTTACGCTAAACCGAAGAAGAAACCGGAATATAAGCCAATACAAGAAAAAGAGGGCGAACCGGTATTTCTGACAGCGAAAGACATTCTGAATATGCCACGACCACCGGAGAGATTCGTAAAAACTGGAATTAGTGATATCGATCAGAGAATGAGAGGACTGAAAACAGGATATACATCTGTTCTGTCTGGCTTAAGAGCTTCTGGAAAATCGAGCGTAATTTCGGAAATCTGCCTGGATTGCGTTGAATCTGAGAGCAAAGTAACGGTTTACTCCGGAGAGTTATCGCCACAGAACTTCATGCGATGGATGGATTTGCAGGCAGCAGGAAAAGCTTATGCAGAGCCAACACAGTTTGAGGGTTACTACAATGTGGCTAAAGAGAACCAAGAGAAGATTGCCGAATGGTTAGCTAAAAATTTTACATTGTACAACAATAAGTATGGGAATAACTTCTTGGCTGTGAAAGAACAGTTGGAGCGGAAAATCGAAGCAGATAAGCCAGATTTGCTGATACTTGATAATTTAATGGCTTTCGATATTAGAAGCCTTTCAGAGAACAAATTTGAAGCTCAGACAGCATTTACGTGGTCCTTACATGAGATGGCCCAGAAATATGACATACACATCATATTTGTAGCGCATCCGAGAAAGGCAATGGGATTCCTAAGACTGGATGATATATCAGGAACAGCAGATATCGGGAATGCAGTGGACAATGCATTTATTATCCATCGTGTGAATAACGATTTTGTCCGACTTACAAAGCAGATGTTCGGATGGAAAGATGATGATCCGTTATATAGTGCTGACAACGTGATTGAAATAGCAAAAGACCGTGACGGTGGACTGCAAGACTACTTTATCCCATTGTACTACGAAAAGGAAAGTAAGCGATTAAAAAACAGTTTTACTGAGAACAAAATCTACAGTTGGAATAAACAGAATGATGGATTCAAGTCTATTGATCAGATGGAAATTCCATTCGATATGTAGAGGTGAGCAGCATGACAGATGAAGATTTGAAAAAGCTCTATTATCCGATAGCTGAATGTTGGAAGCTGATTAGAACATATCGTGAATGCACCGGTACTGATAAAGAAGCTGATGTATTATTGGCAAAGTTGCAACAGATATTTGAAAAATCTGGCAAAACTGAATTTGCAAAGCGGATAGTTTTTGCTACCGGTGAAGAAATTGACAGAATCATGATGGAGAACAAGAAGAATGAAAAGAAGATCTGAGTTACGGCGTGCACCGGATGAAATTGACAATATGCTCGAGAGCCATTATGCAACTCTGGAAAAAGACAAGCCGTCAGAACAGGCTATTGAGGATTTTAAACGGAAACCACATTATGCGGATCCGTATGAATATTGGAGAAAGAAACAGGAGAAAAGTAAAAATGAGTAAAAGTAGTGTATTGGAATTAGCAAAGAAATTCGTAGCAGCTATCGAGAAAGAAGAACAGAAGCCGGAAATCGGAAAGACAATTGAAGTTGCCGGTATTAACTGGTTGGTGCTGGACAAACTTGAAAAAGGATATTTTGCAATTTCGGAAGATTTTTACGGAAGAGACAGAGAGTTTGATGATAATTGCAACGACTGGAAAAGCAGTGATTTGAGAAATGAGTTAAACACTGATCTCCGCAAAAAGATTGAAAGCGAATTAGGGACAGATTCACTGGTCGAGTTTGAACGCAATTTACTTTCGTTAGATGGTCAGACGGAATATGGAACTTGCAGAGATTATGTTTCACTTATTTCCGTGGATGAATACCGGAAGTATAGAAAGCTCCTGCCGAATACGGGGAAATGGTGGTGGACACTTACACCAGACAGCACGGCTTGTAATAATGATGACACCTATGTTCGGGTTGTTTATCCGTCCGGTAGCATCTGCAGCCTTAGCTGCAGCAACAGTTGCGGGGTGCGCCCGGTTTGTATCTTTTCCTCTTCGATTTTTGAACATTAAAAGTGACCAGCGTGGATTTATATAGAAAAATTAATGAAAGAGGTAATGAAGTGACACGAAAGGAACAGGAAGACAGAGAGCAAGAGGAATATCTTGCGGAGTGGTTAAGAAAAAAGAAAGAGAAAAAGAAGAAATTTAATTTTAGGAGGAACAAAAGTGGGAGAAGTAATAAAAGCTTATAAAGGATTCAACAAAGACATGACTTGCAGAGATTTCCAGTATGAAGAGGGGAAAGAATACGAAGAAGAAAGAGCCGAAGCGTGCAACTGTGGATTCCATGCATGCGAGCATCCGTTAGATTGCCTTGGATATTATGATCCGGCACACAGTGTATATCATGAAGTCGAACAGAGTGGAGAGATATCAAAAAGATCTGATGATACGAAAGTAGCATCTACGAAGATTAAGATTGGGGCAAGAGTGAGCATTGTCGGATTGGTACAGGCTGCTATCGAATATACGAAAGAAAGAGTTAAGCCAGAATCAGAAGCTAATGAGGACTACGGGGCATCCAGTGCGACAGGCTACAAAGGGGCATCCAGTGCGACAGGCGACTACGGGGCATCCAGTGCGACAGGCAACTGTGGGGCATCCAGTGCGACAGGCTACAAAGGAAAGTCGGCAGCAGAAAACCAAAATAGCGTAGCTGTAGCTTGGGGGCCAGAAGTAATGGCAAAAGGTGTAAAAGGATCCACACTTGTTCTTGCGGAATGGAAACGGATTGATAATGATGCATGGTACTGGAAAGAGGAAACGTGGGATTTTAAAGGATCGTTAATGGTTCGTGTGGATGGCAAAAAAGTAAAAGAAAACACATGGTACACATTAAAGAATGGTGAACTCATGGAGGTAAAAGATGAATAAAAAAGAAGTATTGGAAATCAGAAAACAATTCACACCGGAGAATTGTGCGATTACCCGTATAGCCGGATGCTACGTGGATGGAGAAAAAGAGAAACGCATGGAAAGAGAAGAAGCGTTTCTTTCACTGCCGGAAGAACAGGCATTTAAGTATTTTGATATTTTCAAGAAGACCTTATCCGGGAAAATCGGAAAGAACTTGTTGAATCTGGAATACAAGCTGAAAGAAAGCAGAAGCAGTGACCCAGAGGACGAAGAACATGAATTGTTGATGAATCTGAGAGAAAGCAAACTGAGAGACCCGGCATTGCTGGATGAATTCTACGAAAAGATTCTTACGTCTTATGACTGCGCTGAGAATTACTACATCGTACTTATCCATGCAGTATATGATGTACCGGGAAAGACATCGGACGGAGAAGAATTGGAAGATGCATCTGACGAAGTATACGATTTCATTCTTTGCTGTATCTGCCCTGTGAAGCTTTCAAAGCCGGGACTTACTTACAACGGAAAAGATGAACGGATGGAAGAGAGAACCCGTGATTGGGTAGTAGGTATGCCGGACAAAGGATTTCTATTCCCGGCATTTAACGACCGCCAGACGGATGTACATAGCGTACTCTATTACACCCGGAAGTCTGCCGAGGTACAAGAAGAAATGGTTCGTGAGCTACTTGGAATTGATTTTGTCGCATCTGCCGATGGAGAGAAAGATAAATTCGGTAAGTTGTTAAAGGACGTACTTGGAGAAGATGCGGACTGTAAGACCGTGAAAGATATCTATGAGGGCATATCCGAAGAGATGGAACGCCATGCAGAAGACCCGGAGCCGTACAAAATGGGCGAGAACGAACTGGAAAAGATATTCAGTAGCAGTGGCGTACCGGATGAAAAGATGGAAATGTTTGAGGATGCTTATCGGGAGAACATCGGGAATGTGCCTGTTATGGCAAGTAACATTTGCGACAACAAGGTGGTTAATATCCAGGTTCCAGAGGGAAAGATAACTATCGATACAGATTTCATCAGTAATCTTGAAATCAAGGAAGTTGACGGAAGAAAATGCATGGTACTGCCAGTAGATTATGTAGAAGTTAACGGAATTTCAACGAAAGCGTAGGTGAGGAAGATGAAATATAAAGTTGGAGATAAGGTAAGAGTAAGAAGTGACTTGAGGGTTGGAAAGAGCTATGGCGAACATGCTTTTGTGCATGACATGTTCAAATTTAGGGGAAAGATTGTAACAATTGAAAGTGTATGGAAACAAGGCTATCGCATTGAGGAAGACATATATTGGTGGGCAGATGAAATGCTTGAACCTGTAGAAGAAATGAGTGCGGAAGAAGCAACTAAGATTTTAGGTAAAATTTGTTGTGAAAGCGAATTCTGTGATGGATGCCCTATTGGTGAAGCAAAAGGGAGAACGCCGTGTCAAAACTTCCGAATAGATAAAGCAAAAGAAGTGATTGAAATCCTTAAGCAGTGGAAAGCAGACCATGAGAAAAAAGAAATCGAGTTTGAGCTTGCTTACGTTGTCCGAGTGATTGAAGATACGGGCAAAGTGAAAAGATGTGTATACGAGGAAGATGTTACGGAAGTAAAAGAGGAAGCAATGAAAAGGGTTTTGAAAGAATACTGCAAAGAGCATGATGGAAAATTCTTTGCAGTGTACGAAGAAATCTGCCGAGTAAAGGAGTAGAAAGATGGATAGAGTAAAAGGTTATAAGGTATTCAATCCTGACTGGACATGTAGTCCGAATGGAAATACAAAGCAGTACACTTGCCCAGGGAAATTCGAGGAAGATATAACACCGGTAAGATGTGGACACGGGATGCACTTTTGTAGAAAAGCATCAGACTGTTTTAATTACTACAATTTCGATCCGGAAAATAAAGTAGCAGAAGTTATAGCATACGGAGACATTGTAGAAGAGGGAGACAAATGTTGTACAAATAAGTTAGAGATCGTAAGAGAGATTCCGTGGCAAGAACTTTTAACAATCGTAAATACTGGAAAGGATTGCACAGGACTATGCAACACCGGGGACTGCAACACC
>OGRL01002157.1_pt1 | contig 13530 bp, 6 predicted proteins | sample 1553481 | NCBI WGS metagenome assembly OGRL01 (sample SAMEA2580036, study PRJEB22360) | human gut metagenome
CGCGGTGAGCTTGGGGGTCAGGGCCATGATGAGTCTCTCTTTATAGGGGTTTTTAAACCGCGGATTCCATCCGTTTCGGTTGTCGGGAATGCTTATGAGATAAGCCCTGCGGCGAAAGCCGCTTGGAGCTCCCCTTAAACATTCCTTATTGAAGTCATCCTAGTAAGACCCTCTCCCAATGAATACATCCCGCGGGAGGTAGTGGGATTAGGTAGTAAAAACCCATCCAAAGAAGTACTAAGGGTGAGTGAATAGACGCTCGGTATTCACAGCTGTCATCACAAAAACTATTGTTGTCAATGCCGATGAAGAGACTTGTCGATGAAAGAAGAGAGTGCTTTGCAAACGCTGTTCCAATAAATCATTCAAATAGCATGTTGCTGGGCAATGGTGCCGAGCATTTGCTATGACGCTCTCATCGAATGATGAAGTTGAATGAATAGCTTATGCATTCTTTGAATGGGATGAGTTATTGAAATGGAAAACGGCAATAGACTCCCAAGGTCTTAAGTCCTCATCGCTGAGCGGCTTAGAGGGTGAGAATATGCTGTTAGCTCAAGCAGTTAGGTTACAGAAATAAAATGATGCTAATGAGATGGGCAATGGGTATTGTTCGTCAATGCGGCATTTGGATTAGGGATGTCTGTTAGGTGCTCTGAACTTCAATCAAAACACCGGCATCTCTATTCAATAGAGGGGTTTTATAAAGACCTTTTTAAATAGATCATATCCGCCAACTGTTTGCCGTCTTCATAAATGGGGTGGTCATAATGGTCTCTAAAGAAATTCTTGACGGTATGCGATTTTTGAAACCCGCATTTTTCGTAGAAGAGGAGTGTCGCAGGGCTGTCTCCAGTGCCCACATAGAGTTCCTCCCCGAAGGGTTTGTAGTGATCCGCGATGAGTGAAATGAGACGCCGTCCATATCCTTGGCGCTGATACTTTGGGACTGTCACGAAATTTTTGATTTCATATACGCCTGGGCCTTCTTCCGTCACAACGCAAAGTGCCTTCAGGTCGCCGTCACGCAAGGCAAACATCTCGCCGCGAGAGAGATATTTCTCAATCATGCGAACTTCCTCATCCGCAATGAGGAGCAGATCCATATAGAGCGCTTTGCGGTCATCCTTGATCTTTACGAGGTCCATGCTGTGTTTTCCTTCTTTGGCGCCCCTCTTTAGAGAGTTATTCCATTTTAATTAGGAAAGCGCCTCCCTTGAAGACATCAATATGCCGCCTTGTATCGTGACGCATCTCCTCGACAGACGGTCCTCTTTCGTGCCGGAAAGCTGACCTTGCTTTCCTTTTGGAGGTCAGCGGCTATTGGCAATGGGTTTGAACGAATGCTGCGGCATTCGTTATGCGCAATATGAGCGGCATGGCCTTACGGTTATCTCTTTGTTTTGATGTCATAACCAAAGTCCATCGCGGTTTCAGGATGTCATTCTGAAGACTTAAGCTCAAAGCGCCAAGCTTTTCGTCAGGATTGAGTGCCTCTCAAATCCTATCAAATGAAAATACGGCGCCGCTCAGCATAAAAACTGAGTGACGCCGTTATTAGATTGAGTATTGACTGAGAGTCAATGCATTCAGAGAGAAGGCGCTTCTATTCCATGCAATGCGGCAAACTTAACGGAGGAGCTCGGGTGATGGTTCACGCCCAAACCACTTCTTGTAGATGGCAGTGAATTCACCGGACGCCTTCAGGCTCGCGAGTCCTTTATTGATCTTTTCGAGCAGGTCCTTGCGGCCTTTTTTGACGGCAATACCGAGATCTTCGGCTGCGAGTGAAATAGAGAGCGAGTCGACTTTGCCCGCGCCGGCAGTGACGGCATAGTAGTCGTTGGTCGGAATGTCATTGAGTACAGCATCGACGCCGTTGTTGATGAGCTCCAGGAAGCAGTCGCTCAGCGTATTGAAGACGCGTACCTGCGCATGCGGAATTCGTTTGGCGGCGATTTCGCCGGTCGATCCGATCGTTACCGCTAGTCGTTTGCCTTCCAAATCTTTTGCGCTTTGAATGCCTTGATAGCCTTTGGCGACGACAATGCCCATGCCGGCAATGTAATAGCGGTCCGAGAAGTCAACGCTCTTGGCGCGTTCGGCCGTAATCCCAATGTCATTAATGGCTATGTCAATCGTTCGGGTCTTGAGGGCCGGAATCAGACCGTCAAAGGTGATCTCTCCTGCAGCATCGGTCTTTGCTATGGCTACCTGTGCACCGTCAGAAGAGCTGATCGCAAATTTCACATCTTTTAAGGCTCGTCCGTTGGAATCTTTCTTTACAAGTTTGATAGACCCTCGGATCATCTGGTTTGTAAACTTCGCGGTTCCTTTTAGCTGTGCCTTGGCTGTCGTTCCTACAGGTCCGATCTCAAAGGTTACCGTACCTTTCTTCTGGTCTATTGTCGCATTGCTGCTGTCACTTGTCAGACTCTTTAACTTAAAGTATTTCAGCATACCGCCTTCATCACATGTATATGTACCATATTCCAGATTGTCAAAAGTAACAGAAAGTTCGATTGGATCGCCTGGATGATCTTTCATCTGTTTCTCGACCTCTGCTTTTGTAAACTTGATCTGTTTCACGTAGCTGTGTTTCTTTCCATAGACATCCGTTCCTCTTAGCGTGAACGTAAAGGATGGATCTCCGACATCCATATTCAGATTTCCCGGATCCAGTGCTTTGGTGATCGTTACACTTCCTTTCGGCTCTGTCCTGTCGTGGAAGTTTGTGATCAGTGTCAGATTCTGATCGGTCGTATCCGTATCATAAGACGGTTTATATCCGATCTCACTTTCTCCTGTGATCAAATCTTCCTTGACCTCTTCCCATGTATAGTTGACTTTCTTGCCATCCACTTTTACAGGAAGGATTTTGCTGCTTGCCTGCCAGCGGTTTTCTGCACTCAGTGTCAGTGTTTCTTCCACTTTTCCATCGGCTAACAGATTCACTTTCACAGACTTCGGACGGATACCATCTTTGTTGCTGTCATCATTCCATACCTTTTTGACTTTCTTCTGTGTTGTGTCTGGTGAATGAGTGTTTGTAATGATGATATTCTTTGTTGTAGTACCATCGTCATCCGTTGTTTCGTTTGTTTCATAAGAATCAACATATCCAGTCTTAGCATCTCCTGTCAAATTATCAAAGACTTCTTCTTTGATCTCATAATCAAAAGGTTCTCCAGTTTTATCATATTTATCAAGCCGATGATACGTTACATTATCTGACCAATTATTTGCTTCATTTAATGTAATAGCATCTCTATATTTCTCACCATTTCGATACAACTGGGCAATTATTGATGTAGGTCTCAGATCATCTCCATTATCTCCATCTTCCCAAACTTTCTGAACATTGATATCGACATACTCTGGTTGATCATGGAAGTTTGTAAATGAAACTACATACATAGTATCATCCCAGTGTGTACTCGTTAATTGATAACCCTCAGGTAAATTTTCTTCACTGAAATCCCATTTCTTATAGTCATCCTTCTTGATATCCGTAAACATTGTCCAGTTATTATCTTTTGTCAGTGTATACACCTTTACTTCTTTTGTTGTCTTATGTGTTGCCTTGATCGTAACAACATCTGGACGGATCTTTGCTGCATTGTCATGATCATCCCATATCTTCTTCAATGCAATATAATCCAGTTTCTGGTTGACTAAAGTATCTGAATCATGCACATATGTTGTTGTATCATTATCCGTATTATTCTCGGCTTTTACATCATGAATGAAATTTTCTTTCGTATCATTGATCACTTTACCCTTAAATGTTAATGTCTTGTCTGATTTCTCGTATCCATCTGGTGCGTAGATTTCTTCTACCTCATACATATCACTGTCTGTTCCATCCTTTGCATAGATATCGGTCGGCAATCCAATAAACTCCAGATATTCAAACTGATCATCCTGTGATGTAGTGGTGGCGATCGTATTACCCTTCTTAAAGATATTTTCTCCTTTGCTATTAACGATATCTGTTTTCGCTTTTAAGGCAAATATGGCTCCCGCCAGCTTGTTTCCGTCTTGATCGGTCTTGATCAGATGGATGCCGTATTTTTGCAGAGTATCATTAGATTTGACATGAATACTTGCTTTCTTTGCAACCTTTAAGGCAATATCTTCCTCTTCTGGATCCAGAACCTCTACCGTAGTCTTGATCGTTTTCTCTGGCAGATCTTTATACGATCCTTGGTTGTTAAAACTGATATTGATCTCGTATTTTCCTGATTTTTCTGCATATGTCGGTGTAAATGCCACATCTTTATCCGTCACTTCCACATCTTCTGCTCCATCGTCATCATAAAGGATTCTCCAGCTAAAGTCCTCTGCCTTGAATTTATCACCTTTTAAGAACCTGTTCTTTGGCATGGCAACGATCTTTAACGGATGTTCCTCGATAAACTTATCTTCTTCGATCTTTAAGATCTGATCCATGACATATGTTGTCTTAAGAACTGGATTTCCATAGAACATCTGGCTGACATCTTCTACATTGGAGGTGTTGAAAGATGAAAGATCGAGTGTTTTGATGGAATCCATGGCATAAAACATCTGACTCATATCCACGACTGCGGATGTATCAATATTTTTAAAATTGATCTCTGTGAGATTCCTGCAATTTTTAAACATTTTAGATGATATTGCATTCATGTAGATGACCTGTTGACTTGAGATATAACAATCTCCATCATCGTTCCAAAGCACAATACTGCCATCTTTATTCTGAGAAACATCCGTTGTCACAGCTCCTTCTGGTGCACTCTTCCACGTGAAAGTCACAGATTCCGCATCCTTGATCTTCTGGTTCAATTTTTCGCCTTTTTCCAACACATAAATACCTGTACTTACATTATTGTCTTCATTTCCAAACGGATCTTCCTTGTCTGGTACTTTATCATCATCACGAATATCATTGATACTTCCTGCAGTTGTATCCCATGTCAGTTCTACTTCATGTTTTTCCTGATCTTTGATATAGCCTGTCGGAGACTTGATCTCTTTTATGTAATACTTTCCTAAATAGAAGTTAGTTGTTTCTTTTCCATCCATATCCTTTCTTGTAAAATGGATCTCCTTCTCTTTTGTCGTTGTCTTTTGATCAATCAGTTCGTCCTTCTTCCAGACGAGCGTTCCGTCATCTTTCTTGATATTCTCATCCGCATACAGCCCATAGACTGCTCCTGCGATCTGATCGTTGTCATAGATAAAACTCTGAGAATCCTTGTCATAATCTGTTAAGATATCTCCCGTCTTACTGAACGTAATTTCTCCATAGACTGGCGTATCCATCTGTTCAAACCTGCAGCTTCCATTTCCAGCATTATCGTACGTGATCTTGATGCTTGTGGATTTCCCGCTTAACTCAAAAGATTTTTCTTCTGCGTCATCCATGTTGTAGCCTGCTGGCGCAGCAGTTTCCTTGATCGTATATTTTCCATATGGAAGATAGCACTCTGCAGTTCCATCTCCACTCGTTCCTGTAGTCAAAGTTGCCACAATATCCTGATCTTCATCATAGATTTCATAGACTGCATCATTTAACAGCTTCTTTGTCTCTGATGAACGTTTAACCAGTTCGATCCTGATCTTATTTTCATCATCTTTATACGGACCAAACGTGACTGTCTTATGGACATCAGACTTGATCAAGACCACATCTTCATCTTCCATCATTTCATGCTTTTGATCACCCTTGATCTGATGCAATGTATAAACACCGATCGCTAACGAGATTGAAGTTGCTTCTCCTTTTTCATCAGTTATCAGAGTATCGACCACTTCTCCATGCGGATCAATGATCTGAAATTCCGCCCCAGATTCCGGTACATACTTATCTTTATTTACGGACATTTGCTTTTTGATCGAAATCTTTGCGGATTTTGTATAATCGTCTTTTAAAACGAATTCATACACTTTGACTTCATCCTCGATCGATGCTTTCATTTCTGTGGAATACTGCGGTAGCGCAAGGTCATAGCCTTCGACACCTCTGGTCTGCACGACTATAAATCCTGTCTTCTTTACGAAATCTTTTAGGAGCATCGCTGCCTTTCCTTCGGAATCTGTGACTAATGTTCCAAGAATCGCATCTCTATTATCTTTTTTCAGTTTTTCAATGTAATGAAGCCTGTCCTGTGACGTTGCCAATGTCTGATCCTTGAAATCTTTCACCATAGATTCATACAACAAACTCAGCCCCTGGTTCTGGTTTAGACTTTCCATTCTTGACCATCGTTTTTCTGACCCGGATCTTGTCTCCATTATAATAATTATCCAGCTCAAATTTTTTAAATTTCTTATCGCCGTCTTTGATCGTTACATCAAAATCATCAGCGATCTTATAATTATCACTTCCTTTTGTCTGATGAACCGTGTAGATGCCAGGATCTAACTTTCCAGATTGAGCTGCACCATTTTCATCCGTGATCAATGTTTCTATGACTTTCTTTGTCGACTGATCGATGATCTGGAATTCTGCCTTATATTCTTCTTTTTTTGTATAAGTTCCAGTTTCCTTATCACTGATCCTTGTAACCTTTGTCAACATGATCCCTGCATGTTGCTTTGGATCGTTTGATTCAACCTTATAGATCATTTTAGATCCATCAATGCTTACCCATTTGTCCGGTACCATATCATATCCATCGGTCGTTTTCGTCTGATGAATACGGTAAGCTCCATAAGGAAGTAAATCTGTTTCTGCGATCCCTTTGTCATTCGTTGTGATCGTCTGTTTTAAGTTATTCTTGGAATCATAAACCTCAAAAACTGCCTGTGCTTCTGGAACATTTTCCCCGCCAAACGTCTTTACAACCTGTATCGTTCCTTCATATTGCTCTTCTTTCAGATACTGGTATGTATTTTTATCGACCGTGACTGATATATCATTACTAGATACCTTATATCCCAACGGAGCATACTTCTCATGTAAACGGTAATATCCCGGATACAGATCTGTCACTTTTGCATAACCATTCGCATCAGTTACCATCTGTGTCACAAGTGTTCCTGCTTTATAGACAACACTCTTGTTATCGGAGCCTGTGATATCATGGTCAGCATATAGCTCATAGACAGCATTCTGCAAGTTTGCTTCAACTCCTAGATCCCCTCGTTTATTCTTTACAGTTCCCTGTTTAAAGATCTCCAGATCACTCTTTTGAAATTCATTGGTGTAGTTAAATGTGAATGATCTGACTCCACCCTGTTCCACTTTGCTCTGATCTGTCTGATCTGGAATCAGGTGTCCGAATGGGGATTTTGTTTCCCTGACCATCCAAGTGTGGACCGAGGCACTCTTTAAGGCTGAAATCTTCTGCTTTGCAAGTTTTTGTGCTTCCTGCATTGCCACAGCATATGCTTTTGCCGAAGAATCGTACCAGCCATTATCTGTCGCTTCTTTTTGCTGACTTTTTGAAAGATCGTTCCAATTCTTTACATAAGTCTTTTTCGTTGATGTCACACTATAACTTACCGTTCTTTGAACAGTATAAGAAGCTTCTCCATTGTCATCGGTTGTTACACTTCCTTGATAATTCCCATCCATATAGATCTGAAATACTGCTCCAGAAAGCCCTGCTCTTGTTTCCGCATCTTTCTTTTTGATCTTGATCCTTACATTATCTGGGCTGGTTCCTGACTTTGTTGCACTCGTTTTCGCTTTTTCAATATCTGGCGGTGTATGACGAAATCCGAACAAAACCTGATGGGAATCCAGTTTCTTCTTTTTCACACATTTCTTCACTGTATAATAGTAGATCGTTCCTTCTGGATCCTGATCACTGATCATTTTACAGAACTTTTTTGCATCTTTCTGCGAATAACCTCTGTCCACATTTTTTCCTGCCTGATAAACGGTATTTTGCTTATTCGCTCCATGTCCACATGCCCAGATGTATGCCTGACACAATGACAGATCTTTTGTATTCTTGCCGCTTGACCTGAAATACCAGTTTAATGCTTTTGCAATTCCCTTTTTTTCATAAGTTGCTGCATTGATCGTCTTGTATTTTAAGGTATCTCCAGAACACATGGTCTTTCCAGAGTTTAAGCAAAACACTCTGTGTCCGTCAGCTGTCATACTCCACAGACCTTCTGATGCAGGACGATCGATCTCTGAGATCTTATTACTTGATAATGCCTGGCTCATCACCAGTTTGGCTTTTCCTGTGAAAGCCTTGACGTCTCTATTCTTCAGGAACAGTGATTCTCCTGAACCACTCAGATACATTGTCATGATCATCAGGAGGGTAAGAATACTTACCGATATCTTTTTACAGATCGTCTTCATTTGTTTCAAACTTTCTTCCTCCTTTTTACTTGTAACGGTTTGTGAAATATCCTGGCTGCCCTTCCTTGTCGATCCTTCCATACTCAGAATCTACGTGGTCTCTCGAAAATCCAGTTCCATTCTGCCCTTCCAGTTCGATCGAGCCATTAAACATGCCGTCATCATGAATAATGTTGTGTGTGTCGAATGATCCATCTGTTTTCTTCCAGACAGCATACAATTCACAAGTCTGTCCAGCATCGCAGAGAGTATTGACTGCCTGTCTATCGGTATATTTTGCTTTGATCGCATTCGGATCTTCACTCCATCCAAGGAAGGTATATCCCGGCCGTTCAAATGTATTTGCTGGCAGGATATCATCCTGTCCATATTTTAATTCCACAGTCTTTTTGCTGCCTGATGCACCATTTCCATCAAATGTTACTTCATAAGAGTTCTTGGACCAAACAGCATAAAGTGTTATACCCTCCGTGTTACTCCATGTGATCGTCTCTCCTGGAGAATACCGTGCTCTCACCGCATGTTTATCTGTATTCCATCCAACAAAGGCATAGCCTTTTTTCGTGTATCCATTCTCAGCAAAGCTGTAATTTTGATCGTACGTGGCTGTCCCATCATTCACATATCCAGAATCTTCTCCATTTCCATCATAGTTTACAGTGTATGTATTCGCTGTCCACTGGGCTGTCTCTGTATAATTACCACATACCAGCCAGCCTGTATTGGACATCCATTTTGTTCCTTCATCCAGCCATCCTTCCAAGGTATAACCTCTTCTTGATACCGTTGGAAACGAAAAATAATCTCCATCCGTAAAATTCCATGTTACATCTGCACCATCTCCACCATTTCCGTTGTAATAAATGCTGCGGCTTGGCTTTTCCAGATTCAGATTTATAGAACACCAGTCATAAGTTTTCCATCCATCTCTGTCAGCGGAGGCCACTCCGACCAATCCAGTACTGACATGGATATTTACTGATTTCCAATGTTCTTGAATATCATGATAGGAATTTTCCCAAAATCCATCATTTCCTCCGCAATAAAGCGTTATATCCTTGCTCGGATCTGAAAATACTGGTTTATCCACCGTTACCCATTCCCAGGATCGATGCTGTTCATGGGCCGGTAACAGATACCAGACTTTGATCGTTAAAAGTGTATAGTTGTTGTTACTGTTCTTCTCTGAATATATCGTCTGTTTATTCACTGTAAGCTTATAATCTCCGCCTCCACCGGAATACGTCGTTACCGTATATGGATGTCTGGAATTATTAAATGTCCCACCGCTGACATTTTTATTTTTTTCATATTCATCACTATGAATATACATTGTCAGACTATCGCTTTTCCCATTTGGTCCATTGATGTTCACTGTTAAATGTCCATCTTTAAAATGTTTGTTTCCTCCTGTATTATATGATTGATAAGCATGTGCCTTCTTCATCTGATACCATGCCAGAACAGAAACAAATGAAACCATGACCACTAATACCACTATGATCTTTCGTTTTCTTTCCAGGATCTTTTTTGCATTCTTCATCATATCCTCCTCTCCATCTATTTTTATCTATCTTCCTTTTGTTTCCTGATCTTCTGTCCATGATTCCTCATACAGTACACCACATACCGATATCTTCCATGTCCTCGGTACGGATGACAGGTTAAAAGTGTGACCATATCTTTCCCTTTTTGAATCAGAATTTTGTCCATATCATATGGATCGATCACTTTAATCTTTGTAACCCGATAATCCAGTCTTTCCCATAGATTCCTAATGATCACCTGATCGCCTGTTTTTAACTGTTCGATGTCCCGAAAATACGGAATTCCCCGATATCCCCGATGTGCAGCGATCACGCAGTTGCTGTCTTTTTGTCCTACTGGCAGGGATGTCTGTCCCATGATCGCTGCTCCTTTTCTCATATTTTCCATCGTGGCTCCCAGATATAACGGGAGTTTTTGTTTCATCTTTGGGATCTTTATGTATCCGAAGGTGTTCTTTTCGTTTTTTAAGATGATCGGTGCACTGCGGTAACTGAATACATCCTTTAGTCCTGCTTGTTTTTCTTTGAATATCTTCCTGTTATAGCGGACTGCTTTTTGATACAACGGATCAGACTGTTTTGTCTGGCTGCTTTCCTGTGTCAGTTCTTTCACTGTCTGATCAGACTGTTTCTTTTTCAGGTACGACATGATTTCAGGATATAACAGTGATACGATCCCTGCCACCAGAAACAAGATCCCGATGATATTTATAATCTTTTGTTTCATCCCTGTCTCCTTCCTCTGATCTTTTCATACCCTTTTCTTGCTGCAATCAGCAAAAATATGATCAACAGTCCCGCAAGAATCGCCCGTTTGTAAACTTCCATCCACTGGGAATGATGCTTTCTTGCTTTGGTTTGTTCCTCTTTTTCGTGATAAACGGTGCGTACCCCGCGGACCAGTAAGCGGTGATCATTGACTCCATATGGTGTACAGGTAAGCAGAGTCACATGATCTTCTCCGTCAATGATCTGAAGCTTTCTGGTATCTTCCGGTTTTACCACCTCAATCTGGTCCACTTTGTAGGCAAGTTTCTGATCCAATACATGGATAAAGAACAGATCTCCTTTCTTTATTTCTGTCAAGTCTGTAAACAACTTTGCAGAATTAAGTCCGGTATGCCCGGTCAAGACTGCATGGGTACTTTTCCCTCCGACTGGAAAGGAAGATGCCGCAAGATGCCCGATCCCGTGTTCCAGAACTTCGGCGGATGTTCCATGATAAATCGGAAGATCGACGGAGATACATGGGATCTTTACATATCCCATGATGCCCGAACCATCCAGATCAAGAATCCTGTTATAAAAAAGCGTTTCCCCGTTGGACTTTTTATCCTTAAATGGGTCAGTCAGCTGTACTTCGGATCTTGTCAGGTCTATGTTATACTGTCTTGCCTCAGCGACCGCTTTTTGTTTTATTTCCTGGTCCATTTTGGCAGTCTTTTTCTGATAGCTTTCCACTCTCGATCCTGCACTGTGTTCGAAGATAAAGTTACTCACGAACGGATAGGATAATAACAGAAAGCCTGCCGCAATGATCAGGACCGGTATGATCTTCTGTCTCATCTCTCACCCTGAAAACAATCGCCCTGCCACATCGGACAGAGCGACCGCTTTTTCCTTATCTTTTATTTCTGTGGCTGTCTTTTATTTCTGCGAAGGATCATCATTCCGCATCCGGCAGCAACAACTCCTGCGATGATCAGAAGATAACTTCCTGCCCCGCCTGTCATTGGCAGCATAAACTGTTTCTGGTTTGTGATCTCCATGTTGACATAAGCATTGTTGGATTCATCCTGCTTTGTCATAGTTGTTTTTGTGTTATCAACCGTCGCACTGGCTGCAGTTGTCTGAACCGTTACATCATTCTTTAATGCAGCACCATTAGGGACTCCATCATTTGCTGTGGAATCTGTGTCGGATTTGCTCTGAATTCCTGTGATGTTTGCTTCGGTTGGTGTGATATTTGCTTTTGTCTCTGTAATTTTAACGATGACTTCTTTCTTTAACAGAGAGTATCCGGCATCGGAATGTGTTTCTGTAAATCCGTATTCATCGGCTTCAATTCCGTTGATCACAAGTTTTCCTGTAGATGATGGGCTGAACTGTGTTGCATCCGCTTCTGTGGCTGATTTTCCTGTCACCTGGTAAACACCGTTGCTTCCTGTTGCCACTAAGTAGTAGTTGTCAGATTTATTCTGTACAACGAATTTAACCTTGGTTGGATCACCTTTTCCGTCGGAGAATTTCTTTGTCAGATCATATCCGTAAGAATATACGATACTTTCATCTTTTAAGATGTCATAGTAGTTTATGCTTGTTCTCTTCCATGTCAGGGATACATCATTCGGATTCCCCTTGTCACCAAGAACAACGCTGTCATCTGTATTTACTTTGGCTGTGTAATATACCATGATGTATTTATCAGAGTATTTCTTGTTAAGCTCGTTAAGCCCTGCTTTCGTCATCTCAATCTTCATTGTGGAATCGTCACCGGATTTTCCGTATGTGGCTGTAAATTTCGGATCTGTGTCAGAACTCTTCCATACAGCGATCGCACCGCTCTTATCGACGTTGTTGACATTTGTGCTGTCCGCTGCATCCCTGTTTTCATAGATCGCGATCACAGCATCTTTTGAATATGTCATACCTTTTGCCATCTTATCGTCAAATGTATAAGTTGACAGGTAGGTTGTTGATGATGTGATATGTGGCAGTTTGGAAATAAACTGATAATCAAGTCTTTCTGCTTTAGAGGCTGTCACGGTACTCTGGTATTTGTATTCATTTCTTGCAGAAGTAAAGTCTGCCAGTTTATCTGCGTTTGCAGTCGTTACGTTATCCTGATCCGGATTATTTCTAACTCTCTTATCCAGTGTTGGATTTCCTGTTTCATTCTTTGGATAGCAGATCACATCGTAGAACCAATCATCCCCGTTGGAATCTGTGGATGGTAACTGTACAAACCACGGATTTGTTGTATAAGTTACATTTTCTGGTGCCTTTGTCTCAACAATCAGATAAAGACCAAGAGGCAGTTTGTCTTTACTTGTTACACCATTGGCATTTGTTTCATCCATGGCTGTTCCGCTCTGTCCCATGTAAGCTTCTAATTTATCTTTGGTCGCTGTATTGTCTTCCAATGCCTGAGCAAGCTTGTCATTAATGATCTGGCTTGTGAAGTATGTCTTGCTTCCTTCTGTCTTTGCTGCATCAGAGGATGCCAGACCTAGAATCTGCTGTAAAGCAGTTGGAAGTTCGTAAATCATCTGGATTTTTCCATTCTCACTTTGCTGTTCAACATCCCCAACACGCAGGTAGCTGAATTCTACCCCTTTGATGGCATATTTTTCTAACGCTGCTTCTGCGGCAGTGTTCTGTTTTCCTGTTGATGTAAAGTTATCTAAGTTTACCCCTCCCTGTTTTGCTGCCGTCATGTCGTATTTGTGGATTGTGATGGATCCTGTTTTGCTTGTATCAATCACATCTGATGATGCTGCCTTAATATTAACGATCGGTGCAAGTATCATTACTGCAGTTAAAGCAGCAACGGTTGCTTTTTTGATCATATTTTTAATTCTCATATGTATTTCCTTTCCAGGGAATTTTTACCCCTTACTACTTTTTCTTTAACTTTTTCTCTAACTCATAATAATCTGGTGAATCTCTAATTTT
>OGRL01002158.1_pt1 | contig 13529 bp, 8 predicted proteins | sample 1553481 | NCBI WGS metagenome assembly OGRL01 (sample SAMEA2580036, study PRJEB22360) | human gut metagenome
TGAAAAGGAGTGTTCCTTAATCTGCTCGGCAAGTTTCAAATGCGAAAAGTCGTTTTTCGCAACTATCAAAAGTCCCGAGGTATCCTTGTCTATTCTGTGAACAATGCCCGGGCGAATCACTCCATTTATGCCGGAAAGGCTGTCGCGGCAGTGATACAAAAGCGCATTGACAAGTGTACCTTCCCAGTTTCCATTCGCAGGGTGAACAACCATTCCCTTCGGTTTGTTGACAACGAGCAAATCGTCATCCTCATACACAATGTCGAGCGGAATATTCTCTGCCTTTGCCTCAAGCGGCACGGCATCGGGTACGGTTACACCGATTTCGTCACCGAGCCTGCTTATATAATTTTTGTTTTTCGTTTCTCCGTTGACGGTAACATTGCCTCCGTCAATGAGTCTTTGAGCTGCGGAACGCGTAATGCCGTCTGCCAAATCGACTACTATTTTATCAAGGCGCTTTGCAGCATTACTTTCGTCAACAGTTAAATTATATGTTTCACTCATCGCCGTCACGCTTATCCTTTTTAAAGGCATCGATTAAGAGATAAACGACAAGCACAGCCGCGCCGCAAGTTACGGCACAATCGGCTATGTTAAACACGGCGAAATTGACAAATGTCGGCTCGATAAAATCGACAACATAGCCAAAGCGCGCTCTGTCGATAAGGTTGCCGACACCGCCTGCAAGCACAACGCCGAGGCTCCAATAAACCCAAAGGCTTTTTGCGCGGTTTGAGAAAAGAAACCACATCACGCCTCCGCAGACGATAATTGTTATAACAACAAAAATCCACCTTGCGCCACTGAGCATTGAAAACGCCATACCTGTGTTTTGAGCGTAGCGAAACTGAACAAAACCGGGTAAAAACGAAACGATTTTGCCGTCTGCCAAATTTTTTTCAGCAAAATATTTAGTTATTTGGTCAAATGCAACAATCAAAATAATCATTATGCCGCATGAAATATGTTTTTTTCTATGCATATTATACCCGATTTCAATTAAAGGGACAGCAACATTACTGTCCCTTTAAATTTTATATTATAAGTTATAATTCTAATTGAGCCATAACCTCTGCACATTCCTTGCAAAGAGTAGGATGAGCGGAATTTGTGCCGACTGTTGTTGAGAATTTCCAGCAACGCTCGCACTTTTCGCCGTCTGCCTTTGAAACGCTGATTGAAAGGCCTTGAACATCGCCCTTAACCTCGCCCTCGCCGCTTGCGATTTCAACAGCGGAGGTGATGAAGATTTCAGGAAGTTGAGCCTTTACGCTTTCAAGGAACGATGCAAGCTCGCCGTCCGCATGAAGTGTAACCTTTGCCTCAAGAGGCTTACCGATTACCTTTTGACCTCTTGCAAGCTCAAGCGCTTTTTGAACATCGGTTCTGATTTCGTGAATTCTGTCCCACTTTGCGATAAATTTCTCATCTGCTCCGATATAATCGGCGTTCGGAATATCATTGAAGAGCGGTGACTCTGTATTCTTTGACTTGTCGTGCTTCATTGTGTTCCAAATTTCATCGCATGTGAATGCAAGAATAGGAGTAAGCACGAGTGTGAGCGCGTCAAGCACCTTGTAAAGAACTGTTTGAGCGGCTCTTCTTGACTTTGAGTCGGGAGCGGTTGTATAAAGTCTGTTTTTCAATACATCAAAATAGAAGTTAGACATATCAACAACGCAGAAATTGTGAAGTGCATGAGCGGTTGTGTGATACTCATACTCGTCATATCCTGCACGTGCAGTCTTAATAACTTCGTCAAGTTTCATAAGAGCATACTTATCAAGTTCCTCAAGTTCATCATTTGCAACCATATCCTTATCGGGGTCAAAATCATAAAGATTGCCGAGACAATATCTTGCGGTGTTTCTGATTTTTCTGTAGTTATCCGAAATTTGTTTAAGAATTTCGGGGCTGATACGAATATCTGCGTGATAATCTGCGCTTGCAACCCAAAGACGAAGAATGTCTGCGCCGTATTTATCAATAATCTCCTGCGGAGCGATACCGTTGCCGAGAGATTTCGACATTTTTCTACCCTCGCCGTCAACAGTCCAGCCGTGAGTGATAATCTGCTCATACGGTGCTCTGTTGCCTGCTGCAACCGAGGTAAGAAGTGATGATTGGAACCATCCTCTGTATTGATCTGCGCCCTCAAGATAAACATCTGCCGGCCACTTGAGATAATTTCTGTTTTTAAGAACAGCGGCATGTGATGAACCTGAGTCAAACCAAACATCCATAATATCGGTTTCTTTTTCAAATCCGTTTGCCTTGTGGCAGTGAGGACACTCGAATCCCTCCGGAAGGAAGTATTCGGCATCGTGTGCAAACCAAGCGTCTGAGCCTTCCTCACCGAAAATATCGGATACTTTTTGCATTATGCCATCATCAATGATTTCCTTGCCGCAATCCTTACAATATACAACAGGAATCGGAACGCCCCATTTTCTCTGACGGGAAATACACCAGTCGGCACGCTCAACAACCATTGACTGAAGTCTGTCCTTGCCCCACTCGGGATACCATTTAACATCCTCTGCCGCTTTAACTGCCGCATCCTTGAAATCGTCAACAGAGCAGAACCACTGGCTTGTTGCTCTGAAGATAATCGGCTTGTGGCATCTCCAACAGTGCGGATATTGGTGCTTAATCTTTTTGAGTGCAAAAAGTGCGCCGAGTTTTTCAAGATGCTCTGCAATCGGCTTGTTTGCCTCATCGGTTGTAAGGCCTGCGAACTGACCTGCCTCCTCGGTAAGAACGCCGTTTTCGTCAACAGGCACAACAATCGGAATTTCGGGGTATTTTCTGCAAACAACAAAGTCGTCAACACCGTGGCCGGGAGCAGTATGAACACAACCGGTACCGCTTTCGAGAGTAACATGGTCGCCGACAATAACAAGCGATGTTCTGTCGATAAACGGATGAGCAGTCTTCATATATTCAAGCTCACTGCCCTTGATGATACCGACAGTTTCGTAATCGGTAATGCCTGCGTCTGCCATTGCCTCGGGAGCAAGGTCGGTAGCCATTACATAATACTCGCCGTTTGCCTTTAATACAGAATATTCATAGTTAGGACCTACGCAAATTGCGACATTTGCGGGGAGCGTCCAAGTTGTTGTTGTCCAAATTACAAAATATGTTTTGTCAAGTTCCGCACCGAGTGCCGCAAGTTTACCCATATCATCGGTAACCTTGAATTTAACATAAATTGAATGGCAAGGGTCCTCGGCATACTCGATTTCTGCCTCTGCGAGTGCTGTTTTACAATCGGGGCACCAATATACCGGCTTTAATCCTTTATAGATATAACCCTTTGAAGCCATTTGTGCAAAAACTTTGATTTGCTCCTGCTCAAATTCCTTTTGGAGTGTGATATAAGGATGATCCCACTCTGCCATAACGCCGAGCCTTTTAAAGCCCTCTCTTTGGATATCAACAAAACCGAGCGCTGTGTCGCGGCAGATTTTGCGAAGTTCCAAATCTGAGATATTTGACTCTGCGGTGATGCCTGCTTTTTTTCTGGCGGCAAGCTCTGTCGGCAAGCCGTGAGTATCCCAACCGGGAACATAAGGCGACTTGAATCCTGTCATGTTCTTATAACGAACGATAAAATCCTTTAATGTTTTATTGAGTGCATGGCCGATATGAATTGAGCCGTTTGCATACGGAGGTCCGTCGTGCAATACGAAAAGCGGCTTGCCCTCGTTATGCTCCATAAGCTGATTATAAAGCTTGCGTTTTTCCCATCCTTTGAGAAACTCCGGCTCTCTTTGAGGGAGCGATGCTCTCATAGGAAATTCTGTTTTCGGTAAATTTAATGTTTTATTATAATCCATTAATCTGTTCTCCTTAGATTATTGTTTTATGTATTATTTCTTCTTTTTGAAAAAGCCTTTGAATTTAGGCGCATCGTCATCGTCCTCATCTTCATCGGGAGCGGTGAGTGAAATGGTTTGCGTTCTGTCTCCGTGAACATCCTCACGATTTACATTGAAATAGTTTTCAAACGGGAGCTGTGTCTCATCATCAAAAAGCGATTTTTCATCCTCATCGTCATCTGTGATTTCGGGAATTGTCGGTGCGTCGCTGTCGTCAATCGGTGTCACAGTGTCGCTGTTGAACGCCTCGACAGCCGCCATCGGATCGGGCATATCCTCGCTTTCGTCAACAAGCGAAAAATCGACATCGTCATTTTCTTTTGCATTCTTCTCGGCGTTAATGTCCGAAATAATATCGTCGATTACGGCATCGTCCTCATCCTCGTCACTTTCGGATGAAATTTCGTTTTTTTCATCGTCGGTTTCGTTTTGAGGCTCATCGCTCGGTTCGTCCTCTTGTTGAGATTCGTCGATTTGCTCGTTCTCGTCATCATCTGTCGTAATCACAACATTTTCGTGTGATACGGGCGGTTCTTCCTCTTTTTCAATATGAATTTTTTCGGGAATCGCGCTTTCGATCTCTCCGATTTCGGAAACAAGATTTTTTACCTCGTCGTGAATATCGTTTATATCATCGACTTTTTTTTCAATATCATCATCGGAAGTTTCGAGATTTGCGGCATTGAGCACCTCGAGTTGTTCGCTGTAAAGAGACTTAATACTGCCGATGAATTTTTCCGCATCGCTCTTAAGTGACTGAACAAGAAGGTCGTAAGCCTCCTTCTCCTCCTTTGATTTTTGAACAAGGTCGTTTGAAATCTCTCTTGATTGGTCAAGAATGTTTTGAGCGACTATTTTTGCGGAGTTAATCGCATCATTTGCCTTTTTTTCGGCATTCTCTATAATGTCATTGCCCTGTGCCGTTTTCTCTGCAATAATACTTTGAGCCTTTTCATTTGCTTGTTTAAGAATTCTTTGGGCCTCTGATTTTGCGGAGTCGAGAGCTTTTTTTGCACGGTCCATTGTGTTTTCAGCGCGCTTGTTAGCATCGTCAATCGTTTCTCTCGCTTTTTCGTCAACCGCTTTTTTCTTATCCTCTGCGGCTTGAGCCGATTCTTTTTTAATTTGGTCTGCCATTTTCTGAGCTGTGATTAGAGCTGATTTGATAGAGTCCTCTTCAGCACGGTATTCCTCAATTTTGTTGGCAAGAACTTCAAGTTTGTGATAAAGTTCCTTGTTTTCGGCAACATAACCGTCAACAGTGTCGGCAGCCTCGTCAAGGAGAATGTTTACTTCCTCCTTATCGTATCCGACCTGTGAAACCTTAATCTGTCTGTTTCTTATTTCGTTTGCACTTATCATATTTTATTCTCCTCAGTAAAAAGTTACATAAACATTCCGTTATTTTCAAGCTCATCAATCAAATCGCCCATAACATCTACATTATAAGGTGTGATGATATATGTTGAATTTGCAACTCTTTTTATTTGACCGTTGTTTGCATATGCAACACCCGAAAGGAAGTCGAGCAAACGCCTTGCAATATCTCTGTTTGTGCTTTCAAGATTGAGAACAACGGTTCTCTTTTCATTAAGGTTGTCGGCGATTGCGGCAGCCTCCTCATATCTTTCAGGCTTAACGAGAACAACCTGAAGCTGTGCCGTTGTGTGAATGTTTACAACCTTGTCGCTCTTTTGTCTGCGCGACGGCTTTTCAACCCTCTCCTCTCTGTCAAAAGAGGATGTCAACGAATGCTCGCGCCTCGGTGTCGGCTTTTCAAATGCCTCGCCGTCATCATAGTAATCGTCGAAATCGTCCTCGTCATTATCACTGATAATTTCCTTAACCTTGTCCAAAAAGCTCATATTCGTCCTCCGAAATTAAAAATATTTTCTTGCTCCGAAAATTGCGGAGCCTACTCTTACTATATTAGATCCCTCGAGCACGGCAGCTTCATAATCGCCGCTCATGCCCATTGAAAGAATTTCCATATCTATATTATCAAGTTTTTTATCTCTGATGTCAACAAAGGATTTGTGCATTTCGTAAAAATATTTTCTTACCTCGTTTTCATCGCAAATGGGCGGAATGGTCATCAAGCCCTTAATCTTGATATTCGGCATCTGTGCGATTTCACACAAAAGGTCATTAAGTCCCTCAATATAAATGCCGCTCTTTGACTCCTCCTTGCCGACATTGACCTCAACCAAAACATTGGTTGTAACGCCGATTTTTGCCGACTGCTTGCTGATTTCCTTTGCAAGGTGAACGGAGTCAACCGATTCTATCATATCAACCTGACCGACGATTTGCTTGACCTTGTTTGTCTGAAGGTGACCGATAAGATGCTTTTCAACGCCGTCAAGATGAAGATTGTCCCTTTTTGAAAGGTATTCCTGAACTCTGTTTTCGCCGATAAGGTCTGCGCCCAAATCAAGAACGGGGTTTATGTATTCAGCCTCAACCGTTTTTGTAACGCACATAAGGCGAACATCGTTTTCACTTCTGCCGGCTTTAATCGCCGTTTCGGCAACATCGTTTTTTATTCGCTTATAATTATCAATTGTTTTTTTAACGCGTTCTTCATCAAGTATAAACCTTTCCATCCTCAAGATCCTTTCCTTGTGTAATTATTTTATCGTATATGCGAATGCCGTTTGACGCGCTTGCGTCATATGACAAAAGCACATAGTCATCGTTTGAATAAAGAATATCCGCCTGTCTGAACTTGACCTGGCTTGAAATCAAAACATAAACGCCCTTTTTGCCGTCTTTTATATGAAGTGCGGAGGACGGAGCCTTGATGCCCTCGTACGATTTAAACCTAATCTCGATATTTTCCGCTCTGAGCGCCGCGAGCTGTGCCGTCATTTCGTCACATTCAAGCACAACGGCAACCGTATCGTCGTTTGAATCCGTCGGATTGTTGTATTTAACGGTGACGGAAATTACCTCATCCTCGCTGTCCTTAAGAACAACATCGTATTTACTGCCTTCTTTAAGATTTTTTGCTTGGTCCTTAGGAACCGAAACTGCAAAATACCAATCGTACGCCGTAATAAGTTTGCCGAGATTGTCCGTTTGAATTTGCTCGGATTGAATTTTGTCAAGCGCGGAATTAATATCCTTTGTTGTGATTGTTTCTATTTTTGAATAATCAAAGACATTTTCGTAGCCATCTGTATAGCTTGAAAAAACGCCCGATTCCTTTGTTGTTATATAATTATTCGGAGCGGCACTGTATGAGTCGAGTTGATTGCGCAAACCGCCGACAATTGACGCAAGGTCAACCTTTTCGCCGATAATCATTTGACGGCGGAGCAGACAATCGTTGACTGCCGATGAGGTTTGCGAAATATCGGAAGTACTGCCCCAGTTTAACGCGCGGATATATTCGTCGACATCCAAATCTATTTCATCATTTATTGATTCAACACTTGACGCCTGACCGACCGTTTGCGACTCAAGATTTTCGTAATACTCAATCTGCGCTTTGAGCTTTGAATATTGCGAATATTTTGCGGCGTCATCGGCATTTGAAAAGCGCATCGCGACATTTCCGCCGACATTGATTTTGTCACCGTCAGCAAGACACGGAACGGTTACACCGACCTTGTCCTTTGACAAGGTGTGTTCCTGTCTTATAACAAGCGCCTTTGCGTCAACCGTTTCATAAACTGTTGTTAAAGCAGCGGTTTCGGTTTCAAGCTCAATATGAGTGACGGAATAGCATTTGTAAAAAACATATCCCAAAACAAGAATAATAACAAGAATAATCGCAATATTTTCTCTTTTTGCTTTAGTCATATCAAGCTAAACCTCCTTTGCCGTTTAGTTTATTTGTTCAAAAACTCTTTTGTGACGGCTGTTGCCGTTTTGATAAGCGCGTCGCCCGTCATTTCGTCGGCATAAAGCCAATTGATTTTATCGTTACGCCTAAACCATGTAAGCTGGCGCTTTGCATATCTGCGCGTTGCGCGCTTTATATTTTCGGTTGCATCATCAAGCGATATTTCGCCCGAAAGATAAGGCGAAAGTTCCTTGTGACCGATAGCCTGCTTTGCCGTTGTAGCGGTGAGCGAAAGCATTTTTTTCGCCTCGTCAACCAAACCGTTTTCAATCATAATGTCAACTCTGCGGTTAATTCTGTCATACAATGTCCGGCGGTTTTTATAACCAATCCCGATATAAAGTGCATCGTAGGGATTATCGGCAAGCCGCGAATTATCGTTTTGCTCGGTTTTTGTTGTGCCGCCGATTGCAAGTTCAAGCGCGCGAATAACACGCTTTCTGTTGTTCTTGTGAATATTTGCGGCAGCTGTCGGGTCCTCTTTTTCAAGCATCGCATAAAGCTCATCCGTGGATTTGCCGTTCAGCTCGGCACGCAAACTCTCGTCGGCGCTTATGTCGGCAAACTCGATGTTTTGCACAAGGCTGTCAACAAACAATCCCGTGCCGCCGACAATAATCGGAACTTTGCCGCGCGAGGCAATGTCTGTGATTTTTTCCTTTGCAAGTTTGACAAATTCGGCTACGGAAAAGCTATCGCCGCTGTCGAGAAATTCCAAAAGATAGTGTGGGACACCTTGCTTCTCGTCATTGGTTGCGGCGGCTGTGGCAATCGGCATATTCTTGTAAACCTGCATTGAATCGGCTGATATTATCTCACCGCCGACAGCCTTTGCAAGCTCAACGCCGAGCGCCGTTTTGCCCGATGCCGTTGCGCCGACAACGCAAATTATTTTTGTTTTTTTCATATATTACGCCCTGCCGAACTGTTTTTCAATATCGTATTTTGACATTTTAATCATAACCGGTCTGCCATGCGGACAATACCTGATATTCGGCATTGACAAAAGCTTTTTGACAAATAGCTCTCTTTCATACGGCGATGTGTAATCGCCTGCTTTAACTGCGGCACGGCACGATGTAGAATGAAAAATCCAATCCATCTGCTCGGGTGTTATATCCGTTTTGCCGTCAAGAAGCTTTGCGGCTGTTTCGCACACAAGGTCTTTAATATCCTCGCCGTCGAGAATTGACGGACACTCGCGCACAATAACCGAGCTGTTACCGAAATCCTCAATTTCAAAGCCGCATTTTTTGTATAAATCAAGATTTTCGCACACTGCGCCGTATTCATCCTTTGCAAGATTTACAACAACAGGCGAAATCAAAATTTGAGAATTGATAACCGTACCGCTTTTAAGTTTTTCGTAATTCATACGCTCATGAGCGGCGTGCTTGTCGATAAAATAAAGTGCGTTGTCAATTTCGACTATGATATATGTTTTAAACGCCTCGCCGACAACCTTAAAATCGGGAATTTCGAGTGCTGTCGGTGCGCTTTTCTCAGCAATGCTCTGCTCGTTCTCGCCGCTGACGGGTTGTGTATCTGCTTTATCGTCAGCCGAGCCGTTATCCTGCGGTGGATTTGTTTCGCCGCTTTGAACTGTCGGCAAGCTTGCGTTTTCCGCATTTTCAAAAGAAATACCGCCAAAGCTTCCGTGAAATTTGCCGCTGATTTTGCCGTCTGCCGCCTGCTGTGAAGGCGTTGGCTTATCGGTGCTTGTTATTTCGATTTTTGTTTCTATTTTATTATTTGAATGTTCAACCTCGGTATTGCCGCTGTCGAATTTAACATTTTCGTTGTATTTATTTGGCGTAGATGCGGCAACATTCCAAAACAAATTGGGATTTGATTGCTGTTTAAATGTCATTTGCTTTGGCTTGTCCTCTTCCTTCATAAAGAAGTCAAGCTTACCCGATGCCGTTGGCTGAGTCTGCCTTGAGGGCTTAAACTCGGCAACTTTCGGTGAGTCGCCTGCCTGTATTGCGGACTTTACTCCGTAATAAATTAATTCAAAAACAGGGCGTTCGTTTGCGAATCGCACCTCGATTTTTGCCGGGTGAACATTGACATCGACAAACGAGGTGTCGCACTCAATATTGAGGATACAGCCGGGAAATCTGCCGACCATAATTGAATTTTTATAAGCCTGCTCAAGCGCTGCCATAGCGGTTTTGCTTTTAACAAGGCGTGAGTTGATGAAAAAGTATTGCATCGCTCTGCTTTTTCTCGATGCGAACGGCTTTGTTACAAGGCCGGTCACACGCATATTGTTGACAGAATAATCAACCGGTATAAGCGCCGATGAAAAATCTCTGCCGAAAACGGAATATGCGGTACTTTTCAAATCGCCGTTACCCGAGGTGATAAGCACTTGCTTGCTGTCGCGGATAAAGCGAAACGAAATTTCGGGATGGCTGATTGCCATTGAATCGACTATCGCCGCAACCGCGTTGCCCTCGGTGACATCTTTTTTCAGGAACTTCATTCGTGCAGGAGTGTTGTAGAAAATATCGCGAACGACAATCGTTGTTCCATTTGGGCATCCTGCGTCCGAAAGGTCCTTTTCCTCGCCGCCGGCAATTTCGTACCGTGTGCCGTTCGGCTCGCCGTCGGCTCTTGTCAAAAGCTCAACCTTTGAAACGGCAGAAATTGATGCCATAGCCTCGCCGCGAAAGCCGAGCGTGCCGATTGCATTCAAATCTTCCTGCATTTTGATTTTGCTTGTCGCGTGGGAGATGAAAACTTTTTTCACCTGGTCTCTCGCAATGCCGCAGCCGTCATCCGTTATGCGAATGTATGTTGAACCGCCATGTTTGATTTCAACCGTGATGTGTGTTGCACCGGCGTCAACGGAGTTTTCAATCATTTCCTTAACGACTGAGGAGGGGCGTTCAACAACCTCGCCTGCCGCGATAAGCTGATATACTTCCTTTGGTAATATGTTAATTTCAGGCAAGGTCTACACCCTCTTTCTACGAAATTTCTTCTGCCTTTTTCTTTAAATCGTAAAGCGTTTGCATTGCCTCAATCGGGGTCAATGTGTTTATATCCACTGTTTTTATAAGTTCAATGATATCGTTTGTCGAATTTGTTTGGAAATTGTACTGAATATCGTTTTCGTCCTCTTCGACAACAGCATCGTCGGCTTTAAATTCAATTTCGATTTTATTTGATTCAAGCTCTTTCAAAATTACTTTTGCTCGCTTGATTACGCTGTTCGGAATACCTGCAAGTTTTGCAACCTCGATACCGAAGCTTTGGTCTGCGCCGCCGTGAACGATTCTGCGCAAAAATGTAATATCGTCGCCGCGCTTTTTAACAGCTATCGAGTAGTTGTTTACACCGTCGAGCACACCCTCCATTGCAGTCAGCTCGTGATAGTGTGTTGCAAAAAGAGTTTTTGCGCCGAGCGTCTTTTTCTTAACGACAAATTCGAGAACCGCACGCGCAATGCTCATGCCGTCAAACGTCGAAGTGCCGCGGCCAATTTCATCCAGAATCACTAAGCTGTCCTTCGTCGCGTTTTTCAGGATCTCCGCAACCTCGGTCATCTCGACCATGAAGGTCGACTGCCCGGCGGCGAGGTCATCCGACGCGCCGACGCGGGTGAAGATGGCATCCACCACGCCGATGTGCGCCGCGGCGGCAGGCACAAAGCTGCCGATCTGCGCCATCAGGGCAATCAGCGCATTCTGGCGCATGTAGGTAGATTTACCGGCCATGTTCGGGCCGGTGATGAGCAGCATCCGGTTCTCGTCCTCGTCGAGCATCGTATCGTTGGGCACAAACAGACTGCCCTTGAGCATCTGTTCAATGACCGGGTGGCGGCCCTCCTTGATCTCCATAACGCCGCTCTCATCCACGTTTGGCATGACGTAGTTGTTTTGCAGCGCCGCCTCGGCAAAGCCTGCCAGCACATCGAGCTGGGCCACAGCCGATGCCGTGCGCTGGATGCGGACGACCTCAGCGGAGATCGACGAAAGCAGGTCGGCAAACAGCTGGTGTTCCAGAACCAGCAGACGCTCGTTTGCGCCGAGGATCTTATTTTCCAGCTCCTTCAGTTCGGGCGTGATGTAGCGCTCACCCGTTGTCAGCGTCTGCTTGCGGGTGAAGGTATCGGGCACCGAGTCGGTGTAGGAGCGGCTGACCTCGATATAGTAGCCGAACACCTTGTTGAAGCCGATCTTCAGCTTGGGGATGCCGGTTTCCTCGCGGTAGCGGGCCTCAAGGTTTGACAGATACCCCTTGCCGCCGTGCATGATGTCGCGCAGCTCATCGACCTCGCTGTTGAAGCCCGCGCGGATAGCGCCGCCGTCCTTCATGTTGGCGGGCGGGTCATCCACAAGGGCGGTCTGGATGTTCTGCAAGACATCCTCGAGCAGGTCGATCTGGTCAGCCAGCTGCGTCAGCAGCGGCGCACCGCAGGCCGCAGCCTGGGCCTTGACCTGGGGCAGCATGGCGCAGGTATCCCCCAGCGCCTTGACCTCGCGCGGGGTGGCGGAGCCGTAGAGAATGCGGGTCGTCAGCCGCTCAATGTCAAAGACATGGCCGAGGGCTTCTTTCAAATCGGCGCGGGCGATGCTGGCAGAATAGAGCGCCTGCACCGCACAGAGCCGCGCGTTGATGGCCTCGGCGTCCACAAGGGGCTGTTCGATCCAGGAGCGCAGCAGGCGCTTGCCCATCGAGGTTTCGGTCTTGTCGAGCACCCAGAGCAGCGTGCCGCGCTTCTCGCGCCCGCGCATCGTCTCGGTCAGTTCCAGATTTGCGCGGGTCACAGGCGACAGGCGCATATACTGTGCATCGGCGTAGTTCTGCACGGTCTTGATGCGCTCAACGCCGTGCTTTTGGGTCTCGTGCAGGTAGTTGAGAAGCGCCGCCACAGCATACGGGACAAGCGCGTCCTTCTCATAGCCGAGGGTCGTGCGCCAGTCGGCGCCGAACTGGTCGGCCATGGTCTGCTCCATGACGGCGTCCTTAAAGCAGGCATCCTCGCGCAGCTCGACCAGGGCGTTCGTGTGCTGTTTGATGTAAGTCGTGACATCTTTAAAGTCAAGCATCGGCGGGCAGATCAAAATCTCGCTGGGCATATAGCGGCACAGCTCGGTGATGATGGCTCCGCCGATTTTTTCAGCGTTCAGCTCGGTGGCGTAGGCCTCGCCGGTGGAAACGTCCGCAAAGCAGACGCCCGCACGCCAGCGGCCGCGGGTGCGCTTGCAGTAAATGCTCGCCAGATAGTTGTTTTTATCCTCGGACAGCATGCTGCTTTCAATGACCGTGCCAGGCGTGACAACGCGGATGATGTCGCGCTTGACAAGACCCTTGGCGAGGGCAGGGTCCTCCATCTGCTCACAAATGGCAACCTTGTAGCCCTTAGCGACCAGGCGCGCCATGTAAGTCTCGTAGGAGTGGAACGGCACGCCGCACATAGGGGCGCGTTCTTCCTTACCGCAGTTTTTGCCGGTCAGCGTCAGCTCCAGCTCCCGCGAAGCCGTCAGCGCGTCGTCGTAGAACATTTCATAGAAGTCACCGACGCGGTAGAACAGAATCTCGTTGGGATGCTGTTTTTTTATTTCAAAATACTGCTGCATCATGGGCGATACTGCTTGCTCGGCCATGTTTCACACTCCTGTTGATCCTAGTTGGTATGTTGTTCTTGTAGGGGCGGATTCCATATCCGCCCGGAAGGTATGCGGCTGCGTACAGTGCTGCGGGCGCATATAGAATGCGCCCCTACGGCCTCTCTGCCCCGCGCCTCAAGCTTTAGTGGCAGCCGCCGCAGGTGGAGCAGC
>OGRL01002160.1_pt1 | contig 13516 bp, 11 predicted proteins | sample 1553481 | NCBI WGS metagenome assembly OGRL01 (sample SAMEA2580036, study PRJEB22360) | human gut metagenome
CCTGCGAAAAGCCCGAATATATCGGGCTTTTTTGCTACCCAAAGGTAAACAAAAAACGAATAAAGGGGAAATGGGGTCTGTTTATGACCGAACAGAAAAAGAATACTATCATAACAAGCGGCATCGCTGTACTTGCCGTGATACTGTCATATTGCTTCCGAATTGTGGGCAGGGGCAGCTTCTACCCGATGCTGTTTTCCTATCTGCGCAGCTTTATCTATATCGGTCTGTTCGCCGCCTGGGGGCTCTCCGTCCGTCAGCGGATCGTGCAAAAGCAGGTGTGCAGGTTTATGACTGTCACCGCAGTACTGCTCATCATATGGATGGTAGTCCGTTCGGCAAAGTATTTTATATTCTGGCAGCCGGATGCCGTCCGTTACCTGTGGTATCTGTTCTATCTGCCCATGCTGTTTGTGCCTATGCTGGCGCTGCTGATCGCCATGTCATTGGGAAAGCCGGACGAATACAAATTCCCCAAGGGAATGTCGATCCTATGGCTCATCTCCGGCACATTGCTTCTGCTCGTGCTCACAAATGACCTGCACCAATTCGTATTTACCTTTCCGAAGGACGCCGCCGTGTGGACAGACAAAAACAACGGCTACTCGATAGGCTACTTCATTATTGTAGGCTGGCAGGTGCTGTGTGCCTTTGCGGCACTCGTAATTATGTTTTTAAAATGCCGTGTGCAAAAAGGAAGGCTCCACTTTCTGCCCATTGTTCCTATGCTGCTGACGATCGTTTACAGCGTGCTTTACTATGCAGGTGCGGATTGGCTGCTCCACTTGTTCGGCGATATTGCCGCATTCCAAAGTGTGATGTATGTTCTGACCTTTGAGTTTTGCATCGCCTGTGGATATATACATTCAAACAGCCGTTATGTGGACTTGTTTGCCTCCTCTGTCGGCACATCGGCAGAGATCACCGACAAGGACTTTACCGTTCGGTATGCAGCTGTAAACACTGCGCCTATCTCAAAGGAAACGATTAAAAAAGCCGAGCAAAGCCCGGTCACGATGGACGGCTTGACCGTTCACACCATGCCCATTGATGGCGGCTATGCCGTATGGACAGAGGATGTGTCGGCTTTGCGTGATATCAAGGAGGACTCCAAGCTTCTTGCAGACGAGCTTGCCGACAGGAACAAAATACTCCGTTATGAATACAAGCGTGAAGCCAAGCGCCGCAAGGTGGAGGAGCAAAACCGCCTGTATGATCTCCTGCGTTCCGCTACGCAGACGCAGATCGACCGCATTGCAGAGCTCACTAAGGAATACCGCCAAATCTCAAGCACCGATCACGACAGTGCCAAAACGCTCCTTGCCGAGATCGCCGTGCTGTGCAGCTATATTAAACGCCGCAAGCATCTGACGCTCCTTACCGACCGAGATATTAAAATAGCGGGTACGGAACTTCACCGTGCCTTCAATGAGTCCCTCCAAACGCTGAAGCTGTTGGGCGTCCGCAGCTCGCTCTATGTGGACGAGTCTCTTTCCATGCTCTCCGGCAAAACGGCGACTGCTGTATTTGATTTTTATGAATCGGTTATTGAAGCCGACATTTTGAATTTAACAGGCATACAGGTAAGCCTCATAAAGGCAAACGGCTTGCGCTTGTCACTGAATGTGTGCTGCAAAGCCGACCTTTCCGCTTTGGTAAGCGGAGACAGTATCCGCTGTGAAAAAGAGGATGACGAGGAATACCAGCACCTTATATTTGAAGCGAAAGAAGGTGACAGGAAATGAGTGCATTTTCTTCCCTTTCTGAATTTTGGCAGACCATGCTGCCGTTTATCATGCTTGTGGAGATCGTCCTTGAAATCGGGCTGTTTATGTATCAGCTTCTTCGCAGCAATAAGCCGGTGCGCAGCCTGCTGAGTCTGGCGGTCATGGCGGTGATGATCCCGCTGCTATTCTCCGTTTCTCAGGCAGATCCCGATAATATCGGGGACGCATTTCTGCTGGACGCACCGTGGCTGATATTTGCCGCTGCCATTTTCCTTACGGCAGTTCACTTTGCCATTGCTCTGCCGCGGGAATACCGCCGTAAAAAGAACGAGCTCTCGCCGTTCTCCATTAAGGAAGCAACCGATAAGCTGCCTATGGGCATCTGCTTTGCCGACCCGAACGGCAGGATCATCCTGTGCAACAACCGTATGCGCAGGCTCTCCTTTGCCCTTTGCGGCCACGAGCTGCAAATCAAAAGCGATATGGAAAATGCCCTGAGCGCGCCGGACAGATCCGTAACCGTCAAGGATGATTGCTACATCCTGCCCGACAAGACCGTCTGGCAGTTTCGCACACAAAATATCACCGTGGACAGCGATGACCGCTGGCAGCAGATAACGGCGCACAATGTAACCGAGCTGTATAACGGCTACCAAAAGCAAGAGGAAATAAATGAAGAACTGGCAGAAGTCAATCGAAAGCTCAGGAAGATGTACGCTCGCATGGAGAACGATGTCAAAGAGAAGGAAAGCCTTGACCTAAAGGTCTATATTCACGATACCATCGGGCGAAGCCTCCTGACCATCCGTGACATCATAGACAGCGGAGAGGATACTGAGCGAAAGCTTGAGGCGCTGCAAAATGCCATCGGTATGCTGGCAAGCAACCGTGTCACCTCTGTCAGCACAATGGACGAAGTAAAAAGAACCGCACAGCAGCTTGGCGTGGCTGTAAAAATCGACGGCTACCTGCCCCGTGATACCGCAGCCGAGGAGCTGACCGTTGCTGCCGCCAAGGAGTGCGTGACCAACTGCATCAAGCACGCAGACGGGAATGAGGTATATATCCGCATTGCCCAGCGCGGCGAACGCTATGATGTTACCATAACCAACAACGGCAAAATACCCACAGAACCGATAAAGGAAGGCAGTGGCCTGTCAACGCTTCGCCGCAGTATTGAAAGCTCAGGCGGTGAAATGCATATTTCGCACAATCCACGCTTTGCTCTTCTTATTACGATTCCCGCAAAGGAGATCAGCCTATGATAAACACCATACTTGTAGAGGATGATCTATACATCCAAAAGCACTTTGTCGATCGTCTTGCGACAGACGGCGAGTTTCATCTTGTCGGCGTTTTCCGTGACGCCTTTGAAGCGGAAAAGCACTGCGACGCCACCGTAAAGCTCGTCCTTATGGATGTGCAGACGCAGCATAAGCATTCCGGTCTTGCCGCCGCAAAGCGCATCAAAAAGGCTTTTCCGCAAATCAAAATCGTTGTGGCTACCTCGCTTGTCGATCCCGAAGTTTTGCAAAGAGCCAAAATGGGTGCTGCCGACAGCCTGTGGTATAAGGACCACGGAACAGAGGAGCTGATGAGCGTGGTAAAGCGCACCCTTGCAGGTGAAAAGGTATTCCCCGATACCGCTCCGGCCATTGAAATGGAGGGTACGATGTCCGATGTCTTCTCGCCCCGGCAGTTAGACATCCTACGCCTTTATATAAAGGGCTTTACCTATCAGGAAATTGCCGATAAGCTGGGCATCTCCAAAAACGGCGTTCGCTGGAACCTGGACGATATGGTGGAAAAGAGCGGCTTTGAAAGCAGAGAAGCGCTGGTTGCAACAGCCATTGAAAACAAGCTCATGGTAGTCACCTTAAAAGACAAATAAGCAAAACTGAACCCCTTGGCTGTACGGTCAAGGGGTTTTTCGCGCCCAAAAGGCAAAAATCTTTGAAAAAATCGAGATCTTTCTTCTGTTACTGGCACAAGTGCCAGTGACAAACGCCAAAAAATCAGTATAATAGATAATGTAAGATTAGGATTGTGCTTTTAGAAGGTGGTGATGAATGATGAAAAAAATCGTTCTGGACATTCAAAGCGATATCCATGCGCACACCATGGAGCGAATGCTGATGCAAAAATTGGACGATTGCCAAGTTGTGATTTCCGAGTCGCCGGACGCAACCGCCGAGTGGTGCAAAACGCATCGACCGGATGTGCTTTTAATGGAGGTCAAGGCGTATTCGCCCTGGATGTTCAAAGAACGAATGGCGATCCGTGACAAGGTAAAACGGAACACGGAAAACTGTCGTGTCATTCTCTTTGTGGATGATGATACAGATGAAGATTTGACCGAAAAGGTACGGCAGGCAAAGCGCGAGGGTCTGATAGACGCTTTTCTCTTCGGTTCGGTATCCGAAAACTACTTTGCTTCGGTCATCGACAGTGTTTAAATCAGGCAACACAAAAAGCATAAAAATCTTCAAAATAATTATGAGGGAGGAATAATAGTATGACAAAAACGAACAAACGAAGGCGCGTCGCCAGCGTCCTGTTGGCGCTTGTGATGCTGTTCTCACTGATGCCGAGTCAGGAGCTTCATACCCATGCCTTTTGGGAGGACTACGACCAAGGCACAGATTGTCTCTACTGCGACCACTACCACTGGGGTGAGAATGTGTGCGACTGTCAGTTCTGCACCATTGACTGCAACTACGATTGCTGGGTTCAGACCCATTGTAACGACTGTGGTCTGTGCCTAGGCGACACACCCTATTGGTGCGAGGAGTGCTTTAAATGCGCCGACTGCATGGAGGAAACGCACTGCTCCACCTGCGGCAAATGCTACATCGGCGAGGATGACCAGCTGTGCGGCGAATGCCATAAGGGTCCATGCTGCTCCATAACCATCTGCGACTCCTGCGGCTTCTGCGATGACTGCGCAAACGATGACAGCGACCCGATGCACTGCTCGCTGTGTAACGCCTGCTTCGGTTCGGTGGACGAGTGCGTGGACGACGATGATACTGGCGTCATCCACTGCATCGATTGCCACACGGCCTGCGAACAGTGCGAGGAATGCCTGCTGAACCAGGAGTCCTGCGAGGACTGCGGCCTGTGCCTAGAGTGCTGCCGAGATAACTCCGAGAGTGGCGGCTGCCCGGACGGCGAGACCTGCGTGGAAAGCGCCGAGTGGGACGAGCACATCTGTCAGGGCTGCGACGGCTGGGTCACAGATAAGGAGGACGAGGACGAATTCTGCGAAACCTGCGAGATGTGCAAGGAGTGCTGCGAGGGCAACTCCGACTGCTCCGAGGGAATGTGCGCAATGGACACTGACTATGCGGATCACTTCTGTGAGGACTGCGGCCTGTGCTTCCACGACAGCGATCCCTGCGAGGACGGCTGCGATCAGCGCTGCAAGGACTGCTGCCGAGATGCCGTAAGCGCTATGGGCTGCGATCATGACGACTGGTGCTTCAGCGACTCTGATTTTGAGGATCATTTGAAGACGGAGCATTCCGGCGCCGGACATACCCACATAGCCTCCGCCAGCTGGGCGGCTGACGGAACGCAGCACTGGCACCCCTGCCGCTATTGTGACGATAAAAAGCTGAATGCCGCCAACCATGAATTTGACGCCAAGGGCGTGTGCAAGGTCTGCGACTACATCAGCGGCAGTTCCATCGTCATCAACCGCCAGCCGAGGGGCGTCAAGTGTAAGACCTCTATCTACAGCAGCGGCGATTATGACGAAGAGCCGGAAAACGACCTGCTGTACAGCGAACATAACTGGGTCACCTTCTCTGTCTCGGCAAAGAGCCTGAAAGGCGACGAGCTGACCTATCAGTGGTATCAGAAGAATAATGCGAATCCCACGGCGGCGCCCTACAAGCTGCCGGAGAAAGATTACTATGTGGACGTGAACACCCCAACGCTGAGGCTGTCGGTTTCCGCCGAGGCCTGCATGGATGACTACTCCTACTACTGTGTCATCGGCAGAAAGGGCGACCCTTCCGACACCCTGAAAACGGCGGAGGCAAAACTGACTGCCACCCATGCCTACAGCCACAAGCAGGCGGGTGTGCCTGTGCCCACGGAGGAGAACCCCATAAAAGTACACCCAAATATTATTTACTCCACATTCTGCGGAAGCAGAATGTTTCTTTTCTCCGTAAGCCCTTTGTCAAGGAACTTGTAAAAGATGTGAATCTGCCTGTCCTCGTCCTTGCTTTCGGGACGATCACCAATCACGATGTACTCGATAAGCTCCAAACAAGTCTCACGGGTAAGCTCCTGAATATCGACATACTTCTTGATATTTTCAATGTATCTGTCAATATCCTTTTCAGCCTGTTCAGCGGTTTCGCACTTTTCTTTCAGTACAGCGACTTTCTCTCTCAGCATCTTCTGCTCATCAAGATACTGATTCAGCATTTTCACGCAGAGTTCTTCGGGTACAGTACCGAGGAGCTTTTCTTCATAGGTCTTACTGATAAGCGTTTCGAGCTGTGCAAGCCTTTTCTCACCCTCATGGAGTTCCTTGCTGTTATGCTGGCTCTCCGCATCGGCAGTAGCCTGTCTGCGTTTTCTAACGGCTTCACGGAGTGCGTCCTCGTCCTCAACGGCAAGTCGTGCCTTTGCTCTAATATCGTCAACAACAATCTGTGAAATTACTCTTTCCAAAATGGAATGAGGAGTGCAGCCGTCCATTCCGCTTCTAACATAAGTACCACAGCGATAGCTGACAGTCTCATATGTTCCACGCTTCTTAGAGGTGTGCATGGTTCTGTTCATTTTCATCTTGTAACCGCAGTCTGGGCAGTACATAAATCCTGACAGCGGAAGAATCACGCCTTCTTTTGTTGTCTTGCCGATACTCACCGATGCGTCAACCTCTCTAACCTTGTCCCACAGCTCTCTTGAAATGATAGGTTCATGATTATTTTCAATCACTATCCATTCCGACCTGTCCTTGCGTATCTGCTTGTGATTTTTGTAGGATACCGTTGTCACTCTCTGCTGTGCGAGATTTCCGATATAAATCTCATTGTTAAGAATGCCACGCACCATACAATCATTCCACAGATGTGAAGTCACAAGGGGATTATCTTTGCCTTTAAGCTGATAACGATGATCCGAGGGAGTTGCGATGCCGTCCTTGTTAAGCTGTATAGCGATCTGCTTCGGACTTAACCCTCTTGCCCTCTGCTCAAATATACGTCTTACGATAACGGCGGCATCTTCATCAATCAAGGGCGTATGCTTTTCATCATCTGCCTTGATGTAACCATAAGAAGCTGAAGCCGCCAGATACTTGCCCTGCCGAGAATTTGCTGCCATGACACTGCGTACCTTCTTTGACGTGTTGGCGGCGTGCCATTCGTTGAATAAATTCATCACAGGCATAAGATCCATTGCCGAACTGTTTCTGTCAAGCGTGTCTACATTGTCGCTCAGGGCGATGAAGCGGATATTGAATGAAGGAAAAATGTAATCTATATACTGACCGACCTCGATATAATTTCTTCCGAAACGTGAAAGGTCTTTACAGAGGATAAGATTTATCTTTCCCGACTTTGCATCATCAAGAATCTGCTTGATACCTGGTCTATCGAAACTTGTTCCCGAATAGCCATCGTCCTCGCATATCTCGATAAGATTCCACCCCTCCTGCTTGCTGACATATTCCGTCAGCATCTTCTTCTGATTTTCAATCGAAAGGGATTCGCCCGCACGTTCGTCCTCCTGCGACAAACGCACATAGATCCCGACATTGTAAGTAGTTTGCTTTGCCATAATAACTCCTTTCCAATCAAAGCAAACCATATTCGATGATACAACTATTATAGCGCAGAAAACCGAATATGGCAAGTCTTTTTTCAAAACTTTTTAGTTCTTTTCGGTTTTCTGAAACGCTCTTTTGAAAGCAAGTTCATAAAGCACCTTATCAAGGTCTTTTTCACCCACGAAATGACTTGTCACAGCATAACGCTGACCGTCCACTTCGTACACGGCTTTGCTGGTCGGCTTATCTTTATATCTCTCATTCAGCTCAGCCAAAGTAAATCCTGTATCTTTTCTTGGCAAGTGTCTCCTTTCCGCCTGCGATTATCTATCTCTACACGCAATGGCTTTTTGTTGCAGGGGCGTTACGCCTGCACAGGTGCTGTACGGAACGGCAGAGCCGTCCCTTACACAGCAATCGTTTTGTTGTCGGAATATATGTTACTCCGAATAGGAATGATCTGTTTCTGAAAAGCTCATCTGCTTAGCGTACTTTTCGGAATAGCTTTCGTCCGAGCTGTTGTCAGCATCGGCAGAACTATCGTCAGCCAGCTCACCAATCTGCTCATAGGTCATACCGCTTGCTGTCAGCTTGCCGATCAGCGTATGCTCCGCAGTCACAGCATCGAGAAGTGCCTGTCCCTCCGCACCGCCGTAAAGCTGTGAGAGCTTATCGTAGGTGTAGAGCTTGCTATCAATGATGACCTTGCGCCTGCGCTCCTGCACAGCTTTGATAGACTTTTCGTAGCTGTCGAGCTTTGCCTGATTCTCCGCAAGAACAGCATCCGTAATGATAACAGCGGACTTCTCATCAACCTCGGTCTTAGCTTTCTTACTCATTCTCATCACCTCCCAATGTATTGGATTTAGGGATAATACCCTATGCTAATATTATAGCATTCTCGGACAGCAAAAGTCTATTCGCATTGCGCAAGAAGTTGAGTGCGCCATAAAACTTCTTCATTCGTGAAATTGTTATGGGGAATTTTGCAGAAAGCAGACCGAGCATTGCAAATCCGAGCCATATCACATTGACTGCATACTGCATAGGTCACCATTTCTGATTTATTCAATACGGAGAATTATTATCACGGAGCAACTATTTTTATAAAAATCATGCCCGTTTCCTGATTGAACGTGCTTGTATATATAGAGGGGGTTTTATCCGAGTGCCGCCGTGACCTATTCACATTCTGTATAGAAATATGCTGTTGAATTTAGGCACAAGGGAGAACCGTCATGAACAAAGTGTAAACTTTTCTGAAAAACAACGCCATTTTCTCAAAAACACCGGTAGAAAAGTGAAGGGCTTTGACGTTGTGACGATCACACGCACCCCTGCATATCATTTTCATCATAAAATTTTTCTGCGGTATACTTAACGAAGCGGTCAATAATTTGGTATTAACTTATGGGAGCATATTTCATAGGACTGCCGCCCAGACTGCGCAATAACTGCGCTGAGCCAGTTTACAATTTCAAGAGTGATGATATTGAGTGCATCACGCAGGAGCGTGAGCGAGTATGACCGCCGACCTAAGCGGCGGAGAGTTTAAGTCGCATAGCTCCAAATTCGCTGACGGAGCATCGAAAGCCTGAGTGATATGAAAATCCCACAGGCTGGAAAATAGCGCTACAGCGCAACAAAAATAACAAGCATTGTATTTTGCGCCGCACAGCGAGCGAAAATACCAAATGCTTGTTAGGGACACCCCAAGCCCCGAAACGACCGCACAGCGGTCAAGAAAATCGGCTAACGCCGAAATACAAACAAAGGAGACACCACTATGAAAACCGAGAAAAAGAAGCGTGGAAGACCGCCCAAACACAAGGCTATGGAGTTTGAGGGTATGACCTACGAGGGAGCAATCAATCACGCACTTGACAAAGAGGTCAGAGCCGACCTTGACAAGTGCCTTGCCGACAAGGACGAGAGCCAGCTTACCGACGATGAACGCAAGTACCTGAAACGCAAGAAGGAGAAGAAGTCCTACACCCTCAATGTTCGTTTCACCGAATCGGAAATGCAGGACATTCTTTCCAAGTGTGAGCAGTACGGTTACAAGAACAAGACCGAGTATATCCGTGATTGTGTTCGGGCGAGGGTTGATCTCACGCCCGACCGTTCCGAAATTGCCGAGTGTAACCGTCTGATGAAACGCATCGGAGCAAACATCAACCAGATACTTGTCCGACTTTACAGCACAGGTCACATCTATGCCGAGGATATTACCGAGATAAAGAAAGGGGTAAACGAAATTTGGCATACACTTCTATCCATACGATCAGGGCAACAGTCAGCGCAGCGATCGCTTACATCACAAGAGATGATAAGACCATCGACGGTTTATATGTCAACTCTTATGCTTGCCGAGCCGATAGCGCAGGAGCAAGCGAGGACTTCCGAGCCGTCCGAAACACAGGAACAGGACGCACCCAAATCCTTGCCTACCACATGATACAGAGCTTTGCCCCCGGTGAAGTCACGCCCGAACAAGCTATGCAGATCGGAGAGGAGCTGTGCGACCGTTATCTGAAAGGCGATTATCAGTATGTCATTGCTGTTCATCATGACAAGTCGCACCTGCATTGCCACATCATTTTCAACAACACAAATCTGTATAACGGTCTGAGCTTTACCACCGAGCATAATCAAGGCAGAAAGTCTGAAAGAGCGTGGGCAGAGTTGCGTGAGATTTCGGACGAGATATGTGCTGAACACGGTATATCTGTTATCTCCGAGCCTGAAAAGGGACATGGGGTATCTCACTTTGAGAGGAATATGCAGAAAGAGGGCAAGTCGTGGAAAGATAAGCTCCGTGTCAGGATTGCGGAGGTCATGCTTTACAGCCGTGACTTCAAGGATTTTCTTGAAAAATGTTCGGAGTGCAGTATCGAATATGTTTACAAGCCAAGCAATAAGGTCAAGCTGAAATTCCGTTTATCAGGTGACGGTCAACAGAAGTTTACAAGAGCCGACACCCTGGGCGCAGACTTCACCCCCGAACGCATAGCCGAGCAGATAGCGGAGATACAGGAAAAGCTGTCAGCGGCGAATGTCACTCCCGATATGCTTATCGAACCGCCGAAGCCTGTTGCTGTTCCTGAGCCTAAGCCTACACAGACAGTTACCGCACCGACAAAGCCGAAACAATCTGCTGAGCCTGAAACTATCACCGAAACAAGTGAAACCGCAAAGAGAAAAGCTGCTGCGGAACAGGTGGAGAAGTTCTTTGCAGCCCGACGAGCAAGACGGCAGGCACAGCTTGATATGCTTAACGCAACTGCTATCAATCCGAAGCCTGAACCGTCTGCCCGGACACCACAGCCCACACCTACGGAGAGTAAAGCACCTGAAAAGAAAGAAGATCCGTGGAAAGCTATCAGAGGTATGGGCAGAGCAAACGAAATCATCGCAGACCTTGAAGCTGGTGGCGTTATGTCATTCAGCGAGCTGTCTGGATTCTTCTTCAATACACCTCACTCCGATGACCACACAACTGAGCGTGCCGATCTGAAAAAGAAGTTTACAGCTATCGACACGCTCATTGCAAAGATGAAGCACCGTGACGAGCTGGAGCCTGTTTACAAGGAGTATCAGGGCAAATCGGGCTGGTCGCAGAGCCGTTTCAAGAAGAAAAATGCCGCCACTATCGAGGACTACGAGCAGACGGTCAAGTACATCAAGGAGCATATCAAGAAGTATGCTGTTGACGGCAAACCGCCGACGATGCTTGACCTTTTGGAGAAGTCCAACAAGCTGAAATCGAAGTGGAACAGGCTTAATGTCGAGCATACCGCATTCCTCACCAAGCGTGAAACGGCGAAGAAGTACACCCGACAGGTGCGCCAGTACATCAACGAACAGCAGATGAAGCGTGAGCGTGAGAAAAGCCGTCAGAGGACACAGGCTAAACATAGAAATAAAAATACACTTGAATAAAGAAAGGAAACAACAACTATGAGCAAAATAGGTTATATCCGTGTTTCTACGGAGCATCAGGAAACAGCGAGACAGCAGGAGATCATGTGCAGTTATCAGGTTGACCGCATCTTCTCCGAGAAGCTGTCAGGAGCGAACACCGACCGCCCTCAGCTCAGGGCAATGCTTGACTATGTGCGTGAGGGTGACACCCTCTACATCGAGAGTATCAGCCGTCTGGGACGCTCCACAAAGGACTTGCTGAACATCATCGACACCCTCACAGACAAGGGAGTAACGCTCATCAGCCACAAGGAGAAAATTGACACCGACACTCCTGCGGGCAAATTTATGCTCACCGTGTTCGCTGCACTCTCACAGTTGGAGCGTGAGCAGCTCAAACAGCGACAGCGTGAGGGCATCGAGATCGCTAAGGCGCAGGGAAAGTACATGGGGGCGGAAGCCTATCGAAATCGACTGGACGAGGTTCGGTCAGCTTTATGGGGAATGGAAGTCCAAGAGTATCACAGGGCGTGACTTTATGCGGAGAATGGGCTTGTCGACTAACACTTTCTATCGCCGTGTCAGGGAGTATGAATCGGAACACGGCATTGCCGAGCCAACCTCTGCTTGACAGCTCCCTCAGACGAACGGAAACGCCCCCTGAACTATCAGAGGGCGCTCATTGATTATTTGCCTGGCAACGAAGCGAGTAAAGGAGATAGCCGTTTGTATATCACTCCTGTTTCCTCACTTGCAAAAGACTTCATAAGAGCATTGTTGACTTGTTGTTTAGTTTTAGATTTGAGGATTGCCTGAATGATAATCTCTTTTTTCTGCTTATACTTCTTTTCCTTAAAGTGCTGACCGAAGAAAGAGCGTACCTGTGCTTCTCTCTTATCTGGCTTAGTTTTCTTTTTAGATGGAGAAGCAGTTTTTTTCTTAGGTGCTGATTCTTTCTTTACCGTTGACTCAGTATTTGAAGTAATGATGGGTGTGTCAGTTGGTGGCATTGTTCTTACTAACTTGATCTTCTCGCCGTACAGATACCTCTGCTTTAACTCCTCATTTGAAAAGACATAATTAATAAAGCCTCCAATAATAACATCAGTCATATTGTGATCCTGAGATTCCTGAAATCTTCGAGTATCGCCTGATTGTTCTAACTTTTGATTAAGTGCTTCGATGATTGGATCTCCTGAAGGTAGCTTGCCCTCACCGGAATAAAAATGATCCTGCGTATCAATCGAAAAATCGAAATGAAATTTATTCGTATTGTTCTTATAGTACCAAAGTGAACGGTCACATATTGTTTTGCATAAATATGTAACATCGACAATCATAGAACGCAGCTTAACAATAGAGGTATTAATAAATAAAGTCACACACATTTCTGTACCATCTCCAAGAAACAGCATAAATCTGTCGAGCTGGTTTGCTTCATCCTTGATCTTGTTGCTGTCTATATTCGGAGAACCAGCATGAAGAAAGGTATTTCTGAGATTATATACGATTTCACCACTCAGATACGGATTACCACTATCGTCTGACATATACTCTCCGAGATACTTATTATACCACTCAATATAGCGCTTTGCAGTAGATGTTTCGTTTGGATATTCTGCTGCACCGCATATATCAGGCAATGCAAGCGACATAGCTAATGCAGAAAAATAGCTTTTATTCTTTAGAGCATTCTCTATATCATTGACATATAGTTCTACCATAAATTACTCCTATTCACATATTTGTGGCTTTCTCATAGAGCTTCCAGACAATTAGTATTTCGTTAGGGTGTCTGTCAGTTATGATATGCGCCACAACTATGATTTGAATTTATATGGAACGGGAAATAGCTGTTTCAATAGACTTTGGACCAATGGAATTTATTATATCACAACACACTTTCAAAAGCAACTTTTATAACATAACTTCATTTTCAAATGTAGAGATGATGGATGAACTAACTATGAAATACATAAATTGGTATAACTATGTTCGTCCTCATTCATACAATAATTATTTAACACCTATGGAGGCTCGTTACAGTTAGATATTTATCGAACAAAGTGTTACA
>OGRL01002162.1_pt1 | contig 13498 bp, 11 predicted proteins | sample 1553481 | NCBI WGS metagenome assembly OGRL01 (sample SAMEA2580036, study PRJEB22360) | human gut metagenome
CATCGGTCAGTTCTCCCGGACAGACCAGAAAGCTTTCCAGCATTCCGGCACGGGTACAAAGACGATGCACACGCTCTCTCCGGTTCAGCTCCGACATCCTACGTTCAAGGATCTTCTCCCGGTGCTGGCAAGAGCGCAGCTTGCTTCAATTAAATTTTCCGGTACATCGGCATAGTTTGCCAGCAGTTGCTTGGTGTCCTTGGGCAGGCAATACCCGCCGCCCGATGTCAAGTCTTGGACAACATTTTTCACAAATTTCTATTTTAGAAGTGCTTCCACACCCCGCCGCAAATCCTTTATTTTCCTTGATATTCCGCCATTTTTCTCTTTGGCGGTCTATTTTTTTTTGCCCTAATCTTCATTTTTACCGCTGGTGATCTAGGTTCTTCACCTTTTTCAATCATAAAAGAATCCTCGTTTAATCTTTTTCTGTGCTGCGCCATATCTTTACAGGATTCCATATCAATCTTTTCCAAAAATCCTGCTTATCTCTGGTTTTTCAATCAAAAGCAGAAATTCGACCCAACATGCCATCAACAGCCCGAAAAGATAGGTGTCAAAAATGCCCTGAGATTTTTGTTAAAAAAGACTAAGATTTTTAATTTTCGAGCAAGCGATACACTTTTCCCTCTCCATCATGTTCTTTGTTAAAAAATAGACATTCGTTAAAAGTCCGGCAAAGATTCATCTGATTTGTCAGGAAGATAGCCTTTTTCACAATAAAAAATCTCCCACCTGCAACTCAAAGTTTCCTTTGAATCACAAGTGGGAGCCACTACCAAATCTTCAAATATTATTCTTAGTTCTCTTTTTGTTCTGCTTCAATTTCAGATTTTTTTCTTCTGCCCCGGCGTTTCTTTTCTGTTTCCGGTTTCACATCCCCAATATCATAAATGACAACTTGCTCATCCGGGTACAAGGTTCCATTCAAGGTATAGCTAAGTTTACCACCGTTGTCATCCTCGAAAGGCAGCATTCTCCGAAACTCAACCTGGATAGCCGGCACCTTAATGCTGATTGCATAAGTCTGCTTGCTTTCCTCATTACTGAACTTGATCGCATTCGGATCTTTTTCTGAACAAGGCTGAATCGCAATCTGCCTGGTCTTTGCGTTGAGCAGCACCTTGATGTAAGGCGCGTAGTTTAACTCTACAGCTGTTGCCTTATTGAATTTCAGGCTGTTTGAAGTCACCGTCATAACAGACTCGCCTTTCGGTTGCTTTAGATTGATTACCTCAAATCCTTTCAAAATTTCCATTTCACATTCCTCGCTTTCATATTCTATGTGTACCTGCTCTGGCTTTGCATCAACCAGTGCCATCACCTTTTCTGTTGCCGTTTCCAATCTCTTGAGGGAAACAGCCTTCCATGTTGGTCTGATGGGGACGAATCCTAACAGCACTCCTTTTCGTAAAGGAACCAGCCTTTGCTGCTTGGGGCGAATGCGCCTCCGCTTGCCTGCAATCTGTTCCAGCCGTACCTGTGCCTTATCCCAGATCTCTCGTTCTACGATTGCGGGGTGATGGTCTGGTATAAAATACTGCTCCACCTCGCCTTCGTTTTTCTTGGTCTTGTGTGTCAAACAATCTACCGTATAGGTTTTCTGCATCAGAACGTCGCCGCAGTATTTTTCATTCCGCAGGATATTCTTGACCGATTCACCCGTCCACGGGTTATTTTTGATCGTTCTGATTTCCAACGCATTGAGCTTTTCTGCAATTTCTGCCGGGTGCATTCCTTTATCAAAGCTCATATAGATGGTACGAACAATTTCAGCTTCGTTGGTAACGATCACCATTTCGCCATCATCGTCCGTATCATAGCCCAGCAGACTCGTCGTACTGATTTTCTGCGTTCCGGCCTTCATCCGGCTTCGAGTTGCCCACTTGATATTAGTGGAGATGCTTCGGGATTCCTCCTGTGCGAAAGAAGCCAGCATCGTCAGAAATACTTCTGCCTTTTCATCCAGACTATCCAAGCGTTCCTTGTCAAAATACACACTGACAGGTGGCCGGAGGTTCCGCAGCAATCGAATATTAGTCAGGCAGTCCACCACATTACGAGCAAAACGACTGATAGACTTCGTAAGAATCAGATCAATTTTCTTAGCCTTTGCATCCTCTATCATCTGCTGAAACTGCACTCGATGCTTAACTTGTGTACCAGAGATTCCCTCATCCGCATAAATGCCTGCCAGCTCCCAGTCTGGATGCTCCGCTATAACAGTGTTGAAATGTGCCATTTGCTCTTCCAGACTGGTTTCCTGCGCCTCCTGATCTGTGCTGACACGACAGTATGCAGCGACACGCTTTTTAGGTGGTTCTTCTGTTTCCGCCACGACACCCACTGTTGCAGGAATTATTTTCACATCATAGGTCTTTGTCAGGCGAGGTGTCTTTTTTCTTCCCTTTTCCTTACGTCGTTCTACCACAATCGGCCTTTTAGCATGACTATCGCTTGCCACATTTCGCCCTCCTTCCACTTTTTCTTCCTATTACAAAGTTGCCCATGTTATAGCATTATCATTAATGTCATAACATGGGCAAACACTATTTACAGACTCTCTATCTTACTTATTATACCGCATTGTGGGTATCTCCACAATATCCATTTGCATACTCACCCCGTATAATGAGACGTAAAGAACGATTTTTTACAAGCAAAAGTGGTGACAGCTTTGATTGATTTTACTCCTCTGTGGGAAACTATGCGCCGCAAGCAGGTAACGCAGTACCAACTTCTCAAAAACGGCTTGGACAACAAAACGCTGGACACCCTGAAAAAGAATCGGAATATCACACTATCCACATTAGAAAAGCTCTGTCTGATGCTCGATTGCACTCCCAATGATGTCGTGCAGTTCATTCCAGACGATAAAAAATAATGCCGTCATAGTACCGTATAATCGGTGACTGTGGCGGCATTCCATTATATATAGGTAGAAACGCTCATTCTATAACTATCACATTCCTGCGGAATGAAACACCCGCCTGGTCGAGAAGATTCACAAATCCTCTCACCCAGACGGGCGTTGTTTTTTCGTGCAGTTTCAAAGGCAGGCTATCCGGGACGGTCATCTTATATGTACCACACCTGCCGAAGCATTACTGCCGCCAATTCCAGAAGAATCACCATACTGCCGACCGCCTGCGGTATCATAAAAATCACGAATCCACCGATCATCATTTGAAATGCTTCCATCCCCTGCGACTGCTGCAGGAGGTATGAAAGCACCGCCGTTGCTAATAACACACTGCCTAGCAGATAGAAAAACCACGCAGAACAGTGATGCAAAAATACCACAAACCACTTCGCCAGCCACACCGCAAGGAGTAGCGGCAGAGTTATCATCACCAGCACCAATTTTAACAGCCATCGAATCTCTTTCATAATGTCCTCTTTCCGATTGGTCTGTTGCCCATGTTATAGCACACGCTTTGATGTTCCAACATGGGCAAACCCAGTCCTTTCTCAAATTCAGCCTGTATGCAGTGCTTTTACAGTATCCTGTATGCTCTGCTCATATTTGAACCGAACCACGATGCGTCCTCCATCATGCACAAAGACATTTTCGATAAAGGCCGACACCATACCCGCTGTGAGCCTCGTCCCGTGCAGGAAATTTTCTGCCTGCTCCGCTGCTGCTCGTACCGTTCCCGGCACAACGCTCTCAGCGGATTCTTCCGCTTTGAATTGTTCGATTTGCTTTTGCACCTCTGAAATTCGTCTGTCACATTCCTGTTTTTTCTGCTTGTAGGTACCAAGTGGGAGTGTTCCGGCTGCATATTCTTCATACATCCGCATCTTCTCACCTTTCAGGTTTTTAAGTTCCTGCTCCATCAGAGTTTTGCGGCGGTTTGCCCTTTTGTGGGCCTCTTTCAAATCCTGCTCTTCCTTTTGAATGTCACCATAAAGGGAATCCAGCAGAGAGAGTTCCCTTTTCAGTGCCTGAAAGACGGCACTTTCAATATCACTGACCTGAAATATCTCAGATGTGCATTGGGTCTGCCCAACCAGTTCCAAGCCCTCTCTGCACCAGAATGTCGGCACAACCTGTTTAAAATTGTGCGCCATCACTCGCCTGCAATTTCCGCAGCGGACTTTTCCTTTTAGTGGGAAGTCCACGCCGCCCATCAGCACTTTATGGCTGTTGCTCTTTATGACAAGCTGCGCTTTTTCAAATTCTTCACGACTGACGATTGCTTCATGGGTTCCCTCTGTAATGTACCGCTGCCCTTTGGGAACCGTTCGGATAATGCTTTTGCCGGAAATCAGTGTTTTGGTTTTGCCCAAAACCATCGCCCCGGTGTACACATACGCCGTGAGGATTTTCCAAACGCGAGAACTATCCCATAAGATCACAGGAGCTATGGTATAGGTCGTTTCCTTGCCGTACATCTTATTTTCTTTGTTATATACGCTCGGAACAGGAACACTTTCATCATTCAGCATCATTGCTATATCTCTTGTTCCCAACCCCAGAATCGCAAGGTCGAAAATACGCCGCACGATTTTTGCGGCTGGCGGGTCGATGATAAATGCGCCCTTTTTGTCCGGGTCGAACTGATAGCCGAACGGTGCAGCAGATGCAGTTGTGATGCCTTTACGCCACTTGACCTGATTTGCAGTCCGCAGTTTCTTTCCTGCATCTCGGCAGTACATCGTGTTCACCAGATTACTGACAACCACATCCATCCCCAGCGTTGTACCTTTATAATTATTGCTGTCATAGTTATCGTTGATAGCAATGAGCCGGACACCCAGCAGGGGGAAAATCTGCTCCATGTACTCACCCACGCCGATATAATCACGGCCAAAACGGGAAAGGTCTTTCACGATGATGGTATCAATCTTGCCATTGCGCACACCATCCATCATTTGCTGGAATCCCGGTCTGTCAAAATTGCTGCCTGTGTAGCCGTCATCTACAAAATCCATCACAGGCACATTTTGCAGGCTTTCTTTGCAGGAGATATACCGCAGGATCAGTTCTTTCTGGTTCTCAATGCTGTTGCTCTTATCCTTGCCATCTTTGCCCAAGTCGCCATCAGCCCTTGAAATGCGCTGATACGCTGCAATCATGTTTCTGCACTCTCCTTTCCAAGTTCTGTAAACACATCCTGAAATCCAAAAACAATCCGAATCCGCTTGTCCGCACTCACTTCGATTTTCTGCACAAGGGATTTTACCAACTGAATGTCAAATTCAAAGTTGTCCAGATGTTCTTCCAAATGAGAAGTCATATTCAGGTATTCTTCGATTTGCCGTTCCACTTCCGTTTTTTTACTCTCCGCTTCCTGCAGCGCAGCTCGCAGGCCATCGTATTGTCTGGAATAATCTTCCCGAATCAGTTGGTAATCTTCGGAATCCACCACACCAGCCACATAGTCCGCATAAAGCTGTTCCCGCTTCTTGGCCATCTGGCTAACTTTATCGGTCAGGCTCATAATTTCACCCTTTGCCCGGTAAACGGGATTCTGCACATCCTCGAATTTCTGCAATTCTTCCAGCACCTTCCGTTTATCGCTCAGCTGGACAATGAACAGATGCAACTGATCCATTATCAGGGCTTTCAGCAGTTTTTCCGGAATCTGATGGCCGATGCACTTATCGTCAGCCTGTCTTGCCTTGCAGATGTAATAGCAGACCTTTTTACTTTCTTCCGCTCCATGCGGCAGTCGTTCAAACTCCATCGGTCTGCCGCAGTCTGCACAAAACACCATTCCGGCAAGGTCATTCTGATATTCTGCCCGAATCTGCTCCGACTTTGCTCTTACTGTCTGGAATACTGCTCGATTCTTGTCCAAGATTTTTTGCACCTTTTCAAAATCATCCCTTGCAATGATAGCCGGATGTGTGTCTTTTGCCACATACCACTGTTCTTTTGGAAGGTCGCGCCTGTCCTGTCCTGCGAATAACTTCTGTGTACTCTTATTGTTGATGGTATCGCCCACATAGGTTTGATTTTCCAGAATGTGCCGGATCGTAGTTACGCCCCACTTTTTACAGGTAAACACTTCTTTTCCCTCAACCATTTTTCTATGCCACTCCCGTGGAGTCGGAACCTGCAGCAATGTCATTCGTCGGGCGATTTCAAAAATTGGTACGCCCATCAGTTCCCACTGGAAAATCAACTGCACATAAAATGCCGCTTCCGGGTCAATTTCATTACGCTTTGTCATGGGGTTCCGAATATAGCCATACGGAGCATCGTTTCCGACTGCATAGCCTGCTTCTTTCTTACGCTGCAAAGAAGTCCATATCTTTTTGGATATATCTTTCGCGTACATTGCGTTGACCATATTCCGAATCGGGAGAGCCAGACTTTCCATGTCCTCTTTGCGCGTACTATCAAAATTATCTGTAACTGCAATCAATCGAATCCCCAAAAATGGGAACACCGTTTCGATATAGTATCCTGCTTCCAGATAGTTGCGGCCAAAGCGTGAGAGGTCTTTCACCACGATGCACTTGATTTTCTTCTGCCGCACATCGTTCATCAGGCGGGTAAATGCAGGCCGCTTGAAATTTGTTCCCGTAAATCCATTGTCGAAGTAGGTATCCACATAGCTCAGTTCCCTGCTGCGGTTGATATAATCCTGCACCAGCGCAATCTGCGTTTCCATGCTTTCTTCTTTTTCATCATCCTCAACAGAAAGCCGCCCATAGATTGCCGCTGGTATCTTTGCTTCTTCCAGTTCCGGGAGCAGCACGGAAGTTGCCGCCTGTTCCGGCTGCTGGAGATTTTTTCTACTCTTTCGTGCCACTGTCTGTACCCTCCACTTCTATCCGACTAAGCATCTGTTTCCATTCATCCGTTTTCATGGTCAGGCTGATTTCTGCCTGTCCATCGTCCCGTAATGTAACCGTGACCTGCTCGATATACTTTTTGACAAAATTGCGGTCAAGTTCCTCCGGGGTCTTATACTGTGCCATCTGCTGAATCCATGGATTGCGCAGGCTCAACGCTCGTTCCCATACCAGCGTATCTTCCATAATTGTTGTAAGCTGTTCATTCAATTTCCGATGTGCTTCTTCGTAGTCCAGCAGTTCGGCACGATATTGTTCTTCGGTGATTTCATCGGCTATATAACTCTCATACAGCGGCACACGGCGAAACTGTTCCATATTCAGTTCAGCCAGAACGGACTTCATCTGCACCGACTTTTCGGCTCGAACTACCTCGATTGCTTTCTTGCCTGCTCCCTGCTGAATCGCCGCAGCCAGCTTTTCTTTTTCCAGATGTTCCAGTTCCAGAGCATCCATCACCTTTTTATAAATGGTAGCTGCCGGGACTTTCAGATTCTTTCCGTTTTCCTTGTGTGCGCGGCAGTAACGGCAATAGAAAAGTTCTTCCCCTGTTCTCTTATCCTTGTGCCAGCAGAGTGCGCGGCCGCAAGTGCAGACAATGTGTTTTGCCAGCGGGTTCGGTTTTTTGTAGCTTTTTCGAATGGAGATTTTGTTCTCCCCCTCCCTCATATTGCAAGGGAAAGCATAGAACTGTTCTTTGGTTATGTATGGTTCGTGGCAGTTTTCTGCAATGATCTGGCGGCTCCCATTTGCCGTCGCACCTGTATAAGTCGGATTTCGGAACAAGCAACGAAGCATATCCGTTGTCCACTGGTCGGGTTCTGCATCATAAGGCTTTCCCAGAATTCTCTTTTTGTGTTTCATTGGGGGTTCTACGCCTTGCTCATTCAACCACTTTGCAATGTTACACATTTTCTGGCCGGACTCATATCTGGAAAAAGCCTCGCTTAAATAAGGAGCAACTTCTTCATCCTTTATCATGTTGCTTTCGCCATTCCTGCGGAGATAACCAAATGGAACAGAGTTTGTCAGCCGGAATCCTGCGCCTTGTTTCCTTCTCCACGCAAACATGATTTCTGCGTGCATCTCACAGCGTTTTGCTTCAAAATAGTCCTCGACTTCTTTTCGGCTGACGACTCTGGTATCCAAACTCTCCTCCAGCACGATCAGGTCGATGCCCGTTGCATAGAGCGTTTCCTTGATTGCCTGCCGTACCGCCGGGAAATCCGGCCCACAGTAATACATGGATGCCACAATAATGCAATCAAATTTTCGCTCTACGCCATCATTGGTCATTTGGTCGAACGCGGTGCGCGCTTTTTCATCGTTCTTGCGGTCAGAATACTTTCTCAGCAAATCCAGTTCTTTGTGTTCGGCCAGATATGCCGCAATGCGCTGATTCTGCTCGGCAATCGTCAGTTCACTTTGATGGTTCTTCCAAGGAAGCGTCCGGGTATAGCTTACACACTTCATACTGCGCTTTCCTCCGTTTCTGCTGCCGGAATACTACTGCAATATTCCAGCACATTGCGAATTTCCTGATCGAACCGATACTGGATATGAATGTGTTCCTTATCATAGACGGTGATGCTCTCTACCAGTTCCACCAGAACGCGGCGGTTCAGACTTGTCAGGTTTTGGTAGGACTTGAAATCTTCGATCCACGGCAGATGTTCCACATCCAGATTGTTCAGACAATCCCTCTGGCGGTTCATTTCTGCTTTGGCCTTACGGATAGCTTCAACCTTTTCATTAAAGGAATGGCTGAACTCCTTGTACTCTTCCTTGCTGACAATACCGCTGCTCATATCCTCATAAAGCTGTCGGCGCAAGGTCTGGTATTTCTGTTCTTCCTGCTCCAGCATTTTCAGATGTTCTTCCACAGATTTCAGTCTACGTTCATTCTTGGGGATCTCATTGATTTCATCAAGCCGATGTTCCAGTCCGCTGATCTGTTGAACTTTTCCCTGCAATGCGGCCAGCACCACTTCGGCCAGCTTACTTTCGCTGATAAGATGTGAGGAACAGCCCAAACCATTGTGGTTTGTGACGCAGTGCAGATAAATATATTTCTTTCCGTTTTTCGACACCGTGCGCCGCACCATGTTCTGCCCACAACCACCGCAGCGAACGATGCCCGAAAAGAGATTGACAGCCTGCTGTCCTTTCGATGCACAGGTGTCCAACTTCAAGACTTCCTGCACAGTATCGAACAGCTTTTGCGGAATGATTGCTTCGTGCATATTGGGAACTCTGATCCAGCCGGATTCTTCCACATCCCGAATTTTTTTGATTTTGTAATTGATCTTCTGCCGCCTGCCCTGCACCATCGTTCCAGTGTAGACTTCATTTTTCAGAATCCGAAGCACCTGAATTGCCTGCCACTTTGCATGAGTGCCAGCTTTAAAGCCACTGTGATAGTTCAAACCGCACAGCCGTTTGTACTCGCTGGGAGCCAGTACATTCTCACTGTTCAGCTGTTCGGCAATCGCCTGTGCGCTCATACCTTCCAGTTTTCTGCGGTAGATAGAACGGACAATATCTGCTGCATACTCGTCTACCACCAGACGGTTTTTGTTCCGTTCATCTTTGCAGTAGCCGTAGATTGCATAGCCACCGATGAACTCTCCTTTGCGCCGTTTCATGTCCAACTGGCTGCGCACCTTGATGGAAATATCCCGGCAGTAGGAATCGTTCAACAGATTCTTGAACGGAACCACAATGTTGTCCGAATCGCTGCTCTCGGTGTTCGCATTGTCATAGTTGTCATTGATGGCAATGAAGCGAATCCCCATCATGGGAAAAATTTGTTCCAGATACTTTCCCATCTCGATGTAGTTACGGCCAAGTCGGGATAAGTCCTTGACGATGATGCAGTTGATTTTGCCAGATTTAATATCCTCCATCATCCGCTTAAAGCCCGGACGTTCAAAGTTGGTTCCTGTGTAGCCATCATCAGCGTACTCTTCGACCAAATGCAGTCCTGGCCGTTCTGCAGCAAAATCTCGAATCAGTTCTCTCTGATTGCCGATGCTGTTGCTCTCAGCCTTGTCGCCATCCTCGATGGACAATCTCAGATAGGCCGCTGCCCGTATGTCTTTATTCTTTTCCTTGTAAAAAAACAAAGCCATTAAACCTCCCGTCTCCACGCATATTGCATGGTAAAATCCAGAAAGTTAATGGCTTTTGATTGCACTATTCACTTAACCCGTCTGTATTTTACCAAGCTGCCGCGCAAAAATCAAGCTGCTGCGCACATTTTTTCAGAATTTCAAAAATTGTTCTTGTTCAGTGCTTTCCCATGCTCTGCAACAGACAATCCCACAGTTCGCTGCCTTCTGACCGAAATGATTCATATACAGTAATGCCCTTGATGACGGCTTTTTTGTGATGCTTAGGCTCCGTATGCTCCTGCTTGGGCTTTTCGTCAAATCGTTCTTTCTGCTTCATGGAAATCAATCCCCCTTTACTAATATGAATTCAGAAAGGCATTGGGGGATACAGTGTTTGAAAAAATTACAGAAAATTTTGAAAAGTGTATCCTGCATCGGGGCTTTGGATTCATATTTATAGAAGCAGCTTTTTTGATGGGCCTGCGGAATACGGTAAAACGCTGGGGCTTTTCTCTCTTAGCGCAAGATTCGCCTATGGTAACTCAAAACTCACTTTCGTGATTTTTCGTTCCCGGCAATCTTGATGGGGATTCCGTTCCCCATTCCCACGGTACGCACAAAATCTCAGATTTTGGCTATCTGGCTCCACATGAATGTGTTCGCAGCCGAACGCCTACGGCTTATCGGGAGTTGCTTCGCAACTATAAAATGCAGGAGGATTATACTGTGGCTCGACCAAAAAAGGACGAAAGTATCAGGCGGACTAACAATGTAATGGTTCGCTTTACCGATGTAGAGTATGCACTGGTTTCGTGTTCTGCTGAACAGGCTGGCTATCCCATTGCCGTTTATGTAAGGAAACAGGCCATAACCGAGAAACTTCACGTTCATTACAACATCGTTGCCGACATTGCAGAACTGCGAGATTTTGCAAGACAGCTTTCCCATATCGGAAATAACCTGAACCAAATTGCAGCCTTTTTCAACAGCGGCGGCATCCAATCTCGTGCCATTCTGGAAGAAATCAATCGTTGCATGACTGACCTTCGCGCTATGCGGAAAGAAATTGCAGGACTGGCAGGTGATTATCGTGGCAATCTTAAAACACGTCGCGGGTAAAAGTGCAGACTATGGTGCTACACTCGACTATTTGAAATATGAGCATGATGAAGTTCTGAAGAAACCCCTGCTGGATGCAAACGGGAACTGGGTACTCCGCCGAGATATTCTTCTGGAGGGCATAAACTGTGAGCCGGAACTTTTTGATGTGGAGTGCGAAAATTTCAAACGGAGAAAGATAAGCTGCGCGACGCCATTACTGCTGCGGCGAAGAAAGCAAAATCTTTTGAAGAATTCTGCCGCCTGCTCCAAACCGAATCCAACATTTTGGTAAAAGACCACCGTGGTCGATTTAGTTACCTTCTCCCGGACAGAGAAAAACACATCTCTGCCAGAACGCTGGGAACCAGTTTTGACCGTGAACATCTTATGACGCTTTTTGAAAGTAACGCGATCACCGCTGCAAAAGAAAAACAGCAATGGAGTGTTGCTGACCCCATTGCCGTTCTCTATATCAAGTCCAATCTTCGTCTGGTAGTGAATTTGCAGGACTGCGTAAAAGCCCAGCAAAGTCGCGCCTATGCTCAGAAAGTCAAAATTTCCAATTTGCAGCAGATGGCAAATACCATCGTCTATGTACAGCAGCACGGCTACGACAGCTACGATGATTTGAAAAAAGCGCGCGATGAATTATCTGCCAAAATGTCAGATGCCCGCAACACCGCCAAATCTACCGATGCCGACTTAAAGCTGCTGAATGAGAAGATTCACTATCTGGGGCAGTATCTTTCCACAAAGGCTACATACAAAGAATTTTTGCAGGCGGGCAACAAGAAGATGTACCGTTCTGCACATCAGGATGAAATTGCCAGATACGAAGAAGCCGTTCAATTCTTGAAACGCAATTCCACGAATGGCACAATTCCCACGATGAAAAATTTACGAGCAGAAAAGGAAAAGTTGCTTTCTGCTCGAACCGCACAATACGAAAGCTACATCTATTTCAAAGATTACTAGGGTTCTTTTACAAAGTTCTGGATTTTGGTCTGCCGCTCGGTCAGCATCGCCAGCGTCGGGGTTTGCACCCGGCCAATGGTCTGCTTTCTGCCGTACTTTTTCGTAAAAGCACGGGTTCCGTTCATGCCGATCAGCCAATCTGCTTTTGCTCTGCACTCGGACGCTGCAAACAGATTATCATACGCCACACCATCTTTCAGGTTTTCAAAACCCTGCTGGATGGCGGCATCCTCCATGCTGCTGATCCACAGCCGCTTGATGGGGAGTTTGCTTCCGGCAAGAGCATACACACGGCGGAAAATCGCTTCACCCTCGCGCCCTGCGTCTGTAGGATAGTTCTCGGAGGTGACTTTTCTGACTTTGTTACTCGATGGCATCCAATGGGCCGATAAAGCGGTAGAAAATCTGGATTTTCTGGACGTATTCGCCATCGACCTTTTCCGCTCTGGATACCAGAATCTTGTCAATCAGCTGATGCAGAATCTTATAGTTCAGTTCGGTGATACCAGCGTACTTGCTGACTTCATCAATAAAATCCTGAATCTTGTCCAGCTGATCGTGTTCAGCACGGCCTTCCCGCTCGTACTGCTCAATCTTCTCGGTCAGTTCAGCCTGTTCTTTGTCGTAGCGATCTGCAAGCATTTGAAAACGTTTCTCCGGGAGAAGTCCCTTTGATACGTCCTCATAAAGTTTTGCATACAGGTCTTCGATTTCTGCGATTCGTGCTTTACACTGCTTCAAATCCCGTTTGTGCTGCGCCCGGTCAGAGGACACCCGGAGGTGCATCTGATTTGCAATCTTCTTCACAAGGGCTTCCCGATTGCTCACAGCGGCCTTTGCGTGTGCCTGAATGTCCGCAAAGACAGCTTCATGCAGAACACGGGCTTCCAAATTATGCGAGTCACAGGCTTTCGCACCATATTTCCGATAAGTGCTGCAACAATAAAAGGTCTGATCCAGAACACTGTTACGTTTGCGCCTGTGCTCGACCTTGACTAACATCGTTCTGCCGCAGTCTGCACAGCGGACGATGCCTTTGAAGATATTGTCGTAGTCGGTCTTATCGCACATAAAACTACTGGAACGGCTGTAAAGGATTCGCTGCACGTTCTCCCAACGGTCTTGTGGGATGATTGCTTCATGTGTATTCGGAACGATAGCGCGTTCTTCAAACGGAATATAACGCCGCTTTTTGGATTTCATGGACACGGTGGGCTTGGCTTCGTAGATGATGTGTCCGGCGTAGACTGGGCTGTGCAGAACCTGACTGATATAGGCACTGTCCCAATCATACATCTTTTCATCATCAATAAAGCGGCCAAACATCTCTTTCTTGTAGTAACACGGCTTCAAGACTTTTTCATCGTGGAGCCGCTTGGCGATGCGGTGAAGCCCCAGCCCTTCCTCTGCCATTGAATAGATATACTCAACAACGGGGGCGGTGTTCGGGTCGATCACAAGGTGATTGTGGTCGGCAGGGTCTTTCTGGTAGCCAAACG
>OGRL01002164.1_pt1 | contig 13491 bp, 16 predicted proteins | sample 1553481 | NCBI WGS metagenome assembly OGRL01 (sample SAMEA2580036, study PRJEB22360) | human gut metagenome
CACTTTTGGATTCACGCATGGTCCATATATAATCATTTCAAATTCAGATGGTATGATATGATTAATTTCAAATTCTGCAGATCCTCTTTTCTCATTCATAAAATCAAACGGAAAATCGTAATCAAAATCTAAGCCGCTATCTGCTGCTATTTCTTCTTGCTGGAAAAATCTTTTGTTTAAAACAGTAATCCAAGATAGTTCCGGAGCAACAAATCTAAGCTCCACTTCCGTATATACATATCCTTTCCACCCGGTCTTTTTTGTCTCGTAAATCTGACACGGAAGAAAAGTATCATTTACATACAATTGGCCATAATTTCCTGTTTCAGAATCTACGGATATTATTTTGTATAACGTCTCCATGTTTTGTACAAATTCATTTCTCTTTCCAACAACATCTATTGTTATTGTCTTCTCATACCCGCCATCTTTCTCTTCCCAGGTACTGTCAAACCAGTCTGCCTCAACAGTACGAAAAGGTGCCTTGGTAAGCCAAAGCACCTCCCCTCTGCTATTTTTGTAATATGCTTTTACCATACCGGTACTGCTCCTTTCGGTAACGGTTCATCAATTCTCTTTGTTCCAAGATAAATCGGGCGCTTAGATAATTTATCTGCTGCTTTCATCTGGATTCTTTCTAATCGGTCGTAATCAATATCTTTACCTCCGTCAAATCCCGGATAGCTTTTCACTCTTCCAACCGTCTTATCTGCAGTTCTCGCCGATAATGCAAGATCTACGGATTTCTGTAATCCAGATACCGCTCTCTGTACTCCTACATTCATGGACTTGAGCGGAATGTTCTTTTCGAATCCGATTCCCATACCAAGAGCCATCATCTTACCTACCTGGTCGCGGAATACTCGAGATGGTGAATGAATTCCCAGTGCGCTCTTAGCTGCGTCCAATGCGCTTTTAGCTGCACTCTTGGCTGCTTTTACAATAACTCCTCCAGCATTTGCCAATCCACTTGCAATACCCTTTACGATATTCATTCCAACACTGCCCCAGTTCACACTGGTAAATGCATTCTTGATCTGGCTTATCATGCTTGGAATCTTTCCGATCAGAGCTGGTATTCCTCTCACCAGACCAACAGCAAGCTTAGTTATGATCTGTACTCCGGCAGTCAGGATTTTAGGAAGATTTGTTATAATTGTCGACGCAAGCTTTCCTATGATGACCGGTGCTTTGGCTGCAACTATCGGAATCGAATTGGCAATTCCGCTTGCAAGACCTTTCATTAACTTAAGACCAGACTGTATCAGCTTTGGCAAGTTGCCCGCTAAAGAGCTTACCAGCGTCATAATCATCCGCACTGCACAAGGAATTAACTGCGGTAATTGCGCCCCTAAGCTTCCCACTAATGTAGATATGATACTCACTCCGGCACTGACTAATGCCGGCAGATTTGCCGTAATGGCATTAAGAATTCCCATGATCAGCGTTGCTCCCTGAGCAACCAATCCTGGTAATGCTGCAGTAATGCCATTAGCAAAGTTCGTGATTACTTCCGGTCCTTTGGTCTGTGCGAGTAATAACAGCTGATCAATCTGTGTACCGAATTGACTGTAGATCAATCCCATACCAGCAACAATGATTGCCGCTCCTGCGCCGATGTTAATCAGCTTAAAGAATGTTGGTGCGAAGGATGCTACCCTTGATAAAATTGGTGTAAATGCATTCCCGATAAAACCGGCGTATTCGGATATCTTTGTGCCAACTTTTCCCAGGACTTTAGAAACTTTTGCTGAAGCCGCTGACATCTTCGCGCCAAGCTCCGCAAACTTCTTCGTTATCCCTGGAAATTTTTCAGCCAGTTTCGGCCCGATTTTTCCGAAAGATTCGCCTATCTTTTTAACGGTATTTGTTACAGCTCCGGTAATTTTCCCGCCCGGACCATTTGCCCAGGACTCAACCATAAATCCACCAAGATCTTTCAGTCGAGGAGCTATTTTTTCTCCCAGATCCTGAAACGGAAGTGCAATGCTTTCGCCAAGGAATTTGAACTCGCCACCTATCTTTTTTAATGTGGCACTGGCACTCTTTGCCCCTTTAGGTACTTTTCCTATAGATGTGACAAATCCATCAGTTGCAGTTTTTACATTTTCAATTCCTTTTCCAAATATGGACAACGCCGGAGCTGATCCGGCAATTACCACTGCCATCTTTCCAAGGTTTAACAGTTGATCACTGTTCATCCCCTTTAGCTCATTGGCTAATTTGGAAATACTATCAGTAAAACCTTTTACTTGTGGAACAGCGCCGCCAATTTTCCCAGCAAGTGTGCTGACAACATCCATTCCCGTTTTCCCTAATCTTGGGATGATCTGACCTAAATTTGTAAAAATATTCTGTGCTGCAGTCCAGAACGTCTCTACAAGGTCATTTGCACTTATAACTCCAGCTTCAAAGTTTTCCCAAGCTGCTTTGGCAGAATTTACAGAACCTTCAATTGTAGTCGCTGCCTCTTTCGAAGTAGTCCCAGTGATTCCCATCTGCTTTTGCACAACACTGATGGCATTTACAATATTTCCAAAGGATAAGCTACTTGCATCGACTGTAACACCAAGTTCTTTCTGGACATCGGTCATCTTTGACGCATCAGAAATGAGGCGTTTCATCTCTTCCTGAGTACCACCATACCCAAGCTTTAAGTTATCAAGCATGGTGTAGTTCTGTTTCGCGAATCCCTGATAAGCGTTCTGGATGTCACGCATGTTCGTGCCCATCTTATTTGCATTATCAGACATGTCCACGATAGCCCTGTCCGCATAAGACGCTGCTTTCGCAGTATTTCCACCAAGACTCTGTAACAGCGATGCTGAAAAGCTTGTCACTGTTTCCATGTAATTATTTGCGGACATTCCCGCAGTCTTGTATGCCTTATTTGCGTTTGCTATGACCGTATTCGCACTGTCCTTGAATAGAGTCTCTACACCGCCCACCTGTTGCTCCATGTTGGCAACTACGCCGAGCGACTGTTTAATAATCACACCTGCTACGGAACCTGATAATGCTGTAAAAATTCCGTTCGCTTTACTGGCTATACCAGCAATAGATCCCACTCCTTTGCCAGCTAATCCACATAGCTTGCTTATACCGTCATTAAATCCTTTTTCATTTATCTTGGTATCAAAATTTAAATAGCCGTCTGCCAATACTATCATCCTTTCTGATAGCACGGCTCAACGGCTCACATGTGCTTTATATCTTTATTTTTACTTCTCTCTTACACTCCCGACAGTTAATATATACACCATCACATTTGGCGGTATCATCGTATATCAATAACTTCTTACCGCAACAAGGACACCGGAACCACTTTCTTTCTGTCGGGATCTTAATCATATGCTCCATCACGCAAACATATCTCCAATCTCATAATCTGTCATTTTTCTCTGATTCTTCTTTTTCAGCGCAACTATCTCCTGTATCTTTTTAATTCTCTTACGCTTGTCCTTATCTTTAATTGTCCGGAGATCTATGCTCCGGTACATAATTCTCTGTTTGATCTCTGTCTTTTCCGGAAGGCCAGCAAACAATGTCTGGAACTCCCACCAATGCATATACGGAATCGTCTGCAGATTAATTCCATACACCTCTCGGAATGCACTGTAAATACACTCTGCATCTTGTTCAAAAGAATACAATTGCTTCGGTGCAGATCCGGTAATACTCTCATCCTCTTCTGCGTTTTCTGTTTTCATTGCCAGAAAATCACCCAATGCATAAACTGCTGTTTCCAGATCATCCGGAATCCCATCTATGTACCATTGTAACAACAGTCGGCACTTTATCTGCCAGGGGATATCCTCGTCTTCCACCAGTTTAGCAAATCGTATCCATTCACGAAAATCTGTTTCAATTTGGTAAGCTTCACCATTCACGCAAACTGTATCCGGAAATTTATCGAACAAAATATTCATAGCATACTACCTGTTGCCATTACGGTAATAAGTAACATTTCCCTTATTCTGCTTCTTTCCATGCTGCTTATTATAATTACGTCTCTGCTGTCTGTTACCATGCTGCTGTATGGTATATTCACTGTATCGTCCATTCAGCTTTGTCGCTTCGTCATTTTCGAATTTCAGCAACTCATCCGCAGCATCAAGGCATGCATTCAAGCTGATTTTCCCCTGAAACATTTCTTCATGTGCACCTTCTCCGATAATTCTGTCAAAAAAATTAAAGTAACACTGGCATTGTGCACGAATAATATCTGCAGTCTTTCCAGTTTTGGGTACACGTGCAGTTTCTTCTTTCATTGCTTGTTTCGCATCTTCAAGATTTTCCAGAAATAGTACATCTGTAAAATCAATCTCTGCTTCAAGATTTCCAAATTTAAAAAGGCTCATCGGCTCACTCTCCTATCTTTTTACTCTGCTGCAAACGTACACGTCTGCCACTTATCTGTCGTTGTCGCAGTACCCTTTACGATCTCTCCTGCCGCTTTCAGACTGCCCTTATAGATCAGCGCATCCGTCCCATCTCCTTCTGAATCAGGAATCACACTCCAGTCACGCTTTCTGGCTGTACATGTATTGGCATCTTCTGCCGTAGCGTCAAAAAGATCCACAACCACAACAGTTACCTGTGCATCTGATCCCAGAATCTCATCATCTGTAATCTCTGCCAGCTTTGCATGCACCGCATCATTTGTATAACGGTCAAACTCATAATCCATAGATGGGGCATATCCAACTACGTCTGATCGTTCTGATGCTTCATCCACATACTGCCTGCTGTACTCTGTAGAGTTCTTTGAATCAGACATTGATGTGAACCCTGTCATCCTGGTAAATGTCTTACCATCACCGGCGACATCCATAAACGCTACCCGCTTATGCCTGCCTACTAATTTCTTTTTATTTGTATCTCCCGTCATGTTCTACCTCCTATTTGTAAATCAATCTGCAGATCATCTGATATCGTCCCAGGTCTACATCCGGTGCAAACAAATAGCCCGACTGCAGCACTTCCACCTTTACGGCATCGTGCCCGTCCAACTCTGGGAAAATATCATCTAAGTTGTTCTGTTCCGTCCACTCTTCAAACGACTGGTAAAATCCGCTGTTAGCAATGCCGGTTCTGGCATCACCGTCATAGGCTTCTTTACTGGTCAGAGCGAACTGGAATTGTTTTAGGCAGGTTCCATCGGTATACCTTTTGTAGATGGGATCTGCCCCGATCGGATCAATGGAATACTCCATTCCATCACCGAGATAATCAATATTAATCTTTCGATCATCGACGTACGGGCAAGTGGTAATGTACTCCCGGATACTATCAATAATCGGCCTCTTAACGTGCAGCAAGCTTCTCAGCCCCCTCTCTGATTACGTCTTTCTTGCTCGCCTTCATGGTCTCAAACCACCTTGCCCGTGATTTGTGTTCATAATACTGCCGGCGGGCATAAGGCGCTAAATATTCGATACTTCCGGATCCGATCACTGTCCCAAGCGTTGCCGATTTGATCATCATACCGGTGCGTCTCGGTGTAAGTGGATTCATATATCGCAGGCACTCTGAATCAACAAATTGTTGCGCTTTGGAAAAGCTTTCTGCCTTCCGTGCGGCAAATCCCGGTGCCCACTCAATCTTTGCGGTCACGCTACCGTTTTCATCTCTTGATGTGAATACGCTGCCTCTTGGTGTCGTGATTCGAAATTCTTTTTTCTGTGCCATTTACTCACCTTCAATCTTCCAATGTGGCAATCCGCCAAAGCGATTATCTGACCAGGACAACACTTTGCAGTGCCTCAATCGTACATCTTTCAGATCAGTCGGCTTCTCAATTTCCTGATTATACTCGCCGAGTACAATCTGATCATCTGTCTGAAGGTCCAGTGTTCTTCCGGATCTTCCAGCTTCGCATATTCTTCCGGCGGAAGATACTGATCCGCATTCTCTACATCCGTAGGAATACGGATCTTATATACTTCTGCACTGTTTAGTCCGGAATCGCCAGCAGATGCTTTGTGATCAACATATACATGCACATTCTCAATAATAGTTCTATGCCAGGTATCGAAACGGGTGAGTGAATCGTACCTATGGTTATAGACAGTAATCGTTGCATTCGTTAACACAACAGCATCCCACCTTTCTTGACAACCATCCAGTTGGAAGTAAGTATGTAGACGCTGCTTTATACGCTTTCTTTCCGATCACTTCCTCAATCGTCTGCCCATCCATTTGTTCGACAGCATATGAAACACTGTATCCATCATTGTTTTCAGATTTTACAGTACCTGCTTCTCTTTTCTTTTCACAAGATGCATACACATCCGCAACTGCACACACAGCATCTTTTACTGCCATGTTCTCAGTTGCAAATATATTTCCACGAATATACGTCAGCTTTCTAATATAGGCTTCGGCTTTGCGTTCTGCAGACGGAAATTCCTTTTCAGTAATCCCGCCTCCGTACTGATCTGCATAATATCCATAATCTACATACATAAGTTATTCCTCCCTACTCTCCCGCTTTCAGAATCGAGAACGGGCATCTCTTTATCTTTTCTTTTGCAAGTGCATTGATAGGATTTGGAACTTCCCAACCCATACGCATAACTGCACGAAGTGCAACCATATCGTTCTGCATCAGGTTGTATGCGATAGTTCCGTCTGTATTCTGTACAACACCTTCTGTAAACAGCTTGAATGTAATATCCTGTCTGATAGAATATACAAGCTGCGAGAAATCTCCGGAGACCATCAGGGCCTTAGATTTATCCCATGCTCCATTGATCGGGAAATTCATCGGAGAACCATCCAATGCATACTGCGTAGATCCCTGCATATCTGATTTAAACAGTGGATCGCCGTTAGCATTCTTTAATCCTCGGAGCTTTGCCCTCATAGAAACATCAGCCATATGACCATTCACTAAGTATCCGCATTTTTCAACTTTGTCAAGAACGCCTTCTTCCGCCATAATCTTATCGTACAGTGGATCAGCAGAACCAAGCGTTACTACACTTCCAGCTTTTGTTGCAGTAGTTACTATATCATCTCTCCAAGTAGACGGTTTATCTACTCCGAATAATGCAGCTCCATCAATCTTTGTTCCGAATGCTTCTGTTACCCTCGGTTTCACCTCGCCCCAAATATCATAGTCTGAATCATCTAATACGGACTCTGGAATCGGTACAATTACCGCAATTTCTTCCGCAATAATAAACTTCTTATCCCATGCCTGCTTGGTCGTTTTCTTCTGTCCTGAATCACCGTTCACAAAATAAGCAATTGGCAACATATCCAGTACTGGCATCTTGTACTGCTTACTTGTCATATTTGGCAGCTTACGTCCTCTTGAAAGAACAGCTGACTGAGCAATAACACCCTGAATGATCTCATTTGATTCCTGTACTGGAATCAAAGATTCTGCACCGCTTCGATCAATAATGTTGACATCATTCTCAAAAAGCCTTAAATTCATTCTGTTTTTATTCATCTTCTACCTCCGTTATCTTCTCGCTGCAGCACGGATACGATCATTGATGGAAGCGTTCATGTTTCCACCAGAACCTTCTGAAGAATTTCCAGAAGATGTGGAAATGCGATAAGAACCGGCATTTCCTGTAAATTTCGGATTCTCCTTCAAAAATTTGTCTGCAGCTTTTTCAAATGTTGTTTTATCATCTACAAGTTTCGATACCTTGAACATGACATAATCCAAATCTTCTGATCTAACACCTTTACCAGATAAAGTCTTCTCATTCTCCATCTGCTGTACTTTCGCCAGCGCATCATCAAGATCTTTCTGCAATTTTGCAGTATTTGGCTGATTAGCCGCACGCTCTGCTTTGAAATTATTGATTGCCTGTGTTACCTCAGATTCTGTCATGCCCTGATTTCTGAAAAAATTGGCAAGAGCTGTCCGCTCAGACCTCTCTACTCGTGCACCTGCAATCTCTTCCAACTGTTCATAGGTATATGTTCCGGTTCCATGTGCTCCGGATGCGCTCCCAGCGGATCCCTGACCGCCGTTTCCAGTCCCAGCGTTTCCACCCTGATTACCAGAGCCAGCTCCGCCGCCGTCTTCAAAGAGCTGTAAATTCATTCTGTATCTCATGTTTCTACCTCCGTTTCGCCTCGACAGGCTCCCGAGCTTTTATATCGTCTTCACGTTTTGGACATAATAAAAACACCCTCTCGGATGTTTATTTTTGAAATTCTATGCAGTTGTATTCCCGGTTGACATCTGTAAGTCCCAGGAACCATGAATCTACCAGAAGTTTCCCGCCATCTGATAAATTCTCCCATCTGATTACTGTCATTCCGCTTTCCGCCATTGCTTGAACTCTGTCGTGTGTAAGATCTTGTAACGAATTGATCAAGCTGCAAGTAAGTGCCGATACTGCAGCGCATGCCCGGTCAATACCATCTGAAGCTTTTCTGCAAGCATGGCCAGATAAACGAATACTACGCTCTGTTATTTCTACATTTATCATACTTTCTCCTAAAATTACGTACAAAAATACCACCGGTCATTTTCGACTGGTGGTAACTACATGGATAATATTTCTATATCCTCCCACAATTTATTTAATGGTATGTTGTTTATTTTGTGCTTATCGAGCATCTCCTGAGCATCAGAATAAAACTCAGCTTCTCCTTCAGGGCACTCACATATAAATGGTTTATCATCTCTCCATGAAATATTATATCTTTTCTCAGAAAGAGCGAGCTCAATATCCAATCCTGCCTCTATAGCTTCTGTCAACTCAGATAGATTCTCAAATTTTGCATATTTTTTGTACTCAATCATATTCTGATCACCTCTTCTCAAGAATATCCTTATTGGCAATTTCATGCCCTAATTTAAGTGGATTATCATGCTTTGCTTCACGTTTCAAATTGCCTTTTTCATCAAGATACCAGTTATGATAATGCGGTACAACCGGATGTTCTTTTGAATTTCCGTGATCCGTCATATCTATATCTAATCTTGGTCTTCCATCATTTCCATAATATCTACGTCTCTGCAAGACACCGTCTTTGTAGTTATCAAACACGCTATTCGGAGTTCCTTTATACGGGATAGAATGGACTTCTCCTATTTGTTTTTTCTTTAGTGCTTGATTCTGCCATTTTACATCTGTAAATACTTCACTGATAGCTTTCCATTTCTCATTATCATTATATTTCATCTGACCAAAATTAACAAGCGAACCAATAGAATCTCCCAAAACTTCCTTATACCGCTTATACTGAGCCACATCTTTGGATGCATTCTCGATCATTTCACGCGGGAACAATGCATTCTGTCGTTTGCTATTCGTTGCCACTCGACCTTTCGTGTCCAAATAAATACGCTCACGTTCTTCAGTAAGCTTCATCTTCCGGCAGAATCTGGAATACTCATTAAGCTGTCCTTGGTATTTTGCTTTATGCAACAGAATTTCATCTGGATCCGCCTTGCCTTTCTGGAGCAAGCGGACCTTTTCTCTCTGTGCTCTCATTGCTACTTCCATCTGCCGCTGTCTCTGCTTAGCCTCATACAGGGTATATTCCTTATCCCTAAATTTCTTCGGTTCACTCTCTTCCAGATTCTTGGCATCCAACCATTCATCTGTCCAGTTACGTTCTGACAGTCCGGGAAAGAAAGGATAATAGGTATGATAACAGTTCACACCAAGAAGTCCCGTGACCGTCCCCAGACCACATATCGAATACAACTGTTCCTTGGACCAGACACGCCCCTGCCATACTGCATGAGTCGGTCGTGCACCTGCATGCCACTCAACCTCAAAATACTCTGTTCCGAGCTTCTGAGCATTGTACTCGGATATCTTTCCGGTCATCTGGCTGACCGCTGTCATAACAGCTCGTCTTGCAGCCACATCCACCCGATCAGCTCGTCCGGATGAGTAATCTATCTTCCTGAGTCCGCTGTTCGTGAGCTGTGTAACTACTCGTCTCAGGACACTGTTATAATCAAACGCACCGGTTGCGATATCATAACATGCTGCATCCAGATATCCGGAATACACCTGAGCAAGTGGTGTCAGTACCTTCCTATCATTTCCATAATCCAAATAGAATCCAAGCGAATTGGTTACATTCTCCAAATCTTCACAACTCTGATCGATAATTGCTTCTGTGATCTGATTAAGCTGCTCGTTCTGATCATACGGTATATATTCTGCATTGATCTGTTCATATACATCCTTATCTCGAACATATTCCTTTTCGATTACCTTATCGTACAGCTCAAACATTTCCGGATAGGAAGCATTGAGCGTCTTCTTTATCTCACGTTCGATATCCTCTGAAGAATGTCCCAGGATCCGTAACCGATTAATCTGCCAATCTGCAGTGCTGGTGATCTCACCAGTTTTAACAACCCTTCGAACAATGTCTTGCATGATTCGTTCTTCCAAATCCTGATATCTGGCTGCGATCTTACCGGCCATCTTAATTTTGTAATCATCCCGCATCTTACTCCATCACCTGATTCTGTTCCGGAAGTTTAGCAGCTGCATCTTCCAATGTTTCTCCGTACCATTTGGAACGATATTCCGCATGACTCATAACACCCATGCTCACATCCTGCCGATCGCGATTGCGTTCTGTTTCCTTATCTTCAATAATCGAATCATCGAAATCAATTACAATTTCTGCATCTGGATTCAGTGGCTCGTTCAATATCATTCCCAAACGAATGATAATCCGGATCAGTTGCTTTAATGCATCTTCTAACAGTATTTCATGCTTCTTAATCATCCGATACATGTCTGAATTTTCCGAAATGATCTCTGTTGCTGTCTTTGCTCCTGTTGCTCCGAATTGATATCGATCTGTGCCGAATCCGCATTTAAGTGAAAGGTAATTTAGATCGTCATTGATTGCTTTGCTGTGTTGATCAGCACGAAGCGACATGTCGATTTCTTTCAACAGCCCCTCTCCATTGGCATCATCCTCCGGAAGCGCATAGAACACACTATCATCCGGATCGAACGCCGGAGAGCCGTCTTCGTTCGTCAGCATTTCCGGTCTAACAAATATCCGTTTCCTGCCAAGTTCAAATTCATTACAATACGAATCATATTCTGTATCCAGCTTCTTGAGCGTATCAATCGCATTTGCGAATATAGCAACACCCATTGGATTATTCTGGTCCGCATTATTCGTAATATTCAAGCGATCAATAACGAATTGTGGCTCCGCCGAACCAGTTCTTATTTCTTTTGCAAGTGTTTTGAATGGTTTTAATAATTTCCATTCCTCTTCTGTCAGCTCCGTTCCCTCCTGACTTCCAGATTCGCACCGCAATACAACATTACTGATCACGTACTCTCCATTTTCCAAAAGATGAGATTGTAACTGGACATATTTTTTTCTTGAAATCGTATGTGGAAATGCAAAAATGCATTCCGTTACCCTTCCATTATTCCATGTTACTGGGTATATGTTTGGTGCATCCACGTAATTGATGCAAATTCTTCCAGAAAGAACTTCTCCATCCTCTGTAATCTCCACATCTTCCAAATATGGGATGTATGCCACTGTACCAGTAAAGGCTTTCCGCTCCTGGTAATCATTTCCCATCACAAGGAAACGGTTGTCATCCAAAACCTGCTGCACATATTCATTCGTTTGATCATCATCAAGAGTAATTGTCACCCGTTCATTCAAAAGGAGATCCGCAATATCTTCACTCAGCTTCTTCGCCATTCCCATACTCTTTCGCCTGCAGCGTTTGTATGTTCCACGTCCACTGTATACCTTGTAGAAAGAGAAGTTTCGGACATTTCCCTCATACCAGGATATCCATTCCGCTATCTTTCGGTAAAAGGATGGATCCACAGTATCAATCCCCTTCTTTTTGAAATAATTAAAGATATTCATCGTCCTCTACCTCCTTCCTGCTAATATCACATACATCTATTTCTTCCGTTTCGTCTTTCGGCAGCCAGTATTTTAACCTCTTCCAAGCTCCCATAACACAATATCGGATTGCGTCCATACAATGGTCATCTTCTTTTACAGGTACTTCCTTGCCTTTTTCAATGGATTTCTTGTCATACTCATAAGTTCCAAATTCACTTACTGCATATTCCTGTTTTGGAGATGTGGTCATAATGTCAAAGCTCAAAACCTTTTGCACACGGCTGATGCCTAAAGCAACATCATTCTCGGCATCTCTTAAGAATACCTGATAATCAAGATTTTCTGCCCTGGTTGCCCGCCTTACTTCCTCGGCCAGACCTTTTGCGGATGGGTCAAGGAAAATATAAAAGACTCGGTTGTCATACTCTTCATGTAAATCATTCATGAACTCAACCAAGTCTTTCGCATATTCTGACGGACTCCTCTGCTTTCCGCTTTCTCGTCCACTGTGGTAATATTCTCCAAGTCCCGGAAACTTTTTTCTGTATATATCAAGTCCAAATGCTTCAAATGTTGTTGCGTTCTGCTGTCCATAGTCACCGCCGATGTAAATACGATCATATCGCCTATCCGGATCCGGCTTCTGTCTGTGTCGATCACCAAACATATAATAGATCAGTTCGTCCACACCAACAGCCTGTCCGAGCCATACCCACCGATACATTTTTTCATCCACGAGCTTCATAGCTTCTGCAGATGCGATTAACGCATGCCCCAACCAGCTGACCGGAACATCTCTGTAATCCGTATGAATGTGAATGCAGTCATCACGCTTTTCCATCTTCTTGCACCATTGGTTGATCGGTGCATTTGGATTCTTGGGCGGGTTATACAGATAGATCATCTGGAAATCACTGTCATTTCCTCGAACGAATGTTGCTTCGATATTGCTCAGCTCATCCTCGCCTTCACCATCATCGAAGAACTCCGTCAGCTCATCCAATACTACCAGCTTGATCGGCTTATCCTCATCAATAATACCTTTCGTATCGTCGATGCCGTCTGATCCGGAGAAGTAAATGGTCGTGCCATACTTTTTGTAAGTGATCTCCATCGGGGATTTCGTGATTGTGAATTTGTTCTTTGAGATTCCCAACCGGTTAATCCCTCTGATCATTTCCTTGTACACTGTCTTCCGGAGCTTATTGTGATGCTTACGAAGAACTACTGCAGAACCATGCGGATCTGATACAATCTGGTAATCGGTTCGGATAGCAGCATAACTGGACTTTGTTCCGGCACGACCGGAAGTCAGGATAATGTGTTTAACTGTCCTGTTGTTGAATATCGGCAGGGACTTCGCTATCACTATGTCTGATATCTTCACCTGTTGGCGCATCGTTGACAATCACCACACCATCCTCTCCGTCATCATTGCCACTGGATTTCATTCTTTCCGTATTAGCTTTGATCTGCAGGATTCTTACTTTCTGCTCTTCTGTAGCAAGGTCCCAGTTCTTATGCAGCAGATCTTCATACCGGTTAATCATGCCTTCCAGCGTCTTCTGTGCTCTGGCTTGAGCCGACAAGAAGTTTGCCTGTTTATCCCACGCCTGCTGCACTTCCCATTTTTCAGAACAAATATTT
>OGRL01002171.1_pt1 | contig 13462 bp, 16 predicted proteins | sample 1553481 | NCBI WGS metagenome assembly OGRL01 (sample SAMEA2580036, study PRJEB22360) | human gut metagenome
TGCCGCCGAGAATCGCGGAATCGTGCAGGAACGCCGCATCGCTTTACGGCGGAAGAATAAACGAGATCCGCCTGAGAAAGGGCTCTCCCGCATCGCTTACTATAAGGGGGGAGAACATTGTCCTCGGGATAAGCGCGACGGAGGCGGAGCTTGAAGAGAGCGTCCGTACATTCTGCGAGAGCTCGCTTTATTCCCACGCCGATACGATATGCTCGGGATACATAGCCGCACGCGGCGGCTTCCGCGTCGGCGTATGCGGAAGAGCCGTCGTGCGCGGCGGAGAAATACAGTCGGTTACGGATATATCTTCGCTGAATATCCGCATTCCCGAGCGAGTTATCGGATGCGCCGACCGCGCGTATGAAATAATGGCGGAGGATGACTTTTCGAGAGGAATTCTCGTCTGGTCGGTGCCGGGAATGGGCAAGACCACACTGCTGCGCGAGCTTGCTGCGCGGCTCGCAACCGGGAAGAGGGCGCGGCGCGTGGCGCTTGTCGATACGAGGTACGAGCTTTCGCCGGGGATCGAGGGGATCGGAATAATCGACGTTCTCGGCGGATATCCTCGCGCCGAGGGAATCGAGATCGCAAAACGCACGCTCGGCGCGCAGGTGATAATCTGCGACGAGATCGCCGACCGCGACGACGCAGAGGCAATACTTCAGGCGCATAATTCGGGAATCTGCGTCGCGGCATCAGCTCACGCATCGTCCGCTCAGCCGCTTATGACCGAAGAGCCGCTTGCGGGTCTTTTCCGTGCGGGAGTTTTCGGGACGTATTACGGGCTTCTCGCGCAGGACAAAGGAAGCTTTGTTGCCGATGTGAGAAGAATAAAAAAGCCGTGATACCGCTTGCAATGAGATTTTTGGGGGCGCTTATCGTTAGCGGAGCGTTCACGGCGGCGGCAGCCGAAAAAAACGCAAGAGCGAAGGAGAAAATTGCGGACTTGAACATGATCACGGAGTTTATCGCGCATGTCAGCCGCGAGATCGGGTATTTTTCGACCCCTCTTCCCGATGTGATGCGTTCCTTCGGAAAATTCGGAGAGCGTCGGGGGCACTTTGCCGACTCGCTCACTCGTGATCCGGAAAGCGCCGTCGGCGAACTTTCCCTCTGCGATGATGATAAGAGGCTCTTTCGTGAATTTTTCGCTCTTCTCGGAAAAGGCTATTCGGACGCGGAGGTCAGAATGTGCGCGTCTTACGGCGAGCGCTTTGGCGCGCGCCTTGAGGAGGAGAAGAGTGAATATTCGCGGACTGCAAAGGTGAGAAGCATGACGGCGCTTCTTGCGGGGACGGCGATTGCGATCCTGTTTATATGAAAGCACGGCATTTTGCCGAAGGAAAGGACAGCCCGAAGGGCGAAACGATCTATGGAAACTGCACTGATTCTGAAAATTGCGGGAATAGGCTTACTTGTGACGGTGGCGTGTCAGATACTCAGCCGCGCCGGGCGGGACGAGCAGGCGATGCTCGTGTCAGTCGCCGGAGTTATAATGGTGATGGTGCTGCTGCTTGACGAAATGTCCGGTCTGATCTCAAATCTTCGTTCGGTTTTCGGGTTCTGATATGGAGATAGCAGCACTTTTGGGGGTGTTCCTCATTTCCGCGCTGATCTGCGCGATCGTCAGGGAAAACTCCGCTTTGACATACGCAATAGTGGGAACGGGCGTGACGGTCGCCGCATTTGCGTTTTTTGTTTACCGTACCTCGGATACGGTGAAATACTGTATTTCGGTCGCCGAGGATACCTCCTTCGGAAAGTACAGCGGATATATATTAAAGGCGCTCGGCATTTCGTGCCTGACCTCATTCGTGGCGGGAGTCTGCCGCGATCTCGATTCCGAAAAGGCGGCACAGCGCGCCGAGCTTATAGGAAAAGCCGAGCTTATCGCGCTCAGCCTGCCGCTTACCGCCGAGCTTATCGCGCTTTGCATGAAGCTTATCTGAAACGTAAATGCGAAGGATTAAAACGGATGTTTATATGAAAAGATTTTTCGTGAAAATAATGATTCCCGTTCTGCTTTGCGCCGCATTGCCGATTCTTTTCAGTGATACCGTTTGTGCGAAGTATTTTGTGTACACGCCGGAGGAGGAAAGCACGGCGGATACCGATGAGCTGTACGGAAATTTCGAAGAGGCGGTTCCCGACGATATACGCAGCCGCGCGGGGAATGTTTTTTCACCCGATGCCGCGGACAAACTTCTATCCGATGCGGGCGGATTTCTCGCACAGACCCTTCGTGAAAAGCTCATGCCGTCGCTCGGCACGCTTTCCGCCCTTTTGGGAGCCGTGCTTCTTGCCTCTCTTTACCGTTTGATGCAGACCCCGCTCGACTCTCCGAAGCTTCTTCCGCTGTACTCGTACATCGTCAGAGGCGCGATAATATTAACGGTAATGAGAACGCAGGACAGCGTTATAAATGTACTCTGCGACTATTCTTCACGGTTGTGCTCTATGATGAACGCATTTATTCCGGCAATCAGTGCGGTTTATTTGTCGTCGGGGAGCGTGACGAGCGCGGCGGTAAGCTCCTCCGCTTTCGCCGTACTCGTTACCCTTGCACAGAATCTTCTTTCGTCTCTGCTGCTGCCCGCCGTGAGGATTGCATTCGTCCTTTCCGCCGTTTCATGCATGACCGGGCAGAAAAACGCTCAGGCGGTCGCTGCGTCGCTGAGAAACTTTGCCGGATTTGTGTGCGCGCTTTCGATGAGTGTTTTTTCCTTCGTTTTTTCTCTAAGACTCAACGTAGGAAACGCGGCGGACGGAGCCGCCATGCGTACCGTTCAATTTGCGGTGGGAAGCTTCGTGCCGATCGTCGGCGGCGCGGTCTCCGAAAGCATGACACAGCTTGCCGCGTCTCTCTCGTTTATAAAAACGGTGTGCGGCACGGGAGCGATAATCTGCGTGGTGCTTCTTGTGGTGCCGACCCTTGTTACGCTCGTTTTGAATCGAGCGGTCATGTTTATCTGCAAATATGTGTCGCTTTCGGTCTCGCCGGACGGAGAAGGGGCGCTCTTTTCGGAGCTCGGCTCAAACGTCACCCTGCTGATCGCATTTGCACTTTCCGAGGCGGTGATGTTTATAGCGGCGTTCACCATGTTCGTTCGGTCATCTCTGGCAATGAGGGGATAAGGAGGCGGTAATACGGATTATATAAGGGATATTTTGTGTGCGTTTCTTCTTGCGGGGATCGTTTCCTCCGCCGCTCCCGATAAAAGGAACGGCGGAGGCGCCGTAAAATACATATGCTCCGTTGCCGTGCTTCTCGTCATGCTTTCACCCGTCATGTCGTTTCTTTCATCGGCGGAGCGCACGTCTGATATGATCACGAATTTTTTCTCCGGCATGATAGGCGAGGTCGGCGCGGCCTCCGACGGCGGTGACGGATTTGACGAACTTCGCAGCTCGAGCGCTGCGGCGGCGGTATCGGAGAGCATCGGGAAAGCGGTCGCTGCGAAATTCGGACTTGCGCGCGAGGCGGTCAGCGTGTCGCTCACCCTCGATATGTCGGATGTGTCCGCGGTGCAGATCGTGCGCGCCGATATAGTTATTTCGGAGGATGATCGCACAGGAGACGGACGGGACGTCTCCGAAATCGGAAAATTCGCGTCGGAGCTTATCGGCTCGCCGTGTACGGTGAGCGGGAAATAATATTTGCGGGAGATGGTGAGATGAATACCGAAAAGCTGTTCGGAAAGAAAAATCTTATAATCGCGGCGGCGATTGCGGCGGGGATTGCGCTTATAATCGCGGGCGGCGTGCTTTCCTCAAAGGAGAATTCCGGCGGAGACGACGGAAAAAGCGCTATCGCCGGGAAGCTCGAATATGAATTGCAGCTTGAACGGAGGATAGAGGAGCTTTGCCTTTCGCTTGACGGGATCGATTCGGCGAAGGCGCTCGTTACGCTTGACGGAGGCACCGAAGAAATATATGCTTCGAATTCGAGGGCGAAAACGGATGACAGATCGGGCGAGAACTCGGTGGAATATCCTTCGTCGTCGGATGCGCTCAGACTCGGCGAGAAATACCCGGAAATCCGCGGGGTTGCCGTTGTGGTAAGCGGAGGTGAGAGCGCGCAGGTCAGAAAAAACGTGACGGAGCTTCTTTCATCGTCGCTCGGCATTTCGTCAAACCGGATAGCGGTCGGCGGAGGAAAATAAAAAAGCAGTCATATTAGCGGACTGCTTCAAATAGAATATAGTACATAAAAAACGCAGATGGGAAAGAACATACGGTTCTTCCTGTACGAAAGAGAGGGTGCGAAATGAAGATCAATATGGCTGAAATCAAGGAAAAGGCGGTGGGACTGTACAAGAAAATAGGGAAGAAGACGATCATAATAGCATCGTCCGTGCTCGTGATAGGGATCGCCGTCATGCTCAACTTTATCCTGTGGGGAGCGGCAAAGGATACGAAAAAATCCCCCGCCGTCGATCTCAGCAATCTGTCTGCGGTGAAGAGCGGCGAAAACAGCACCGAAAGCGGCACTGATGAAAAAACGGGCAGTGAGGATTACTTCTCGCAGATGGTGCTGTCGAGAACTCAGGCGAGGGATGAAGCGATCGAGGTGCTGAACGGCGTTATAAACAGCGAGAGCGCAGTTGCCGAGGTGAAGAGCGAAGCGCAGGCGGAGATCAATAAGATCGCAAAAGACGTTGAGAATGAAGCCAACATCGAGACGCTTGTGAAATCAAAAGGCTTCGAGGCTTGCGTCGCGGTGATATCCGGAGACAGCGCAAACATTATCGTTAAATCCGACGGCATAACTCCCGCACAGATATCCCAGATATCGGAGATCGTCTACGAGCAGGCGGGCATTATCCCGGCTAACCTCAAGATAATAGAAAACTGAGAAAAACTCCCGCCGGGTAAAACCTTTACCCGGCGGGAGCGTCTGTTTTGAAGTATGGGAAGGACGAACGTTTACCGATCGAAACCGAAAAGACGCACGGCGTTATTCATCGTGAGCTCGGCGACGGCTTCGGGAGATGTTCCTCGAATTTCGGCAATTGCGGAAATTGTGTGCGGAAGATACGCCGAGGAATTAATTTTTCCGCGATGAGGCACCGGAGGCAGATACGGTGCATCCGTCTCGCACAGGATGAGATCGTCGGGAACCACTGCGGCGGCTTCGTGAATATTCCGCGCGTTTTTGTAGGTGACCGTTCCCGAAAATGAGATGTACCGTCCGTCGGAGGCGAGTTGGCGCGCCGCCTCAGCACTTCCGGAAAAGCTGTGGAGAACTGCCGTTACATCGGGAAAACGGCGCAGAATATCGTAAATATCGCCGTGCGCGTCGCGGTCGTGTATGACGACGGGCATGCCTGTCGTTCTCGCAAGCTCAAGCTGCGCGATGAAATATTCCTTCTGCTTTTCGCGGTCGATCCCGTCATAGTGATAATCAAGACCGATCTCGCCGATCGCGCGCACGGCGGGATCGGAAAGCAGAGGCTCAATTTCTGCAATTGCCGAATCGACACTTTCTTCAATGAAGGTGCAGTCGTAAGGATGTATCCCGGCTGCAGCGAATACAAACGGGAACTTTTGTGACAGAGCAATGCTTTCAAGGGAGGTCTGCATATTTGTTCCGGCGTTCAGAATGTATGCGGCACCTGCGTCATGAGATGCGAATATCGCCGCATCCGCACCGCCGGGGAATTCCTCTTCGAACCGAAGATCGTTGTAATGCGCGTGAGAATCGACAAACTTCATCAGTGGATCTCGGCTCCGTTGGGCGTTTCGGGATCGAGGAATATAACGCGGACCGTGCCTTCCTTGTCGGAGGATGCGAGGATCATTCCGCAGCTTTCAACTCCGCAGAGAACGGCGGGCTTGAGATTTGCGACGAGAACGACCTTCTTTCCGATCAGCTCCTCGGGCTTGTAGAATTTGGCGATCCCCGACGCGACCTGACGCTTTTCGTAACCGAGATCAAGCTGAAGCTTCAGAAGCTTTTTCGCCTTCGGAATGGGCTCGCAGGAGAGGACCTCGGCGCAGCGAAGCTCGACCTTTGCGAAATCGTCAATGGCGATCTCGGCAAGTCCCTCGGGCTTTTCCTCGGCTTCGGTGTGCTCGGCGGCTTTCGCTTCGGCGATTTCGGCAAGCGTCTTTTCTTCGTCGAGACGAGAGAAGAGAACTGACGCCTCTCCGACCTTTTCGCCCGGCTTACGGGACGCGAAGGCAGCGATGGAAGCGTAATCCGTGAGATCGGTTCCGAGCTGAGCGAAAATCTTTTCGCAGGTCGAAGGGATCACGGGAGTGAGAAGAACCGCGGCAAAACGAATTGCCTCGAGAAGGTTGTACATGACCGCCCCGAGCCTTGCGCGGTCGCTCTCGTTCTTTGCGAGAACCCACGGCATCGTTTCGTCGATGTACTTGTTCGCACGGCGGAGCAGGGTGAGAACCTCCTCGATCGCGTCCGCAATGTGATAGGAATCCATTTTCTCGATAAACGCATCGCGGGCTGCGCATGCGACTGCGGCAAGATCGCGGTCGAGCTCGGTCTCTTCGCCGCGCTCCGGAACAATTCCGTCAAAGTACTTCTTCGTCATTGCAATTGTGCGGTTTACGAGGTTTCCGAGATTGTTCGCAAGATCGGTGTTGTAGCGCGCTATCGCGGATTCATAAGTGATGGAGCCGTCGTTCGCATACGGCATTTCGGCAAGCGCATAATATCTCACACCGTCAACGGAAAGGTATTTTGCAAGCTCATCGGCATAGATCACGTTGCCGCGTGATTTCGACATCTTGTCGGTGCCGAAGAGGAACCACGGGTGGCAGATGACCTTTTTCGGAAGCTCAAGCCCGAGCGCCATGAGGAAGATCGGCCAATAGATCGTGTGGAACCGTGCGATATCCTTGCCGATCACATGGACGTCGGCAGGCCAGTTTTTCGTGAATGTTTCGGGCTGTACCTCGTTTTCGGGGTCGTATCCGAGCGCCGTGATGTAGTTTGAAAGCGCGTCGAGCCAGACATAAATGACGTGCTTCGGATCGACCGGAACGGGGATTCCCCATTTGAAGGACGAACGCGAGATGCAGAGGTCCTGAAGCCCCGGAAGGATGAAGTTGTTGATCATTTCCTTCTTGCGTGACTCGGGCTCGATGAACTCCGGATGTGAGTTGATGTAGTCGAGAAGACGGTCGGCGTATGCGCTCATTCTGAAGAAATACGCTTCTTCGCGGGTTTTGACGACCTCGCGTCCGCAGTCGGGGCACTTTCCGTCAACAAGCTGCGTTTGTGGGAAGAAGGATTCGCAGGGGATGCAGTACCAGTCTTTGTAGTAATCCTTGTAGATGTCTCCCTGATCGTAGAGCTTTTTGAAGATGTGCTGAACGCTTTTTTCGTGGCTTTCGTCGGTAGTCCTTATGAAATGGCTGTAGGATGCGCCCATAAGGTCCCAAAGCGAACGGATCTGAGAAGCGACTCCGTCAACGTACTCCTTGGGAGAGATTCCGGCTTCGAGAGCCTTGTTTTCTATTTTTTGTCCGTGTTCGTCGGTTCCGGTAAGAAAATATACGTCGAAACCGCGCTGACGCTTATAACGTGCGATAGCATCCGTCATGATAACCTCGAAGGTGTTTCCGAAGTGCGGTTTCTGTGAGGCATACGCGATTGCGGTGGTAATATAAAATTTTTCCATGGTGATAGTCCTTTCTTCCGGATATTACTTTCTAATTATTATATATTATAAGCTTTGTAAACTTAATTATATCAAAAAATTGCATTGTTTACAAGTGCTTTGCTCCGTCACGGTGAACAGAAGATGCTGATTCTGCGCCCTGACATTGGTTATTCTTCACAATCTGCGCTGCTTTCGCTTTCACCGAGCAGCATTTTGTAAAACTCCCCCTTGGAGAGCGAGCGCTCTTTTGCCGCCGCCTTTATCGCATCCATGCGAGACAGTCCCGCTTTTTCGAGAAGCGCAACATGCTCGGACGGGCTTTCGGGGTAGGAGGCGCTGTCGGCTGCTTCGTCCGAACAGCCTTCGATCACGAGGACATATTCGCCGCGCGGCTGATTCTCGGCATAATAGCTTACCGCTTCGGTCAATGTCATGCGCATTACCTCTTCGTTCAGCTTTGTAAGCTCTCTGCAAAGTGATATTTTTCGATTGCCGAAAAACTTGAGGAGATCGTCAAGGGTCGCGCGCAGCTTGTGCGGCGCTTCGTACAGAATCAGCGTCCGCTTCTCGGATGCAAGCTCGGTGAGAATCCGCCGGCGCTCACTTTTGGCAGTTGACAAAAATCCTTCAAACGCAAAACGTCCGGTAAAAAGCCCGGAGAGCGTGAGCGCGGTGACGGCGGCGCACGCTCCGGGCAGACTTGTCACGGGAATGTTCCGCTCGGCGCAGAGCCGTACAAGGTCCTCTCCGGGATCGCTTATCGCCGGAGTACCCGCATCGGTCACAAGCGCACATGATTCGCCTGCTTCAAGCCGCGCCGCGATGATCTCGCCGCGTTCGCGCTTGTTGTGCTCGAAATAGCTTATCATCGGCTTTGAGATCTCGTAGCGTGAGAGCAGCAGCCCCGTGTTGCGTGTATCCTCGGCGGCTACAAAATCCACCTCGGACAGCACCTTCAGCGCGCGTTTTGTTATGTCCGAGAGATTTCCGATCGGCGTCGGAACGAGGTACAGCATCCCGCCGCCGGTTTTGTTCTTTTCCTCTGTCGGAATGTCTTTTTTCGGATAGCTAATCGGAAACACCGCCTTTCTCAAATATAAAATCGAGTGAACAGTTCTCATATACGCGGTCAAGCTCGGGAGTGTATTTTCTATCCGTGGTATACATTATAAGAGGGGGAGAGATTCGCAGCCCCTCGCCTCCGCCGTACTTTCCCTCGCAGAGAATGAGGTTCGGCGGACTTTTTCGGTCGGGATACACCGTAACGAGTCTTTTCGGCTCGATGCCTGCACCGCGCATTCCGCCGATCACATCGGCAATGCGATCCGCACGGTGGACCGTATAGAAGCTGCCGCCTTTTTTCAGAAGCCCGGCGGCGCATTTCGCAAAGTCTGAGAACGTGCCGTTTTCCTCGTACCGTGCGCAGTGCATTGCCCCCGAGGCGGAGGGAAGACCGGCGCCCTTTTTCATATACGGCGGATTTGCAAATACCGCGTCAAGCGCACCTCCCGTTGTGCTACGATCGATATTTCTGATGTCGGCACAAACGGGGATCACGCGATCCGAGAGCGAGTTCAGCGCGGCGTTGCGCTTTATAAGACGGGCAAACTCCTCCTGCAATTCAACGGCGTAGACAGTGCCCGCCTTGTTTTTTTGAGCGCACAGAAAAGAAACGACACCCGTGCCGCTTCCGAGATCGGCGCAGCGTTCGTTGTGCCCCGAAACAAACGCAGCGAGCAGATATGCATCGGTTGTGAAGGTAAGTCCGTTCTTCTTCTGTATAAGTGAAATGTATTCGTTTATTTCGTCGATCCGCTCATCCGAATGGATATCGGGAATCGTCATGACGCCGCTCCTTTCGCACAGAAATCGGTAAATGAAAATAACAATATGGGGAATGAGGCATGAAGCCGTCATTCCCCATATTATCGTGATGCAAGCTTACTCCGCCTTGGGAGCGTCAACAGGACATGCATCAGCACAAGCGCCGCACTCAATGCAGGTATCTGCGTTGATCTCGTATTTGTCATCACCTTCGGTGATAGCTTCAACGGGACATTCAGCAGCGCAAGCGCCGCATTTGATGCAATCGTCAGAAATCTTGTAAGCCATTTGGTACACCTCCAAAATTGATTTACTACATTCTATCACAGAAATTGCGATTTGAAAATAGTTTTTTTGAAAAATATGCGCTGTGTCGAAAAAAGTTTTCGGTTTATCTGTCAGGATTTGTTCTTCGGTATGACGGATACCGCTTCACGGTTATATTCCTTGACAGTGAAATTTCCTTCTTCACCTGTTTTTACCTTAACCGTTCCGCGGAGCGGTACGCTTTCGACGACCGTGCCGATGCCGTCGGGGGTCTTTACGTTTTTTCCGACACTGGGTGTTTTCCTGATTTCCTCTTCGTATACGTCGTGCTCGAATCTGAGACAGCACATAAGACGACCGCATGCGCCGGAGATCTTTGCGGAGTTGAGCGAGAGATTCTGCTCCTTCGCCATCTTTATAGACACCTGTGTAAAATCGGAAAGGAAGGTCGCACAGCAGAACGGGCGTCCGCAGACTGCGAGTCCTCCGACAAGTTTGGCTTCATCTCGGATTCCGTTCTGACGGAGTTCGATGCGCGTGCGGAAGATCGAAGCGAGATCCTTGACCAGCTCACGGAAGTCAACGCGCCCTTCGGCGGAAAAGTAGAATGTCAGCTTTGACTGATCAAAGGTGTATTCCGCATCGACGAGCTTCATTTCAAGGGAGTGATCGCGTATCTTTTCGAGGCAGACGGCGAACGCTTCCTTTTCCTTTTTCAGATTGGCTTCATGCCTCTTTGCATCTTCCGCGTCCGCCTTCCGTATGACGTTCCTTAGCGGAGGCACGATCTCCGAAGCGGGAACGAAGGTGTTTCCCATTGCAACAAAGCCGTATTCTGTTCCGCGGGCGGTTTCGACAATTGCCGAATCTCCTTTGGCAAGCTTTACCGCGCCGGGGGCAAAGTAATATATTTTCCCCGCATCTTTGAAGCGCACTCCGACGACTTCATATGTCGCTGGGGTTGAGGTCGTCTCTTCAATCTCGGTCACCGTGACCGCTTCGACGGCTGCTGCTTCCTTCGTCTCTTCGTCGTGGATTGCGGCACGCTGCTGTTTGCCGCGCGGCGGGCGGTTCCTTCTTCCGCCGTCGCGTGCCTCACGCGGCGATTCGGACCTGCGTGAGGGAGCAGTCTTGCATTCGGAGGCTTCGTCCGACTGCACGGCGGCGGAGCCGAATATTTCTTCGAGACCGGAGGATACCGGTCTGTCTTTATCCTGTTCTTTCATATATGAAAATCCTTTCTTTGTGCCGGTTAATATCGTTATATCAAAGAGAGAAGCGATAGTACAAGAGCTTCGTTTGCGTTTGCCGAAAGATCATATACCGCCTTTTCAACGGCGGAAAAAATTTCTTTGAGCCGAGCCGCGGATGCAAGGCGTGCAAGCTGTTCTGCATCGTTTCCGTCGGAGAAGAACATCATCTGCGCATCGGACGTGCATTTTTTAACGAGAATATCGCGTAATGCAAACTCACACAGCCGAAGCACCTCGAGCGCATTTTCGCGTCCCTTCGGAAATTCGGCGGCGGCATCGAGAATTCCCGCGCTTTTCTGAGACACCAACGCGCGAACAAGCAAATCTGCACATTTTCGATTTTCGCTTTTCTTCGCGGTGTCTTTCCCCTCGGAGATAAGCTCGAGCGCACGCCCCGGAGATGTACCCGCGAGCATTACGGCTTCGTCGAATGAAGCGCGGTCCTTTTCAAATAAAGCCCGTCCTTCGCTGCGCTCGAGGAGAAATTTTGCAATGCGCTCCTTTGAGAAGCGATCCATCCTGATCACCGGTGAGCGCGACCTGATTGTGTCGAGCAAAGCCTTGCTGTCTATGCAAAGGAGAAAGAAGATCGCAAACGGCGGCGGCTCCTCGAGAGATTTGAGAAGCGCATTCTGCGCCTGAGCGGTCATCAGGTGTGCGTCGTCGATTATGTATACGCAGTAGTCGTTTTCGTTCGGCGAAATGTAGAGAGACGACGTGATATCGCGGATCGCATCGACGCCGATCGATTTTTTCTCCTTCGGAGATAAAATATGGACATCCGGCGAGAAAAGACCGAATATCTTGCGGCAGGATGCGCATTTTTCGCATGGGAGCGGGCTGAGCGCATCGTTTCGCTTTTCGCAGGCGAGAGAGGCGGCAGCCGAGAGCGCGCAGGTCATTTTACCCGATCCGTCGTCTCCCTCGAATATGTAGGCATGGGACAGCTTCCCCTCGGCGATGTGCGCGCCGAGCAAAGCCTTCAGCTTTTCGTTGCCCGACAGAAGAGGAAATATATTTCTCATTGCCGTCCGTGCCTTTCCGCGAACCCTGCTTTTGTCCGCATGGAATTATTATATCAAATAATCGCCGCAATGTCAAACGGCAATACATTTTTGAAGGGCAAATACGGATTTTTCTTTCACTTGTGCGGTAAACGTAAGGAAAATGTGAAAATTGCACCACAATGTGACATATTTATCGTTCGGCGCGGTATAAAATATAAGCGAAAACAAAAAGAAAGGATCTGAAATATGCCTGACAGCAGAGAATGTGTAAACATAAGGACAGAGGACGGAAGAATGTGCGCTTCGATATCCGGCGATATAGATCATCATTCCGCGCGTGAGATGAGACAGAGGATAGATACCGCCTTTGCGGTATCGGATGCGCGCGAGCTCATCCTCGATATGTCCGGCGTGAAGTTTATGGATTCATCGGGGCTCGGACTTATTCTCGGAAGATTCACGAAGGCGAGCGCGCAGGGAGCGTCGTTCGGCGTGATAAATCCGAGCGAATCGGTGAAGCGCGTGCTTGATATCGCAGGCGCTCAAAGACTTATTTCAATAAAAACGGAGGATAAGGTGAAAAATGAAAAACAAAGAAACGAAGCATCTCATAAATGAGATGAAGTGTGTTTTCCCGTCGTATTCGGTGAACGAATCTCTCGCAAGGTCGCTTGCATTTTCGTTTGTGTGTCAGGCGAATCCCACGGTGTCCGAGCTTGCGGATATAAAGTGCGCGGTGAGCGAGGCGGTGACAAACGCCGCCGTTCACGCTTACCGCGACACGATCGGCGACGTCACGCTACATATGAAGCTTTACTCAAACCGTGAGGTCACGGTCACCGTGCGCGACGGCGGCTGCGGCATCACGGATATCGCCCGTGCGATGGAGCCGCTGTTCACGACGGATCCGGACAACGAGCGCTCCGGAATGGGATTTGCGATAATGGAATCGTTTATGGACAATCTTTCGGTGAAATCACAGCCGGGGCGCGGCACGAAGGTTGTAATGACCAAACGTCTTTCGCCTGTTCTCAATGGAAAGAAAAGCTGACGGCGCATACGGCTCAAACGCCGCGCTCCTCCGCCTTGCCGCCGAAGGCGACGAGAGTGCGGTAAGCCGCCTTGTCGAAAAGAATTCCGCGCTTGTCTATAAGATCGCTCACTCATTCGGCGGACGGGGCTGCGAATTCGACGATCTCGTTCAGATCGGCTCGATAGGACTGCTCAAAGCGATACGGAGCTTTGACGAGAGCCGCGGATTCGCCTTCTCAACATACGCGGTTCCGCTGATCGTCGGTGAAATACGCCGGTTCCTGCGTGACGACGGTACATTGAAGGTGTCGCGCAAGCTGAAGAAAAACGCCGCCGTGATCCTGCGGGAACGCGAAAAATTCCTCGCACGGGAAGGAAGGGAGCCGCGACTTGACGAGCTTGCCGAGCTCTCGTCGCTCTCTGCGGAGGAAGCGGCGGGGGCGAGATCTTC
>OGRL01002179.1_pt1 | contig 13432 bp, 10 predicted proteins | sample 1553481 | NCBI WGS metagenome assembly OGRL01 (sample SAMEA2580036, study PRJEB22360) | human gut metagenome
AAAAGTCAACAGTCGGTGCTGTGGCACCTTATCGGAAATAATGCAGTTCATTATGCGTTCTCGCGCTCGGACGCTTATCACTCGCCCCCGCCGGATTGAGAGAATACACGTCGCTTCATCGCGTGTGATTCTGCATTCCCGAGCCACGGGATTGCAGAAAACGGCGTCGGGGCTGCCCGCATCGGGCAGCCCCTTTTCGTCAGTTCTTCTTTTCTTTGACGGCGATCCATATCTCGCAGGTATAATCGGAATTTTAAACGTCCGCCGAAGGATAGACCTCAAGCTCCACGCCGCTCCCGTATTCGTAAGCGGTATTCTGCGGGAAGAATTCGGTGCAGATCCTGCGGTAGATCTCTCTGAAAGCGTCGGGCATTCTGCCGCGGCACACGAACACCGCATAGGTATGCGCGGGAATCTCAACGATATCGAAGCCGTCTTCGGCGACTTCTGTGCCGTTGTACTCCGCGCCTATGCCGTAAGGAAATCCGTTGTCCGCCATCTCCCCCGAAAAGCATATTCCGAGAATTCCGTGAAATCTGTCAAAGTCGGCGTATCTGCAAATCTTTTCGACGGCGCCGTTCTCGGTGCACTCTCTCCAGAATCCGGAGATATCGTCCGTCGCAATATCTCCCTGCGGCTTCTCGACACGCTTTCTCCTGCAGATCACCTTGAATGCATCCGCTTTTTCAATTCTGTAATCCATAATGTTTCCGCCCTCCAATATAAGCTTTACGGAAAGCCGGGAAAAGGATTTGACGTTTCCGCCGCGTCTCGCCTCGCTCGGGCTGATGCCGTGGAATCGGGTAAACGCTCTCGAGAAGCTCTCGGGGGTATCGTATCCGCTCCGAAGCGCAATGTCAATGATCCTGTCGTCGGTGCGGTACAGCTCGTCCGCCGCGACAGACAGGCGGCGCATCCGTATATAATCTCCGAGCGTGTATCCGCACACCATAGCGAACATCCGCTGAAAATGAAACGGCGAAGATGCGGCCTCGCGCGCGACCGCGCCGTAGTCCACCGTTTCGTCAAGATGCGATTCAACATAGTCTATCGCCCGCTGAATTCCCGTCATCCAATCCATGTTTCCTCTCCTTCCGTATGACATGATTATATCAGAGCGGTCACTTTGTTTCATGACATCCCGTGCGGACATATGTCATGAATTAAAATTTTCCCGGTGCCGTCGGGACTCCGGTGCCGATCACAAAAGGTCGGAGAATGCTCCCCGACCTTTTTCGATTACTCTTCACCGAACGTGACGATCTTTCTGAAGATTTCCTTCTGATAAGCGTAGGCTTTACCGTCGCTCCGTCCGATAAGCGACGACGGATTCACCTCGCTGCGGAACGCGATCAGAATATCGTTCGGAAGCTTGTCAAGCCCGCTGAAATACTTTGCGAACGCAGTCTCGGAAAAGACGAAGGAATATTCGTCATACGCCCCCTCCGGAGCATGACCGAGAATATTCTCAAGCGGTTCGAGCGCTCCCGCCTCCTTTGCCTCCGCATAAAGCTCGGGAGTCAGAAGAAGAAGCGTACACTTGCCGTTCGCTATCATCGTCGCGTAAGCGTCGTGGGTCTTTTCGTTCTCGTATGCGTTGTAGTACAGATCCTTTTTCACATATTCCTCCGCAAGGTCCTTCGGAACATAGGTGAAGCACTGTATCGAGATTTCGAGATCGCGCTCTCCCGAGACCTGCTTTATCGCATCGCACAGACTTGAGTAGACGGTCTTGCCCCCGTCCTCGGAAATGTTTATGTTACCGGGACCTGCGTACATCGCGTACAGATCGTAATCCGTCCTCCCCGCCATCTGAACGGCGCTGACCGTGATTATCACGGCAAACGCAAGTATGATAAGCGTCTGTATTTTATAATGATACCAAAAGTTTTCAAGCTTTTTCTTCATAGCGTTCTCCGTTATTCTGCGGCACGGATACGGCAGCGCTTACGGGCTGCGCCGTCCGTGCTCCGGCATATGCGGTATCCGAAAAAAGCCGAACGCCCTTCCGTTGACCGGAGGGCGTTCCGATGCGCCGAATGATACTCGGTCGTTTTTCGGTTATTTTTTGAGTGCGATTGCGGCTTTTGCGTTCTCCGCAATCGACTGTGCGTCGAGTCCGAAGTATGTGATAAGCTCTTTCGCGGTGCCGCTCTTTCCGAAGGTATCCTTTATTCCCGTCCGGATAACGGGCACGGGGCAGGTGCGCGCAAGAGTCTCGCAGACCGCGGCTCCGAGACCGCCGATCACGGAATGCTCCTCGGCGGTAACGATCGCGCCGCATCTCTGTGCCTCTGCGATAACCATTGTCTCGTCGATCGGCTTTATGGTCGCCATATTGACGACGGATGCGCAGATTCCTTCGGAAGCAAGGATCTCACGAGCGCCGAGCGCCTGTTCGACCATGATTCCCGCACATATTATGGAAACGTCGTTTCCTTCCGCCATCTTTGTTCCGCGTCCGATCTTGAAATCGTAATCGTTTCCGTAAAGCACCGGAACCGCCATTCTGCCGACGCGCAGATAAACGGGACCTTCGTGCTCTATTGCCGCCTCGACCGCCTTTGCCGCCTCGGTAGCGTCCGCGGGATTGATAACCACCATTCCGGGGATCGTTCTCATGAGAGCGATGTCCTCGTTGCACTGATGGGTCGCGCCGTCCTCGCCGACGGTCGCGCCGGCGTGAGTTGCGCCGAGCTTGACGTTGATGTGAGGATATCCGACGGAGTTTCTCACCTGTTCAAACGAACGTCCCGCAAGGAACATTGCGAACGAGCTTGCAAACGGGATCTTGCCCGAAAGCGCAAGACCCGCCGCCACGCCGATCATGTTATTCTCGGCGATTCCGCAGTCGATAAAGCGATCGGGGTACGCCTTCTTGAACATTCCCGTCTTGGTTGCCGCCGCGAGATCGGCGTCGAGAACAACGAGATTTTCGTATTTCGCACCCATTTCGACGAGCGCTTTGCCGTAAGCCTCTCTTGTCGCTATCTTCTCAGCCATTACCTGTTACCTCCCAGCTCTGCCATCGCCTGCTCATACTGTTCGTCGTTCGGAGCGGCTCCGTGCCAATTCACATTATTCTCCATGAAGGAAACGCCCTTGCCCTTGACGCTCTTTGCGATTATCGCGGTGGGCTTGCCGGCGCTGCTCTTTGCAGCCTCGAACGCCGCTTCGAGAGAATCGAAGTCGTGCGCGTCCGCGTGAACGACGTTCCAGCCGAACGCTTCAAACTTCTTATCGTGCGGAGTGGGGTTCATGACCTCGGTAACGGGTCCGTCGATCTGGAGTCCGTTCCAGTCGATAATGAAACAGAGATTGTCGAGCTTGTAGTGGGCTGCGAACATTGCAGCCTCCCAAACCTCGCCCTCCTCGCTCTCGCCGTCGCCGACAAGCGCGTAAACGCGGCTGCCGTCTCCGTTCATCTTGGAGCCGAGCGCCATTCCGCAGGCAGCGGAGACGCCCTGTCCGAGCGATCCCGTAGACATTTCGACTCCGGGGGTATGCTTCATGTCCGGATGTCCCTGAAGATAGCTGCCGAGCTTTCTGAAGGTCTTGAGATCCTCTCTCGGGAAGTATCCTGCAAGGGAGAGCGTCGAATAAAGCGCAGGGGATGCGTGACCCTTCGAAAGCACGAATCTGTCCCTTCCGGGCATATCGGGCTTTGAGCTGTCGATATTCATCTCTTTGAAATAAAGGTATGCGAGTATGTCCGCTGCGGAAAGCGATCCGCCCGGATGTCCGCTCGATGCGGAATGAACCGCTTCGATTATACCGATGCGGATCTCGCGGGCCTTCTCCGCGAGAAACTCCCTCGTATTACTGTCCATGGTATTTACCGCGTCTTTGTCGGGCAAAGACTTCCTTTCTTTCGGAATCCGAAGGAGCGGACGTTTGCACCCGTCCTCCGGTATAGCCGTTTTCTGTTATTTCCGTTATACGCCGGTGTTTACATTACTAATTCTAATATATCCGGCGTCCGTTGTCAAATCGGATTTTGTGAACGCACGGGAGTATTAACATTTTTCGGTACCGCATTCCGGGCGTGATTTGTTGATCGGCACTTATTGTCAACCCGAATTTTTCGAATAAGATGTTCATATTCACGTCGGAATGCCGTTTTTGTACATCATTTGTTAAAGTTTGAGCTTACTGCAAAAGCGCGGCGAGCGCCTGCTCTATGCCGTTTTTCTTCTCGATATAGCGGGCGAGCTTCTCACGCTCAGCGTCAACGACGGCAGCGGGAGCGCGCGAGGTAAAGCTCTCGTTCGAAAGCTTTCCTTCAAGGCGCGCGATCTCGCCGTTTACCTTGTCGAGTTCGGTGCCGAGTCGCTTTTTCTCCGCTTCAAAATCAATGATGTCGGCAAGCGGCATGTAAATGGCGGCGCTGTCGGTGATGATCCGCACCGCGGTATCGTCGCTGTACGAATCGCAAAGCTCGACGGACTGAGCGGATGCAAGACGCTCAAAGAACGGATATACCGCCTCGCCGAACGCTTCGGGATAATTCGTAACGATCGTCACCTTCGCCTTTCTTGACGGGGGCACGTTCATCTCTGCACGGCGGGCGCGGATCGCGCGGATCGCGTCGATGACGCGCTCCATGGCGCCCTCTTCCTCCGGGAACGACGGTATATCGTCCGCCTCCGTGAAGCGGCGGAGCATTATCGTTTCATCCGCATCGGGAAGGTTCGTGTATATCTCCTCGGTAATGAACGGCATGAACGGATGAAGCATGGTGAGGATCTCGCGGAGCACATAGGCGAGCACGTTCTGCGTATTTTCGGAGCGCTTTGAATTCTCGGCGTTCATCGAGGGCTTTGCAAGCTCGATGTACCAGTCGCAGTAGACATCCCAAACGAAATCGTAAAGTATGGAGAGCGCGATTCCGATCTCGAATCTGTCGAGGTTCTGGCTTACCGCCGCCGCAGTCTTTTTCAGCTTTGTGAGAATCCATTTGTCCTCGATCGCAAGCTCTCCCTCATCGGGAAGCGCGATCTTGTCTATCGTGAGATTCATCATGACGAAGCGCGCGGCGTTCCAAAGCTTGTTTGCGAAGTTGCGCGCCGCCTCGATCTTTTCATCGGAGAAGCGCATATCGTTTCCGGGGCTGTTGCCGGTGGCAAGCGCGTAGCGAAGTGCGTCCGCGCCGTATTTCGAAATTATCTCGAGGGGATCGATTCCGTTGCCGAGAGACTTCGACATCTTGCGACCCTGTGCATCGCGCACAAGTCCGTGGATGAGCACGGTGTCGAACGGGATCTTGCCGGTATATTCAAGTCCGGAGAAGATCATTCTCGAAACCCAGAAGGTGATTATATCGTATCCGGTGACAAGCGTCGAGGTCGGGTAGAAGCGGCGCAGATCGTCGGTATCGTCGGGCCAGCCCATTGTGGAGAAGGGCCACAGCGCCGAGGAGAACCATGTGTCGAGGGTGTCGGGATCCTGAGTGAGCGAAGTGCCGCCGCACTTCGGGCAGCGCTCGGGACCTTCCTTTGCGACCACCGTTTCTCCGCAGTCCGCGCAGTAGTACGCGGGGATGCGGTGTCCCCACCAAAGCTGACGCGAGATGCACCAATCGCGGATATTCTCCATCCAGTGGAAATAGTTTTTCTCGAATCTCTCGGGGACGAACTTTATCCTGCCGTCGCGCACTGCGTCGATTGCGGGACGCGCAAGCGGCTCCATTTTGACGAACCACTGAAGCGAAGCCTTCGGCTCGACAGTGGTTCCGCAGCGGTAGCAGGTGCCGACATTGTGAACATGATCCTCGACGGAGATAAGGTAGCCCTGCTCCTCGAGATCGGCGACGATCTTCTTTCTCGCCTCGTATCTGTCCATTCCCGCGTAAGCCGGATAATCGTCGGTGATCTTCGCGTCGTCGGTAAGCATATCGAGAATCTCAAGCCCGTGGCGCTTGCCGACCTCGAAGTCGTTGGGGTCGTGAGCGGGAGTGATCTTCACGCAGCCCGTTCCGAAATCGCGCTCGACATACTCGTCGGCAACGACGGGGATTCTTCTGCCGACAAGCGGGAGGATGAGCATTTTTCCGACGATGTTCTTATAACGCTCGTCGTCCGGGTGAACCGCGACCGCCGTATCGCCGAGAAGGGTCTCGGGGCGTGTCGTTGCGATCTCGACATATCCGCTTCCGTCCTCGAACGGATAGCGGATATGCCAAAAATGTCCGGGCTGCTCCTCATATTCGACCTCGGCATCGGAGATCGACGTCAGGCATTTCGGGCACCAATTTATTATTCTCTTTCCGCGGTAAATGAGTCCCTTTTCGTAAAGGCGGACGAAAACCTCACGCACCGCTTCGGAGCATCCTTCGTCCATCGTAAAGCGTTCTCTCGACCAATCGCAGGAGGAGCCGAGCTTCTTGAGCTGCTCCACTATGCGTCCGCCGTATGTGCGCTTCCACGCCCACGCGCGCTCAAGGAATCCGTCGCGTCCGATATCGTCCTTGGTGATGCCTTCCCTGCGCATCGCCTCGACAATCTTCGCCTCGGTTGCAATGGACGCATGATCCGTTCCGGGAACCCAAAGGGTCGAAAAGCCCTTCATCCTCTTATAGCGGACAAGCACATCCTGAAGAGTGTTGTCAAGCGCGTGTCCCATATGGAGCTGTCCGGTAATATTCGGCGGCGGTATAACGATAGAATACGTCGGTGCGTTTCTGTCGTCGGACGGCTTGAAATATCCGCGTTCCGACCATGTTTTGTAGAGCCTGTCCTCAAACGAGGACGGGTCATACGTCTTCGGAAGTTCTTTCATAGTATCTCCATTCCTCCGCATTTTCGCGGCATCAAAAAATTATTCTCGTTTTGCACCCGGGCATTCTTCGGGTCCGCGCGTCGGACATACTGCCGAAAAAATAAAAAACGCCCCGAAAACTCAGGGCGCCAAAGGCGCGGTACCACCCGAATTCGCCCGAAGGCGCACTCAAATCCCTTAACGCGGGAAACGCAGCGCCCTACTTGAATTCAGGCTCCGGACTCCGGGATGACTTCGCATACTTCGCCGCTGCGGCGCTTTCACCTTTCCGCCGCTCTCTGGGAGCCGTCCGCATGCTACTCTTTCCCATCTTCGTTTTTATGTATTCTACCATATAATGCCCCGCTTGTCAAGAAGTGCGCCGTCTTTTTCGCCGCTTCATTTTTCCGTTTTTGAAAAAATCTCGTTCTTCTCGTTGACTTAGAGTAATTGCGGTAGTATAATGAATGAAATGCAATCGGCGCAACTTGCCGCCGTACGGCAAAAAGGAGACCCTTATGAGCTTCAAAACGGAACTGCACTGCCATTCAAAAGATATCAGCCCCTGTTCGCATCAGGATGTCGACGGGATCGTCGAAAAATACACCGGCAGCGGATATTCTTCGCTTGTTCTCGCCAATCACGCGGGAGAGTATATTTTCGACGAAGTCATACCGGACGGAACATGGAAATCCAAGGTGGATTACTATTTCGACGCCGCGGAAAAGCTGCGTGATGCGGCGGGAGACCGGCTCACGATAATCGACGGAATGGAGCTTCGCTTCAACGAAAGCATAAACGATTATCTCGTATTCGGAGTGACACGCGAGAAATTCTACGATATCCCCGATGTTTTCTCATACTCTCCCGGACGTTTCCACGATTACGCGAAGGAAAATGACATGCTCTTCATTCAGGCGCACCCGATGCGCTTCGGAATGACGCTGACCTCACCCGACTGCCTTGACGGTTACGAAATCTTCAACGGACATCAGGGGCAGCGCTCCCACAACGATATTGCCAAGGCATGGGCGGAGCATTTCAACCGCCACAGTCTTATTCTGACCTCGGGCTCCGACAGCCATGAGCTCGGGCTGCCGACCTCGGGCGGCATCGTAACCGACGAAAAGATCGGCTCGTCCGATGAGCTTCTTTCCGTTCTCCGCTCCGGAAACTATTCTCTCATACGCACCCCGCTCGGCGACGCGGAATACTGATCTCCGCCTTTCAGGCAGAAGGAGGACGCCATGGACGGCATACGCGAAAAATTCATATCCTCGGCGGCAAAGCTCGGGATCGGCGATGCGCTTTCGGGTGCCGATGCGATAATCTGCGCGCTCTCCGGAGGTGCGGATTCATGTGCCCTTCTCCTTCTGCTGAAGGAGTGTTATGCAAATGCGGAAATACGTGCATTTCATGTAAATCACATGATCCGCGGAGAGGAAGCGGACCGCGATGAAGAACACTGCCGAGCCTTATGCGGCAAGCTCGGCGTGCCTCTTGCGGTAAAGAGGATCGACGTTCCGGCGATGGCTGAAAAGCTTTCCCTCGGGCTTGAGGAAGCGGCGAGGACGGCACGGTATTCGGCATTTGACGAATACCGAAATTCTCTACTTTCGGAAGGAAAGAAGGACGTTCTTTTCGCCACGGCTCACAATGCGGATGACAATCTCGAAACGCTGATATTCAATCTGATACGCGGAAGCGGCACCCACGGGCTCTCGGGGATCGCCCCGAGGAGAGGGTACATCGTCCGGCCGATGCTCTCGCTCTCTTCGGAGGAAATACGCGATTTCATGAGAAGCCGCGGCGAAAGCTTTGTCACGGATTCGACCAATGCAGATACATCCTACACAAGAAATAAGATCCGCACGCAGGTGATACCGATACTGCGCACCGTGTCTCCCGCATGCGAACGCGCGGCATACTCCGCGTCTCTTCTCGTCCGCCGCGACGACGAATATCTTTTCTCCGAAGCGCAGAAGGCGGCGGGAGGCAGGACATCGGCTCCCGTTTCCGATATCGCCGCGCTTCCCGATCCCGTGCTTTCCCGCGCGGTGATGCTCATGTATTCGGAGGCGCGCGGCGAGCGCACCGATCTGAGATCGTCACAGGTCGAAGAATGCATGCGTCTCATCCGCGAAGGAAAGCGCTCCGAGGTATCGCTTCCGGCGGGAATATCGATGTACATATCGGACAGAAATATCGCCTTCGCTCCCACCGAAAAAAAAGAAACGGCACCGTTCTGTGAAAAGCTTGTTTTTTCGGGCGGCTGCGATTTCTTCGATTTTCCCGGGCAGGGGTTCGCGATCGCACTTTCCGACCCGTATCTTCCCTGTCCGATTTCTCCTCCCGGCAAAAATATTTACAAAATATCTATACATACATCAATTAACTTTGATAAAATTAATGAAGCTATTTTCATCAGAAACCGCCTTCCCGGAGACAAAATAGTGTCCGGGAAAATGACGAAAAAGGTAAAAAAACTCCTTAATGCGGCGCACGCCGCAGACAGAGACAGCATCCCCGTTTTCTGCGATGCGGACGGCATATTTTACATACCCGGGATCGCCGTGCGCGACGGAATGAAGGAGGGGAGCGGAAAATCCGTGCGCATTTCCTATTGGAAATAGCGTTTTATACGAAAATAATGCTCAGCGGAAGTGTAAAACGCGCATCCGAATCATAAAATAAAAGAAAGGTACCGTAAAATGCACAAGACACTTATGGACAGGGACATAGAAAGGGTACTCCTTTCGGACAGCGAAATACAAACGATCGTCAAGAGGATCGCCGCGGAGATTGACCGCGACTATGCCGCAGAGGATTCAAAGCTTCTGCTTCTCTGCATTCTGAAAGGCAGCGTCGTATTTACGGGAGACCTCATGAAAGCGCTTTCCATACCCGCCGAGATCGATTTCATGAAGGTCTCGTCATATGGAGCCGGTACAAAGTCGTCCGGCCGCGTCAATATCATTCTCGATCTCAACAGAAGCGATCTCGCCGACTGCGATATCCTTGTTGTGGAGGACATCATAGACAGCGGACGCACTCTTGCATATCTTGCGGAATATCTGCGGATAAACGGTGCAAAATCCGTAAAGACCTGCACCATGCTCGACAAGCCTTCGCGCCGCGAGGTGGATTTCACTCCGGACTACATCGGAGCGGAAATTCCGGATGAATTTGTAGTCGGTTACGGTCTCGATTACAATGAAAGATACCGTTCTCTCCCCTATGTCGGAGTTCTGAGACCGGAGATATACGAAAAATAAAACTTACTGTATAACAACACCATTGGAGGAATGAATGAAGAGCAATCTTAAGATAGTCCTTATCTACGTCGTGCTGATAGGTGTGATAATACTTGCGACTGCGTCGCTTTGGAACACTATCCCGAGTGAGGAGATTCTGTACAGCGACATCCGCGCATATTTCGTAAAAGAGCAGGTCAAGTCATTCGTCATCAAGGACGCAACTCTCACGATGGAAATACGTCAGACGGACGAAAGCGGAAATCTGACGGACAAAACGAAGGAAGTCAAATATGAGCTCGGCGACATTTCGCTTGCTCTGTTCGTAAACAACATGGGCGATCTTATCGACGAGCAGCTGGACAGCGGAGTCATCGAGAAATGCGATTATCCGAAGCCCTATGAGCCTCCGGTATGGCTCAGGTATCTGCCCTATGTGCTCGTCCTCGTCGGATTTGTTGCGATCTGGTTCTTTGTTATGAAGCAGGCGTCCGGAGGCGGCGCGGGAAAGCCCGGCTCATTCGGCAAGGCACGCGCAAAGGCAAACGTACCGGACAAGGACAAGGTTTATTTCAAGGATGTGGCGGGAGCCGATGAAGAAAAAGCCGAGCTTGAAGAGATCGTCGAATTCCTGCGAGATCCCTCGTTCTTTACGAAGCTCGGCGCAAAGATTCCGCACGGTGTACTCCTCATGGGCCCTCCCGGAACGGGCAAAACTCTTCTTGCGAAGGCGGTCGCGGGCGAGGCGGGTGTACCGTTCTACTCCATATCCGGTTCGGATTTCGTTGAAATGTATGTCGGTGTCGGTGCATCCAGAGTGCGTGACCTCTTCGAGACGGCGCGCAAGAATCCCGCGTCGATAATATTCATCGACGAGATAGACGCAGTGGGACGTCACCGCGGCGCAGGTCTCGGCGGCGGACACGATGAGCGTGAACAAACCCTCAACCAGCTTCTCGTCGAAATGGACGGCTTCGGAACAAACGAGGGTGTCATCGTCATGGCGGCGACAAACCGCCCCGACATCCTCGATCCCGCACTTCTCCGTCCGGGACGCTTCGACCGTCAGATCACGGTAAACTATCCCGATCTCAAGGGCCGTGAGGAAATACTGAAAGTCCACGCAAGAAACAAGCCCTTCGAGGCGGATGTCGATCTCTCCCGCATAGCGCAGACGACGGTCGGATTCACCGGCGCCGATCTTGCGAACCTGCTCAACGAAGCCGCACTGCTTGCGGCGCGCAAGGGCAAAACCCTTATCGGAAACAACGACATTGAAGAGGCGTCGATAAAGATCATCGTCGGCATGCCGAAGAAAAACAACCGCATCAAGCCCGAGGAAAAACGAAAGACCGCTTATCATGAGGCGGGTCACGCGATACTTGCGCACGTTCTTCCTTCGCTCGATCCGGTGCGTCAGATCTCGATCATCCCGAGCGGACGCGCGCTCGGATACACTCTCAATCCTCCGACGGAAGACAAATACAGCGTATACCGTGAAGGCATGAAAGAGGAAATCTGTGAGCTGCTCGGCGGACGTGTTGCCGAGAAGATCGTCTTTGACGATATCTCGGGCGGCGCATCAAACGACATTCAGCGTGCAACGCAGATCGCGCGCAACATGGTAATGAAGTACGGCATGAGCGACAAGCTCGGTCCGATACTCTACGGTTCGGAGCATTCGAGTGACGAGGTGTTTCTCGGACGCGACTTCAATTCTGACAAAAACTATTCAGAGGAAACCGCCGCTCTCATCGACAAAGAGATCAAGCGGATCATCACCGAGGAGTATGAGCGCGCCGAAAGGATCCTCCGCGAGCACAGAGAAAAGATGGACTTCATTGCGGAATATCTCGTAAAGAACGAGGTCATGGACGACCGTCAGTTCATCGAAGTTATGGACGGCGATCCCACGATCGAGCAGCTTGAGGAGATGGTCGCGGAGCGCAAGAGAATAAGCGATGCAGAAAATGCGGCGCGCGCCGAGCGCATACGCGAAAAGGAAAGAATGCGCGAGGAAGAGCGTAAGCGCAAGGAAGAAGCGCAGGCGCGCCGAAACGGATCAAACGGTCCCGTTCCGCCGAATCCGTGGATATACCCCGAACCGCCGACCGACATGAACCGCGGAAGCGGAAACGGCACGGGTGCAGGCGGCGCCGACGGTACGGACAAAGGCAGCGGAAGCAATTCCTCAAACGGCGGCGAAAACTGATCCTGCCGCAATTTATCAACAAATAAAAAAGGCTGTCTTTAAGCGAAATCCGAAGGTTCGGATATCCGAAAAAGTCAGCTTTTTGTTTTCCGAAAATCGCTTGTTTGCAGAAAGGTTCGTGCGGAGCGCGAAAGCCCCGCTTTACGGTCATCGGAGCTCGTTCCGTCGGCGCACCGAATCGTGATACTGCGGCAACAAAGCGTAAGGCAAAGAAATGCCGCGGCAGTTTGATTTTCATGCGGCACGGACACACGGCGGAAGATCGGCAAAAGATGTCGGCATAAGCACGTCAAATAAAAACGAAAGAGACCGATGCCTGCATCACGCAGACCGAGGCTCTTTCGACGGTTTTATATTTTCGATTCCGTAAAGCCGTGAGCGCTCACGGTGACGTATCTCTTTTTTCACCCGACCTTATGACGAGTGCTTGCTGCGGTAATCCTCGATCGCCGCGCGTATCGCCTCTTCGGCGAGCACGGAGCAGTGGATCTTGTGCTCCGGAAGTCCTCCGAGCTCATCTACGACCTGCTTATTCGTAACGCCCATTGCGTAATCGAGGGGTTTACCCTTGATAAGCTCCGTTGCAAGCGAGCTTGCGGCTATCGCCGAAGCACAGCCGAAGGTATTGAACTTCACGTCGGTAATGATTCCGTTCTTAACCTTTATATACATCTTCATTATATCGCCGCATTTGGCGTTGCCGACTTCGCCGACGCCGTCCGCATCATCGATTTTTCCCACATTTCTCGGATGAGTGAAATGGTCGAGTACTTTTTCAGAATATTCCATGGTATCTTTCCTTTCCTTTTATCTTTCAAAATGAGCGAGCTCACCGCGCTCGAGCTTATCCCAAACGGGGGACATCGATCTGAGAAGCGAAACGGTCTCCGCGGTCGCTGCGGAAATATAGTCCATCTCCTCCGCGGTATTGTCGGCGGAGATCGTCAGGCGGAGCGATCCGTGTGCTATCTCGTGAGGCAGACCGCACGCAAGGAGCACATGACTCGGGTCAAGCGATCCCGAGGTGCACGCCGATCCCGAGGATGCCGCGATGCCCTTGAAGTCGAGGTGAAGGAGAAGGCTTTCACCTTCGATTCCCTCGAAGCAGAAGCTTACGTTGCCGGGCAGGCGCTTTTCGCGCTCTCCGTTGAGGAAGCTGTACGGGATTTTCGAAAGTCCCGCGATAAGTCTTTCTCGCAGTGCGGTCATG